>Ga0315277_10003022_pt1 | contig 23078 bp, 16 predicted proteins | sample YL17G05_15_MG_FD_203695 | JGI IMG/M metagenome (GOLD analysis project Ga0315277, IMG submission 203695) | Sediment microbial communities from Yellowstone Lake, YNP, Wyoming, USA - YL17G05_15 | ecosystem: Environmental > Aquatic > Freshwater > Lake > Sediment | place: USA: Wyoming | collected...
TATCGGAATTGCCGAAGGTGGGATAGGGGGAGTTGCCTGATCCTAAAGTTGAGCCATTATTGGAGGTATTTATGGAATTTACTTGAATAAATCCATTGATCACGAAAACTGATAATAAAATAGTAAGTATTCCGAGAGAGATTAACTTATGTTGATTTTTCATACTTTCTCACCTTCTTCTTTAACCAACCACCTGGTCTTTTTTCTCATATCCTCAATCATCGCAGCATACTGCTCTTTTACCGTGCGAAAGAGCACAGGATCAATCTCATTTCTGCGCTGATTGAATATTAAAAGGTCTCGCTTTAATATTTCAATTTGCTTCTTGAGAAAACGTAAACGAGCCAATTCATGTTCTTTATTAATCTTCATTTCCGAAACAAGCGATTCATCAGGTGCAGCAACACCGCGGGGACGATCTTTCGCAATTCGCCCATCAATTACATAAATTACCCGTTCTGCAAGACCTGCAACGGCGGGATCGTGTGTAACGATGATAAAGGTTTGCCCCTCTTCTCGGTTCAGCCTCTTCATGAGTTGCAGGATTTCGATCCCCGTTATCCTATCGAGATTGCCAGAAGGCTCATCCGCTAATACTATTGCAGGGCGATTTGCAAAGGCGCGCGCAATTGCGACCCGCTGTTGTTGACCCCCAGACAGTTCGGCGGGACGGTGATACAGGCGCTCACTCAGGCCAACCAAAGTAAGCAATTCTTTTGCCCGCGCCCGCGCCTCGCTCGGCGTCAATTCGCCCGAAAATAACATGGGTAGTTCAATGTTCTCAATGGCTGTAAGGAGCGGCACCAAGTTGAAAAACTGAAAAATGAACCCGATTTTCCGACAGCGCGTATCGGAAATCTCCTCCTCGGAAAAGTCGGTAATATCCGTGCCATCTACGATGACGCGTCCGGAACTGGGCATATCCAATGCCCCAATCATATTTAGCAAAGTTGTCTTCCCCGATCCTGACGGTCCCATAATGCACGAAAACTCCTGCTCCTTGATATTTAAATTAACATTACGTAATGCATGGACTTTGACCTCTCCCAAGTCATACACTTTGGAGATATTTTTGAGTATCACGATATCTTTGGTCATATTCTCACTGTGATTCTTCATATCCTTTTATTTCTACGGGAGCAACTATATCCTTCTTTAATTCAGCAGATGGAGGCTCTTCTTTCTCATGATCTTCCGCAGGAATTCCCGTCAAAATGCTTAACCATTTCGTATTTTGAGTCAGCCGGCCAATAACATGATAGCCAGTGAAAAGGTAAATACGATATAATGCGTCCGGTGACTCAGAGGGACTATAATCTACAATTAATGGCTTTATACGCGGTGAATACCGCCTTTTATACACGTCATCAAAATCAAGCTCAACATTTCGGATCTGATTCATCGGAATATCGAGTACAAAGGGTTTCCCTTTCCGATCATATCCAATGAAGAAAATATCCCGAAATGTATAATTGAATACTAAGGATCCCGCATGGCTATGGTAGGGGTAAAACAATTTCCCAAATTCATATATCTTTTTCCCGATCAATACCGTTTTATCAAGAAGCAACGTGTTTTCAGAAATCAAATATTTGAACTGCGCTGTCTTAAGCAGGCTATTAACCAATTCTAGAGTTTTAAGGGCAACTTCTGCCCCTTTTTCAGTCAGCTTATAATATACTTCCCGTCCATCTCTTTTAAAGATGGTGAGCCCCGCTGTAGCCAAGCGAGAACATAAATTACTCACCCAAGATTTATTCCCACCGAGCAGGAAATGAATATCCGAAACTCGCAGACCTCGCTCATTTATTAAGGCAATTAGAACCATTAATTCCTTCGAAATCAGATCATCGCAAATTTTAGAGGTCTCTGCTAATTTTAAGACACACTTCGCCTTCAGCATTTCGCTTGACTCTACTTTTTCACTCACCTCATTCATATCGCAACGCCTGCACAGGTTTTATACTGGACGCTTGCCAAGAAGGATAGAACCCTGAGAGCAGCCCAATCCCCACTGCTAGGAGCATCCCTACGATAAATATCCAAGAATCAAAAGAGTATGGAAGCTGAAATCCATAGGATGCTCCCATATAAGCACTAATCGCGATAACACCTCCCACCGCCGCTAGGCTCCCTAAAATTCCTCCGATTATAGAGATAAGAAAAGCCTCCGTTAAAAAAATTGTAAGGACGTGGGACCGTTTCGCTCCAATCGACTTGACAATGCCAATTTCACGAGTTCGTTCGAGTACTGACATCATCATCGTATTCATAATCATAAGCCCACCAACCACAAGGGAAATGGCAGAGAGCGCCAAGAGCACTCCATTAATAATGCCAGTGATCTGATCCATCATTGCTAGTATCTCGTCCTCTGTTATGACCTCAGCATCTGGGTACGCGGCGATGATCGCCTCTTTAACACTCTTGGCATCAGCGCCCGCGTCCAATCCGACGAGGAAAACCAGCACATTTGTAGTCACCATTATTTCCTGCATGGTCTGAAGGGTGGTGAAGCACATACCACTCGAGGCCATCATAGGCATCGAGAGCGAGGTGACGATCCCGACAATGAAAAGCTCCATTATGGTGCCCGTTAAGGTGGAAGTCGCAAGAATAGTTTCATTCACTTGGGCATTCAAGGTTTGTTGCAACTGTTCATCGATAACACAAGCGTGATAAATATTCAATGCCGCCGCTTGAGAGAGGGACATCCCCGCTTTGACTGAAAGCCCTAGTAGAAACTCCATTTTTTCAGGATCTACCCCTGTTAGCATAACTGACTCGCCATTAATTGATACGAAGTCCTCGATTACACCTACGGTGTAATTAACCCCCGGAATTTCCTCTAAATAAGGCCCTACTGCGGAGGGTATCGCAGGGCGGCTCGTCGAGATCTTACTCATGACAATCACACTGGCCCCCGAAAACTGGTTGAGGATCTTATAGATATTAGTGCGCATTCCTACTCCGATAGACATGAGTGCGGTAAAAGTTGTAATCCCTATTAGAATCCCTAACACTGTCAAAAAGGTGCGGAAACTGCGATGACGCATACTCCGAATCGCCAGAAGGAGCGAATATTTAAAAATGCGGATCTGTTGTTGAATTGCAGTTTTCCAGGGCATTGGATCAAACCATGAATGCTAAAATTAGTTTAATTAATAACTAAAACGTGCTTTTTAATGATTTCTCTTTTTTCGGCGTGCCGAAAATTAATTTCGTGATAATGATACCACTGTATCGGTATAATAAATACTTTTTTTCAAATTAAATTTGGGATTCTTACTATAGTTATCTAACAGATTCATCATTTAGATCGGCTATAATGAAATAATTGGGCATGTAATACTTCAATTAATTCGTCCATGGAATGGTACATCGGCATTTTCTTTTTGATGAGAGGGATACTCTTGCTATCGGCTTCGGACATCAGGGTAAAGAGGTAGATCGGTTTCTGACATTTAGTTTCAAGGCGATAAATGGAACTTGCAAGTTGTGTTTCTAAGATGGCGGCATTCTCATCGAAGGGAGCGAATTCACCGACATTAGCGACGATGAATCCATCAATTTCATCGCTTTCCAGAATCAGTTTCACAAGCTTGATCATAATACTGAAATCCATAGTATCTGCAGCCCCGAAATCGATGGGATTCTTGACAGATACACGATAGCTTGGGAGGAGTTGTTTCAGCTTCGCCTGCAGCGGTTCTGATAACTCCGGTATTCGGATGCCAGCATTTGATAGGGCATCGGTCAAGACAATCGCCCAACCCGCCCCTTGCATGGTGATAGCAAGCCGATTTCCGCGTAAAGGGGGATGTTTTAGGAGAGAATGACACACAAGCAGACCATACTCTAGCCGGTGAATCCGGATCACGCCAGTCTGTTTCATTAGACCCTGAAAAACCTGGTCGGATCCGACGAGATGGGCAGTGTGGGAGAGCGCAGCCCGGCCCACATCCGTAGTGTCGGTCGCTTTCCACACGACGATTGGCTTCTTGGGAGCGACATCCCTCATCATGTTTGAGAAACGTTCGCCATCCTTTATGCCTTCGATATAGAGGAAAAAAATTTGGACACTGGGATCCTGATTAAAGTATTCGACGTAATCAGTTAGGGTCAAGTCCGCTTCATTGCCGACACTGATATATTTGCCGAGGGTTAAATTGCGGGTGGGTCCCCAGATAGACAGCGTATTGCCCACAAAGCCGGATTGAGTGATGAAGGCGACGGGGCTTTCATGCAGAAAGCGGGGAGGTAAAGGACTTGCATTTATCGGAACTGAGGCATTATAAAAACCAGCACAATTGGGACCTTGCAGGCGGATTTGGTAGTCTTTGGCAACGCGTCTCAGTCCCTCGCCTAATTCTCTGCCTTCCTCAGTTTCGGAGAACCCTGCGGAAATGATCGTGGCTACCTTCGCATTTTTCGTGGCACATCGTTCTAAAGTGGGAATTACTTCCTTTGCTGGGACGATTATCATGGCTAAATCGATATCTTCTGGCACATCTGCAACTGTAGGATAGGTTTTCTCGCCTAACACAGTGTCGTGCTTGGGGTTTATTAGATAGACATTCCCATATGCTTTATAGCGTAGCAGATTCACGCTAATCCAATTTCCCCAAGAATACTGCCTATCGCTCGCCCCAAAAATAGCAATACTCTTCGGATGAAAGAAATACTCAATCGGATTCTTCATGGTACCGCCTTATAGTTTGTGATTTATCACATCTCATCACACTTCATATTTTTTCCGATAGAAAACGATAGTTGTCAAGAGGATTAAAATGAGGCTGATCCCGAGGAGACTGCAGGTATAAAGTAAATTGGGACCGTAAGTAAGCCCTAGACCTTTGAGAGAGATATTGCTAAGCAAGGGAACGGCATGAGCAAGAGGAAATGCATAAGCGAGAGCTTGGAGCCAAGGTGCCATGCTTTCAACGGGGACAAACATACCACTAACAAGGACGCTAATTAAAAAGATTCCTAAGAAGTATTCGTTCGCCTGAATTTCTGTACCGGAAATGGCGGAAATCAGGATTCCCAACGATATACCATAAAATCCTACGAGCAGCATAGCAACGAAGAAATCAAGGAGTGATCCGGCCACTTTTAAGCCAATAATGGAATTTACTATGAAGATAAGCAGAATTTGGAATGCCATGATTCCGCCATAGGTAATGTATTTTGAGAGGAGAATCTCGGACTTTTTCGCGGGAGTCATTAGTAAGCGGGCAAGCGGGGCCTCTTTAACAACAACTAGGAGGGTTAGGATGAGGGTCGCGCCGATGATGAGAAAAGGAACGGAGAGGGCTGACATGGAACCCAGAAGATCGCCACCTCCTGTGCTGAACTCGACATGCTCTTCGATTTGAAAATAGGGGGTAATATTATTCAACTGTTGAAATTCCGTGATAACTTCCTGTATGTTATTCAGAGTTGTAGTGAGGCTATAAACGTCCGATCCATCTGGAACCACTTCGATGATTGCCGGGAATTGGTTCTCAATGGCTTCAGAGAATTCGGAAGGAATAGAGACGATAGCGTCAATCTGTTGCTGGTCCAGGAGTTGCCTAGCATATAGCATCCCGTAAGGAGTAATATTAATGTTGTAGTAAGCTTTTACTCTAGTTAAACTCGAGTTTGCCATGGTATCGATTAAGATTTGGGCCCAAGAATTTTCTGTGGATCCGATTGCAGTGCCATTCGGGAGTGTATAGTTGAAATACAAATCATCATAATTAACGACGGCGATATTAACAGTGTTCTCGTCAGTCGTACCGCTCAGAATAGCCATAGAGCTGAACGCCGCCATGATAAGTGGAGGTAGGAGGATTGCCATGAAGAGGGCGCGCTTATCAGATTTAAGAAGATATAATTCTTTGATAACTAATTTGAAAATTCGTTGCAGTGAGACCATATCATACCTCCATTTTCCTGAATCGAAATGCAATTAGTGCTAACATAAGAAGCACTACACAGAAGATGAGAATGGGATAAACATGGTTGAATCCCAAATGTGCACCGCGAAAGGCAATATTTTGGAATAAGGGAATAATATGTGCAAAGGGCAGGGCGTTGGAAATTGCAGCGAAGGCAGCAGGCATATCGGAGATGGGGATAAAAGCGCCGCTGAATAAGGTTAGGAATATGAAGACACCAATGAAGAACTGATTCGCTTGTGCTTCAGTAGAAGAAATAGTGGAGATGAAGATGCCTAAGGAGACTCCACAGAGTCCGGCGAAGAGAAGTGTGACTAAAATATCCAGGGGGGAGCCCATGATGTACAGCCCGAACGCGATGGCGGTCAGAAACACTACTAGAACCTGAATCACCATAATCAAAGAGTAGCCAATGAATTTTGATAGAATGATATCCCGGCGATTCGCGGGCGTGAGCAACAAACGAGGTAGGGGGAGTTCAGTCACTATACTCAAAGAGGATACATTCATACTTGTAGCAAGAACAATGAGCGGAATCATAAGACCTGCCATGTAATTGAGAATTTGATTCCAACCAGCAGGGACATCGTATTCAAGATATGGAAGCATCAAGATCGTGCCAGTCCAATTATTCTCTAGTAATTTAAACTGTAGGAAGGGCTCAGTTAGCGCGAGGTAGAGGTCATTGGAGGATATCATGCCGGCTCCATCGGTATAGATGATGAGGATGGGGTTACTTCCATTAACTACATATGAGCTGAAATTGTCAGGAATGATGACTAGCATCTCAATCTGGTCGTTTTTGAGCATTTGATATGCCTCCTCAAAAGCCATTTGGAATTCGGAGGGAGTTTGGGAAGTATAATTGGAAATAACCGTCATTGTATTATTAGCTAAAAAGAAGGATTGGGCCATATTAGTCCCATGGACTTGAGCGTCCTGGTTAATGATGCTCACGGTATAGGCGATTTCATATCCACCCCCAGAAGAAAATCCAAAAATGATTATTGTGATGAGGGGAAAGAGAAAGAGCATAACGAGCCCCTTCCGATCGCTCTTGATGCGTCCAAATTCCTTCTGAACGAGTTCCCAGATGCGTGCCATAATATCAACTCAACCCTCTAATTTTTTACCTCTAGTGATTTTATTCTAAAATAATCGACCATGGTCGCCTCGGTTTGCCTCAAAGTGAGAGACTGGATGCCGAGCGCCTGCACCACAAGGGACTGAATGGTTGCTACCGGCAGATTTGTAAAAAGGCGATACTGAAGATGGCGTTTTTCTTCCAGCACAAAATCGATTTCGGGTAACTTTTTTAAAATAGGCAGCGGGTCAATCGAACTAGGGGCTTGCAAAATAAGATCAACTGAGCGTCCTGAGCCGGGTAGATTGTTAATCAACTCTTGTGGGGGTCCATAATCAATCATCCCGCGCTTTCGACCGAAAATCGCCATTCGTGTGCAGAATTTGCTTTCTTCAGGATAGTGACTGACCACTATTAAGGTAGTATTATGGTGTTCCGCCAATTCAAGCAGGGTCATCCATAATTGCTCTCGCACAATGGGGTCTAACCCGGAGGTTGGCTCGTCTAAGACAAACAAAGTCGGTGAATGAATCATCGCAATTGCAATGGAAGCTCGCCTTCGCTGACCACCAGATAATTCCGAAACCAGATCATCTTTTTTCTCGAGGATACCGAGATCACGGAGAATTTTTGACCCATTAAGAAAAATATCCTTCTCAGAGAGTCCGTATTGCTTTCCGAAATGAATTAAATTTTCCATGACCGTGAAGTTGGTATAAATCTTGCCCAAATCCTGTGGAACATAGCCAATAAGGGGTTTTAACCGGGTCCTTTCTTTTCGGATGTCAAACCCATATATCTTAATTTCGCCCTTCGATCCTTTGGTTCCCAGCAGCGATTTTACGAAAGTCGATTTGCCAGCACCGCTCTCGCCTAGTACGCCCAGGACTTCGCCGTGCTGTAATGTCATGTTCACATCTTCGAGGATAACCTTCTTCCCCGCTTTGATGGTGAGCCCCTTCACATGGACAGCAGGAAATTCCTCGATATTCGGATGGGTCCGGGTGATTCCACCCAAGGTGCTGCGGTATTTCGTGGCTAATTTTATCACCCCAAAGCTCGCTAAGGCAGCAATTTCCACGATGAGGAGCCAGAAAACCATTCTAATCCAGCTAGTCGGCTGGAAAGAGTTATCAATATTCAACTCCCGAACGATATCCATAAGATTTGGAGCATTGCGAAGGTCGGCTCCAAAATAGGGTTTATCTCCAAATCCTAAAGTATATCCGTCCTTACACGTTAGTAACCAGTCCATTGCCCCAAATACATCATTGGGCTGCGTTTTTAGTAAATAAAGTGCTTTAGATGCACTGTATGATACGAAGAGATAACTGAAATTGATGTATTCCCCAATCAGAGGATAGAAGGTGAATCCACCATCTTGCATCTGACAACCTTTTAGAAATTCAACGCAAGAAGTAGGCGAAAAAGGTCTTTGATTTATTAGAGCTAAAGCCTGCACTGCGTAGAAGGTAGATAGTGCCTCACTCCGAATTCCCAGCGAGAAAGGAAATCCTCCATCTGCATTTTGAGCACCGAGCAACCAGAGTCTCAGTGAAGTTCGGTTTAAAGGTTGAGCATCCAATATTTTCAATGCGGCGACTGCTAAACACGTTGCTACAGTGGAAGGGCGACTCTCATTTAGGAGAACCTCTGCAACCCTGCCATAAATTGGGCTGTATTGGCTCAGGAAGGTGGACAGACTTATTTCTGAGGCGAACCCGCCCTCTTCCGCCTGGTGGTATTGGAGCCACTGGACGGCGTGAGTACCATTGATTTGAGACAGCTGATTTATCAAAGCGAGAGATTCAACAGCAGCATAGGTATCAACTACCGTAGAGGTGGAGTATGGAATTTCTCCGAATCCGCCATCAAGATTTTGGCACTTTTTTAAGAAATAAGTGAGAGAAGTTATATTTAAATAATTAATATGCCCATTAATCGAAGCTGAACGTATGCCACAATACTGAGCTTGTACAATTCTTCCTCCAAACAATCCATTTCGGGCCTCATAATTTATAAACCAGTTATAAAGGGCAGAGATGCTAGTGGTTTCTATTGATGCATTGAGGATTGTGAGAGCTGCGACGGCATGATGCGCGCTTTGAAAATCAGAGGATGCCCCGGGGCGACCCCCAAACCCGCCATCGAGATTCTGAGCGCTTTTAATATATTCAATGATTCGGGTCTTATTTAATATAAGCGAAGTACTATAATTGTAATTAAGGAGCGAGAGGGCAGCCACGCCATAGTAGGTGGAAGTGATGTCTGTTCCGTTGAGAGGGAATATAGCAAACCCGCCCGTTGAGTTATCATAGCAAGATAGAATGAACAGGGTAACCCTGCTAAGCGGCTGATTAATTTCACTAATGGAAACATTTAATTGAAGCAGCGTCGCAACTCCATAATAGGTCGAATGAAGATCTGGTTCCAATTCATATTTAGAAGGCGCATACCCTGCCGCGGGAGAAAAGTTCCGTCGACAGCCATTAACGGGGTTATTAACAAAATTAATAGTCTCAGAAACCCGGGGATGTGTTCTATTAATAAGATCTAGACTGCTAACGGCTTCAAAGGTATTTTCGATAGTAGAGCGGTTCAAAATGTAATTTTTCGCTGGAATTTCATATCCCAGTTCAAAATTGAGTTCTTCGGGTAATTCAGGAGGAGAACTGGTCTTATAACCACTATCTTCATTCTGACATGCATTTATAAAAACATAAGCTGAGTTCATTCTACTAATATTATCCTTGAATGCTTCTGGTGCTGTCTGATTTACGATCATAAGCGCCTCATACGTTGAGAGTATATTCCCAGCGCCTGCAAAATCGGAAAAGCCGCCGTCCAGATTCTGTCGAGTTAGGGCAAAATGCGAGAGTCTAGACTGATTGAGATCGGCAGATGAGAAAGGAGAGGAATCATTTAAACAAGAAAATGTGGAAACCGTATTGTATATAATAGCGATAGTTGGTTCCACAAATAATCCATCTTTAGTTTGAAAATCCGAGGCGTAATTCCCAGTTTCACTGATGATTGTTGCAACATATCCAGTGGGAAAATGGTGTGGGGGCTGATAAAACTTTAGAACCATTAATGATACGGGAAGAATAAGAAGTAATAAGAATAATCCGATTACTTTGTAACTTCTTTTCTTTTTTTCGCTCATACTCATACACTTACTTGGAGTACCTTCTTCCTTTCAGCGGTAGAGATTTCTTGCATCCGTATTTGGAAGTAACGCCGAAAACTGGCTTCATCCCGCGTCACAGAGGAAACTATAACGCCCATTTCGAAGAGCCGGTTGATAATTTTATCCAAATTGTGATCAATGTCGTCGATGTAGAGTTCCAGCTCTTCTTTCCCAACCCGAAGGAGATGGATAATTTCCTTCATTTCTGCGATTTGATCAAGGAGGAGCGCGTTTAAATTTGAAATTCGGAGCCGAGCTATCGCCCCTTGGGATGGTAATTTTTGGATTAGGTTTCGAGGCGTATCGAAATCGGTGACCTGCCCCAGTCGAAGCATAACAACAAGGTCACAAATATTGGCGGTTTCTAAATCATGAGTAACAATAATCATAGTGGTTTTTGTTTCCATATTCAACTTTTTCAAATAATTGAGGATGTCAAATCGGCGCGTTGCATCAACACCCGTGGTCGGTTCATCGAGAAACAGTATTTCAGGCTCATTGATTAGCCCGATGGCGATTGAAACGCGTTTCTGCTCGCCGCCTGAAAGCAGTTTGACCTGCGAGTTCCAGACATCCTTAGGCAATTCTAACATCTCAAAAAAGCGCTCCGCGCGTGTTCGCGCCGTTTCCTTCGGAATGCCATACATGGAGGCGAATATCTCCACATTTTTAAGTGCTGGAAATTCATGATACAGATTAAGTAATTCTAATTGAGGAACATAGCCGATTCGGGAAATTATTTTGTAAGGATTTTTACGGGGTTCAAATCCGAAACAGAATACCTGTCCTCCATAATCAAGGATTTGACAGGTGAGGACGCGAATTATGGTAGTTTTGCCTGCCCCTGAAATTCCCATCATCCCTAAGATTTGGCCCTTCTTACAATGGAAGGACACGTTTTTTACAACCTGCTTTTTTCCGAAATAGATGTTCAAGGCATTGACATCAATTATTTTTTCAATCGCGGTCATGTTCCCATCAAACCAAAGTAAATTAGGAGGTTTACCTAATTAAACCAATGATGATTCTTAGTATTTATTAAGAATTTTCTGAAATTTATGAATAACCTAAGTTGTGATGACGCAAGAATGGACGGAAATACTCAAACCAATTTGATCAAAGACCAGATCATGGAGATTATCAGCAAATTCGGATTTTGGATGATGACGAAAGAAGGACTACAAGGCTGTGCAGGATATATTCACAAACCCAATAGAAAAATATATATAGAAATCTTCTTTCCACCAGACTATCCAAAGGCGCCCCTTAAATTAAATATGACACGGGATATTCGCCAGCATGCCGCGTTATTTGACTTACTTCAACAGATTTTACCTGAAACAGTGGATCTAAAGATAAAGCCAGCGGAACTGCTGGGTTTAATCAAGACAAAAATTGATGCGTTACCCGCCACAGAAATCAAGGAGGGCTTATTAGATGAGCTAGATGAAGAATTAACCTTAATAAAATCTATTTATAACATGAAAACCGTTGAGGGAAAAAAATATCACATCCGCATCTTTTATCAATTAACCTCCAAGATGAATTTTGAGGTGGAAATTAATTTTAAGCAGTATCCCCAAAAGCCTGAGATTGTATATCACCATAATTTAGAGAAAATAATTGGTGCACCTGAGACTTTACAGATTCTTCGTACTTGGAAAACAACAAATCCGCCTCACATCGTTCAAATTGTCCAAGAAATCGAGCAGCGATTTACTTCATCCCAAGGGATTGAAGATGCTGCAAAACTCATTACGGTTAAGAATTTAACTATTTTAAATGAGAAAAATCAGGTTGTAATTCAGAACCTCTCTTTCTCAGCATTGAAAGGCGATATCATCGGCATATGTTGTTTCAATTCTGAAATGATTTTAGCGCTTTTCAAAGCATTTTTAGGAGCCATATCCCCGCAAGAGGGCACTATTTCAATATTTGGAAAAATACCGGATCTGCAGGAGATCCGTGAGAAAATCGAATTGATAAATTTTCAAAATGCCTTTGCCCACAGTTGGGATGGACTGGCAATAGAGGAATTCCTCATTAGTAAGGCGTCTGGCCTCCCAAAACAAGAGATTAAAACCCAAATAAACACCCTACTATCAATAATAGGGCTTTCGAATAGGCGAAATCTCAAGATAGGGGAAATCTCAGAAGGGGAGAAGCGACGTTTAATAGTAGCGGCGGCGGCTCTTAAATCGCCCTATATCTTATTACTAATGGAACCGGAAAGAGAATTGAATGCAACTGAAAAGAAACGCATCTGGGACTCCATTATTGCCATTAATGATAGCTTTTCCATGAATACTTTCATTTTCAGTGTGCATGAAGAACTTAGCCGGTGCCATAACATTTTAGTCCTCAGTAATGACGGGAAGCAACTGGGTTTTGGAACGCTATCTCAGCTGATGGGGGAACTCCCGATCTATAAAGAAGTGATTGTCCTCCAGTTGAAAACGCCGAATCAAGCACATCTCGACCTCTTAAGGAATCTTGAGAATGTATCCTTTATTGTGGAGGAGCGCACTGAGGAAAAGTATCGGATCTTCACAAAAATTGACCCTAATAAAATAATTCCAATTATTTTCCAGCAAATTGGATCAAATATTTATAAGATCAGTAAAGAACCGCCCAGTCTCATCGATTTTATTCCCTATAAACAAACTCTGAGTTAAAAGTAAGAAGACAGTCTGGGATAAAAGGATTGGAAATTTAGAATAACAAGTTGATTCATAATTTACTTAAAAAGAATCACCTAAATTATCAAAAGGTTTTTATGGATAAATCGGCGTCCTTTAAAGAAAGGATAATTTGAAAAAAGAGAAAGGATATTCTAAATGCCAAAATCCGAACGAAAAAAAGAGAAGAAAAAGAAAAAAGCGCAAGGTGAGCAAGAACCAGGCGTTGTCCACCGAATTCGGACGCCAGTGGAAGGAGAAGTCTTGGGAATTGCCATTCAGATGCTTGGGGGCTCACGAGTTCGTGTACAGTGTATGGACTCGAAGCTTCGATTATGTCGAATCAGGGGAAAAATCGTAAAGCGGCTCTGGATACGGGAGGACGATATTGTCTTAGTTTCCCCATGGCCTTTTGAAGATGAGCGCGGCGACATTGTACATCGCTATACGAAAACACAGGCGATTTGGTTAGAAAAGAATGGGTATCTTTCCATAGAACGCGAGTTTTAAAATTTTAACCCTTAGTTTTTTTAAGTGTATAATGGAAATTCGTTATCATGTTTTTCAGGTAAAGGAGAGGGATCGTGTTCTGCGGGTTGTATTGGTTCTAGGCGTTGTGGCTTTTCGTGTTTATTAACTAATTTTCGAATCTCATTGGTAAGGAGGGACGGGTGCGGCACTCCAATGAATTTTAAGTGACCATCTATCGCAAGAGATGGGACCCCTTTTACCCCATAGGCTTTCGCACGGGCTTGCCCTACCGGCGAATCAACATCAATCATTTCAACAATAATATAGGGACCTAAATCAGTATTAATTAAATCCTCCAACATATCCTGAACGTTTGGGCAATAAGGACACGAAGGGGACCAGAAAAATTCAATGTGTATTAGAGGTTCGGTTGGTTTTTTCATTTACTTTTTACTCACTATTATAGTATATATTCTTAACAAACGATTTGAGGGATCTGTTAAATCCACTCTTTAAGATAGAACAGAATCCGTTACTTTTAAAAAAATAGGTAATTATTGCATTTCTAAGAATATCTTACGTCCAATTTCTTTAAATAGGAGATTTGATTTGTTAAATTAGACTTTAAATCGATAGAGGCACGCTTGTTGGTTGATATTGAAGAAAACCAATTGAAATTGGTTTCTCGTGAAATCTTAACGGAAATTCTCGATGGTAATATTAAAAGCCGGAAAGATCTAATAAAATTTAAGACAAAAATCTGTCGTAAATATCATGTTGGGCGGATGCCGAGGAATGGGGATATTCTTGAGAATGCAACTGAAGAAGAGCGGGAGATAGTTTTACCTCTTCTAGTGACCAAGCGTATCAGAACAATTTCAGGGATAGTGGTGGTGGCGGTAATGGCTAAACCCTTTCCTTGTCCACATGGGAGGTGTTTGTATTGTCCTGGAGGGCCTGAAGTTGGTGCGCCTCAAAGTTATACAGGGAAAGAACCAGCAGCCCTCAGAGCCATTCAAAACAATTTTGATCCCTATAATCAAGTAACGGCACGCCTTAAGCAATTAAGCACGATAGGACACGATATAAACAAGGTCGAAATGATTATTATGGGGGGCACTTTCTTGGCGACTCCCCCAGAGTATCAAGATTGGTTTGTCAAACGGTGTTTTGAGGCTTTATGCCAGAGGGAAGAGCCGTCATTGGAGGCGGTACAGCAAGTTTGCGAGCAATCGCCCCGTCGAAATACGGGACTTACCATAGAAACGCGTCCCGATTATTGTAATCAATTCTACATTGACCGGATGCTGAATTGGGGTGTGACACGGGTTGAGATCGGCGTGCAGAATATCCGAAATGATATTTATGAATTTGTGAAACGAGGGCACCGGGTTGAGGATGTCATCCAGGCAACCCAGCTCCTCAAGGACAGCGGCTTAAAAGTGGTTTACCACATGATGCCGGGGCTTCCTTTAAGTGATATTGAAAAGGATATAGATTGTTTCAAAACCATTTTTACCGATCCTGCATTTAAACCGGATGAATTGAAGATTTATCCCACCCTGGTGATTAAAGGCACAGGATTGTATGACTTGTGGCAAAAAGGGGAATATAAACCCTACACGACTGAAGAAATGGTGGACCTATTAGTTAAGATTTGGCAAACATTCCCGAAATGGGTGCGTATTCAACGGGTGCAGCGCGATATTCCAGTGCAGCTCATCGATGCAGGTCCGATTAAAAGCAATCTCCAAGAATTGGTGCATGAGGGTCTCGAGAAATTAAACTTAAAATGCAATTGCATTCGGTGTCGGGAGGTGGGACAGATGAAATTGAAGTACGACCTGGAACCGGACCCAGACCACATAAAGCTATCCGTGGAACCGTATAATGCCTCTGGAGGAAAGGAACTTTTCATTTCCTTCGATGACATCAAGCAAAACATATTGATTGGGTTCATACGATTACGTATTCCGTCGAAGGCATATCGATCAGAAATCACGGAAATGCCGTCTGCATTAGTTCGCCAATTGCACGTATATGGACCGGTAGCCCCGTTTCATCAAAATCCGAAAGCTGATGTCTGGCAACACAGGGGATACGGATTGCAACTGCTTCAGAATGCCGAGAAAATCGCAGTGGAAGAATTCGACTGCAAGAAAATTTTGGTGACCAGCGGAATCGGGGTGCGCGAATACTATTACCGGATCGGATATCGACGAGATGGTCCCTATGTTTCAAAGTTATTGAAATAAGATTTATTAGAGATGGATTCATTGAATTATATGTGAGGAAATTTTATGAGTGACAAGGAAAAGAAAAAGAAGCAATACGGCCCCTACAGTCCCGATGAGATTTCAGCTGTAAGAAAGGTGGTAAAAAAGCAGGACCCTAATAGACCAAGGACGGATGAACCATGGTTAAAGCAAGAAAAAGCGATGCTAGAGCGAGACCAGAAGTATGAAAAAGATCCGGAGAAGAAAATATTAGATAAGGGAGAGAAATGGCTCTCGAAAGAAAATACGTATTTAGATGGGTTCGATCCTGAAAAGAAAGAGTGGCAAGATCAATGGGATGAATTCACAGGGACAAAACCCCGTGATAAGAAGAAGAAAAAGCCGGAGGCAAAAGAAGGCTGGGATGTGATGGACCAATTTTAAGAAGACTATCTAAGCTTGGTCCACCTACAATTTGTTTTTAATGATACTTAGGATTTTTTGCATAGCACCAGCATCCTGACGGAGCTGGTGATCAGCGGCATCCAAGATAATGAGTTCTTTTGGGTCAATCGCGTGTTTATATAATTGATAAGCGTTTTCCACATCAATCAAACGGTCCTTAGCCCCGTGTACGATGTATTTTGGGATAGAAATCAGGCTAATCCATTTAATAGGCATAAATTCTTCCAGTTCCTTTATAATGTCAGCTTCAGACCCTTTCTGGAGGCGGATGTTGCCGGATTGATTCGCAAGTTGAATTCCCACTCGTAATTCAGATAATTTTACCCCGGACAGATCAGCGGGACAAGCACCGATGATTACTAGCTTGGGACGTGTTTTTGGCGATTTCTCTCGGTTTGCTACAAAGTAGATGGTTGGGATAGTCCCTGCACTAAATGCAAGAAACCCAATCCGGGATATATCGATTTGTGGCAATTTCCAAATATAGTTCCAGACCAAATCAATATCTTTTAGCTCGTTTTTAATGCTATAGAAGCCATCGGAGCCTCGACAACCGGAGAAATTGAAAATTATTGCAATCGCCCCTAAGGCGCAAATATTACGCCCTAGCACATCATACCCTTTTTCTTGAACTGGGGTTGGCGTGCTGGGTAACCCGTGGGCAATAATGACAGCGGGATACCGCATTTTCCCCTCCGGAGTAAAGAGCATCCCTGAGAGTTTGATGCCGTTGCGTTTCAGTACAATATTTTCCTCGATCATTTCGATGACCATAGATGGCATTTAAATTTTAAGACAATATGCATTTTAAAACGGCTGCCACCGTGTACAGCCGGTTTTCAGCCTCTTCAAAGACGACGGAATGCGGACCGTAGAAAATCTCATCCGTGACCTCCTCTTGATGGCGAGGAAGGCAATGCATGAAGATGTAATCGGGCTTCGCATGTTTCACCAATTCACTATTAACTTGGAACCCCTTGAAATGCTTCAGTTTATCTGCCTTCTGGTTCTCTTGCCCCATTGAAATGAAGGTATCTGTGACAACCACATCCGCATCAGCAATGGCTTCCACGGGATCATTGGTAATTAGGATATTTGCGGATTTCTTACAATAACTGACAATTTCCTCCAGCGGTTCGTATTTAGGAGGGCTGGCAATATTCATGGAAAGACCCCTTTTGGCACAGGCACTCATTAAAGCGTGACAGACATTATTGCCATCTCCAATCCAAGCCACCTTTTTCCCCGGTAAAGTACCAAAATGCGTTTCAATGGTTAATAAATCGGCTAAGCCTTGCAGCGGGTGTTCAATATCTGACAACGCGTTCAAAACGGGAATTCCTGCATATTTTGCCATTTCCTCTATATCGCCATGCTTATAGACTCGCATCAAAATACCCGAGGCCATTCGACCCAAGGTCATTGCAGTATCTCGAATAGACTCATTGACACCCAGATGGATGTCCTCATTGCCGAGAAATATTGTTGTCCCGCCTAAGATCGACATGGCTAATTCGGCGGATACCCGGGTGCGGGTTGATCGCTTCTGAAAGATTAAAATCAGCGCTTTGCCTGAAAGCGATGCCATTTTCCTATAGAGTTCACGGTTCTTCTTGAATTTCTTTGCTTCCGTTAAAAGAAACTGTATTTCGTCAGAGGAGAAATCCCGTAACGTCAAAAAGGATTTACCAGTAAGCATGTCAATAACCAGATTCAAAATATCTAACTTTAATACTTAATCAATAACCAGATTCAAAATATTTAACTTTAATACTTAACTTGGCAGGGGAACAAAGGGCTTCGCTGTGTCTATTTAGAGAAGATAGAAAAGAAAAAACAATTCGTATAGGTTTACCTTCACCTAAATTCTCTGGATATCACGCACTTTTTAATATTGATTTTTTTATATATTAAGAATTAAGTCGGAGCTTATTCACAATATTTAAACTCCAAGAAATCCAAAATTTATTTAATGACCAGTTGAGAGTGAAGTGATCTTTTGACAGAGAGTAATTCAAAGAATCAAATTGAACTAAAACATCTTAATGAATACGTAAAGAATTTCATTGATTACATGGAAAAATCTAAGAACTCTGAGAACACAAATTTCGCTTCAAAACGCTTTCTAGAATTGCATAGGGATGTATGTGAAGTCTGTAATAAATCGCGAATTGATTGTTCATTCAACCCTCACTGCGAAAATCGAATGTATCTTAGTATGCAGATTGATTTAGATTTTAAGAAAAGTGAACTACCGGATTTCTGTTATTCGCAACACCTTTGGAACCTCAGTAACTTTTTGAATGGGAAAACCTATTCCATCGAACCCATTGATGTGAAATTATTCTTAGAAGATTTTATGAAAATATTGGAAATTAATCTGAAGGTAGAGCCGAAGGCATATAATGACATTTGTAATGAAATCGTTAAAAAAATGACAAAATTAAAAGGGCGAGTGAATTTTACTTCGAGAATTGAAGGAACTATACCTTATTTTCTATTCATTTCAGATGGAATTATTTATTCTATTGATTTAAAAAAAGAGATTGTAACCATTAATGTTCTCAATAAAGTTTTACAAGAAGAACAGGAATTTGCGGATATCATTAATTTGTTAGGGCAATTCTATAATTTTAAAGTGGAAATTATCGAGGAAATAGCGGGTTGGTGGTATCTGAAGATAGCCGTACCTGCGAAAAAACTGAAAAATATCAATATTATTAAAGAAATCAATGAAAAATTGCAAGAATTCTTAGAATATACGCAATTTTTTGAAAAGGACAATATTATCAATTTTATAATTGACCTGAAAACCCCATCAAATGAAAATTGGAAGAATATGAAGTTTTCTATTGCAAAAATAAAGAGAATTTTTGAATTATTATTTGACCTTTCTAAAAAAATTGCCTAGACCAATCATATAGGTGAGAATTTATGGAACAATCGGTCCCTAATCAGATTATAATGGATTCCTTTTTCTTAAATGAGGCCCAAGCTGAAATCTATAAGATTTTTCTCATAAAAGGATTTGCAACTTTAGGGGAAATTAGTTTACTGAGCAAAAAATCTCAAGATGATTGCCTGCAGATAATAAAAGACCTGTTAAGCCTCAAATTAATCATTTCGCTCCCCGGTTCGGTCAGTCGGTATAAGGTCTTACCACCTTATGAAGGATTTCTATCCCAAATAACTAAATTTCAAAACAATTTTGAAAAAAATAATGGCGAACTAATTAAAATTTCTGAGAAATTCATGAGCGATTTAAAAAATAATATTCAAACCCAAATTAAAGAGATTCAAGGATTCATCCAAACTAAAAGCGAAGAGTCCAAGATGTTTGACAATGAGAAGGACATCCATATAACTGAAATCGATAAGCAGACCAGTGAATTAGGGGATATTTCTACCAAATTAATTGATAATTTAAGTAAAATGTATCTGGAGTATCTAAAAACCTTTGAAGATCGGATAAATAAGATAAAACTAGATGTGTCCAAAAACTTTTCGGAGATTTTGACAGAGCTTAAAGAGGTCAAACAAAAAAATAATGAAACTTTAGAAGAAAATATAGGGAAATTGCTTGTTCCGCAGAAAGACAGTATGAAGAAATTAGCAGAACTCCTGCTTTCGAGATTAAAGGCGAGTATTGAAAGAATTCATACAGTCATTGAAAACTTAAAAATCGGTTTGATTGCGCCGATTTCAAAAAGCCAAGAAGGAATTTCGGATCACACGATTGAATTTCAGCAAAATATATTTAATTTTTTGATTCAAAAAACAGAAATCACGGATACAACAATTCTTGAGTTAAAGGAGAAAGTGTTTAACACCGAAAATCTAATGATGGAAGCGTTTTCGAATAAAACTAAAGATATAAACGCAAATCTTTTGAAAATTATAATTCAAATTAATGAGAACATAGAGCAGACCTTAAATCTCGTAAAAAATAAAGAAAGTGAAGTATTAACTGCATTTTCGAAAACACTTCAAGATGGCTTATTAAGCCACATCAAGACAGAATCAGAACCATTAGAACTGAATAAATCCAGTTTTAAAGAGTATAACGAAATAATAGTAAATGATTTGAAAGAATCTTTTGGATCCTTCATCACTGATTATAGAACTTTATCTACTGATCTTAAAACTAAATTCCAAACCAACATTGACGAATTTAAAAAAGTCTTGAACGAGTTATTTCACAATTTGAATGATAAAATAATTAATAGTATTTTTCAGAATGTCACTAGATTCGGCAAGGTTTCAAAGGAGCTCGAATTGAATTTAACCGGAGGATTGAAACAATATAATGAAACTTTCCAGATGGAGCTTAACAATTTAATGAATAAGATGCTTCCGGAATTTCAGGGCACTCTTAATATTTTTAAAAAGGATATTCTGACATTGAAGGAGGAATTGTTTCAGAATTTAAATTCTACGCAAACAGCTATCCAACAAGAGATTTCAGAGACTCAAAAAGGGTTTCCAAAAACAATTGAATCGCAATTAGAAATCATTGAGAAAGAAGGTACTAAGTTAGATCTGCAACTACAGGATAAGATTATCAAGGAATTTGAAGAATTACAAGTCGAATTAACCTCAGCAAAAGATGAAACATCAAATTTCTTTTCAAATGGCGCTGTTGAATTTGAAAATGATGCAATTTTAATTAAAAAACAAATTAACGAACTAATTGGGAACCAAAATGATTATTTAGAGAAGGAAGTAATAGCATTAAATGAATCCATAAGCACTACCTTTTCAAATTTCATCGTTCAATTTGAAAACATTATGGGGCAAATGGAAAAACGATCTATTGAGGCATCTACTAATAATTCAGCAAATTTAAAGGATTATATATCGCAATTAGAGAAAAATTTCTTTAATAAGTTTAATGAAAAAACAATATCGTTCAAAACGAAATTAAATTCATTCCAATCAACTTTAACAGGGCTTATAGATAAAAGATCACATTATTTGGAAAATGTAAAAGAGTTTCAGAGTAAAATCACCGGTGTCCTTAAAAGACATATGGAGTCAATAGAAAGGACATTAAATTTAGTGACTTCAAATGCGACTAGCTCAATGGACAAGCAAGTTGGGAACTTGAAGCTGTCCTGTGAATCAGTTAAAAGTGAATTTTCAAATGTCACGACCAAGGAATTAAGTACTTTTGAGGAAACATTCAAAAATCTTGTAAATCAATTAGTTAACACAATCCAAGGAAAATTACAGACTTCAAATAGCGGATTACAGGCAGTACAAACAGAAATCACAAAAACTATAGAAGAGTCAGTATCAGATTTCCAAGGTTATAAAGAAACTCTGAATGCAGATTTGGGTAAGTTATTCGAAAAGCTGGAGGATAGTTTAAAATTACCGAAAGAATTAAAGGATCAATTAAAAACAACTTTGGAGGGGCAACCTAACCTCATCTCAGATTTTTTAACGGCCGTAATTAATACAGTTAACCCAAAAATAACAACTATTTTTAAAAAGTACTCTAAAAAGTATGAAACTGACTTATCGGACCTTAAAACCACGCTAACCAATTTAATAGCCCAAAAGGTAGGGGTATTTGCGTTAGACGGTGCCAATTTATCAGAAAATCTTTCTTCAGAATTTCAAAATGCAGTGACCCTATATAAGAACAATAATTTAACTCTCAGAGATAAGTTATTTGAGAACTTAGATGCAATGCAATCTGCAATCTTGAATGACATCATTGAAACTCAAAAGGGCATTTCAAAAGCTGTTGTTGCGCAGATAGAAGCCTTAAAGAAAGAAGATAGCAATTTAAATGTGCAGCTTAATGAATACACAGTAAAAGAATATGAAAGTTTCAATTTAGAAATGAATTCCGCAAAAAGCGAGGTTTTAGACTACTTCTCGAAAAGCATTACTCAATTGGAAAAAGATCCAGGTATCAGTGCTGGGGAAATAGCCAAATCAAAAGATATGCAGATTAGTTCATTGGAAAAAGAATTTTTACTATTAAATGAGTCCATTAAAACCACAACTTCCAATTTTACAGCTCAATTCGGAAATATAATGAACCAATTGGAAAAGAAATTGAGTGAAGCGCCCAATAAGCATCAGGCAGACTTAAAGGAGCTTCTCATATCTTTAGAAAAAAGTTTTTCTAGTAAATTAGATGAGAGAACAACATCATCAAAAAGTAAGTTCAATGTATTTCAAGATAATATAGCAAAATTGCTGGATAAGAAAATAAATTACTTGGCAACTATCAAAAATTTTGGACCTGATGTGGCAGCTGATCTGAAAAGACATGAGGAAGTTTTGAGAAAGTCCGCGAAAAATGTTATGGATAGCGTTTCAACTCTAATAAATAACCAAATTAATAGGTTTAATCTGGCTTCTGAGTCCCAAAAAAACAGTTATCTGAAGGTAATAAACAAAGAAATTACTGCTTTTGAAGAACAGATTACCGGCTTTATAAACCTTTTAAATAGTAAAATTCAAGAGAACCTGGAAACCTCAAAATCTAATTTAAATAAGTCGAGCTCAGAAATTTCTAAAATAATCCAAAGTTCTAAAACCCAAAGCGACAAGGCAACTGAAGTTTTGGGTAAGGATTTCACGGATCTTGTAACTACCTATATAGTAAATTGGCAAAAAAGGATCGAGGATATATCCAAGAATCTAGAAGTAATACCAGACCAAGTAAAAAATGTGGAGAAGTCCTGCGATAAATTTCAATTAAGCGCCAAAGCCAATATTGCTGAAAAAGCAACTAAATTAGATTTGTTGACGAAGGATATTCAGGAAAAGATGAAAACTAATACGAATAGAACTGTTGATTCCATCACTGCTTTAATCGAGGGGATGAAAAAAGAGTATGACAAATTTATCGTTACTTTTGCGAAACAAAATAAGGATACGCTGGTTGCAAATCATAAATCATTGGATAGTTCATTAGAACTGACCATAGGCGATATAAAAAGAAATATAACTACAAATCAAGATACCGTTTCAACTTTAATTATAAATAATACAAAGAAATTGAAGACT
>Ga0315277_10003024_pt1 | contig 23071 bp, 15 predicted proteins | sample YL17G05_15_MG_FD_203695 | JGI IMG/M metagenome (GOLD analysis project Ga0315277, IMG submission 203695) | Sediment microbial communities from Yellowstone Lake, YNP, Wyoming, USA - YL17G05_15 | ecosystem: Environmental > Aquatic > Freshwater > Lake > Sediment | place: USA: Wyoming | collected...
CGTCCACGAGGGTGTAGTAACCGACGTGCGTGGCGAAGTAGAGCTTGCCTTCGCGTTCCACGAAATTCACGTGCGACTTACCCTGGACGATCGCTTTCGAGCCTTTCTCGCCGCAAGCTTCGGTGAGATCGCCCAGATGGCGGATTTTGCCGGCGGCCGGATCGTAGCAGTACATCCGGGCGCCGATTTCGTACGATTCCGAGGAGAGTACGTAGTAGATCCTGCCGTCGCTGCCGGTGCCCATGCCGTTGTAGGTATCGTGCGCCAGCTCGAATCCCGAGTCGTACGTCTTCGCAATCAGCCTGCGTGCGGGCGCCGTCGCCGAGGGGGCACCCCCTTGTGGGTCCGCGCCCGGTGCTTCGGTCGCGACGACGCAGCCGAGCAGCAGGGTGGGTAGCCAAATGCGTCTGCTGAGTCTGTGGGGAATCATGCTTGCCGCCTTTCACGCTGTGAGTGCCGGAGAAGAAGCGTCGGTACGTTGTGCGCTCGATATCGAACTCAGCTTGTCTCGGTTCTCATAGACCTTGAACATCGCATTGACAACGTCGTCCATATCCGCTTTCGTTCCGAGCAGAGGGCCCGAAGCCCAAATCATCACCAACTCCTCACAGACCTTATCGCAGTTCGGGCAGTTGTTCTCCTCCCGGTATCGCCGCAGCCTCTCCTGGGAGAACATGTTCTTGTAGACCCGCGAGTTCAAGACGTGCTCCGTCCACGGTTCCTTGTGTAATCCCTGGGCGATATACGGATCGAGGCTGATGCCTTCGGCCCCGAGGGCCTTGAGGAACGTGCCGCGATCCGCACCGTTGAAGTGCTCCTTGTTGTAGGTCATTGCATAGATGTAGAAGGAGCCGCTTTCCGTACCCGCGTACAGTTTCTGGGGGACGATTCCCGGGAGGTCCTTGAGCTTGGAGGTCAGATAGGCGGCGTTTTCGTTGCGGCGGGCGAAGCGTTCCTTGACGCCCGGCCACTGGCCCAGCAAGACGGCCGCTTCGAACTCATTCATGCGGTATTTCGGTCCGGCGACTTCGGTGCGTCCGCGGCGTGAGGTGCCGTGGTTATGCACGGTGTAGCACTGGTCCATTAGTTGGGCATCGTTTCCGACGATTGCCCCGCCTTCCCCACAGGCCAGCGTCTTGCTCGACTGAAAGCTGAAGCAGCCCAGATCGCCGATGGTGCCCAACTTCCTGCCTCGGTATCCGGCCAGGTGTGCCTGAGCGGCGTCCTCGATGACTCTCAGATTGTGTTTCTTGGCCACCGCCATGACTGCGTCCATATCGCAAGGCTGGCCCATCATGTGGACAGGCATGATGGCCTTGGTGTTTTCGGTAATTCGTTTCTCCACGTCGGCCGGATCGAGCTGATACGACTGCCGATCCAGGTCGGCCAGGACCGGCAGGGCCCTGGCGGACAGGATAGAAGCGATGGTCCCGGGATCGGTGTAAGGCGAGGTAATGACTTCATCTCCCGCGCCGATTCCAAGTGCCTCTACGCAGGTGTGCAAGGCCTGGGTTCCCGAGCCCGTCGCCACGCAGTACCCCGCCCCGAGCAGTTGGGCGAACTCCTTCTCGAAGGTAGGCACAGTACCCGAGCTAGATTGGATTCTGCACCAGATTCCGCTCTTGGCGGTTTCCACGACTGACTTCACGACGTTCTCATCGCAGTACGGCCAGCGAGGCCAGCTCTTGTTCTTTCTGATGGGCTCGCCACCAAGGATGGCCAGTTGCTGGGCCTTGTTGCCCGGGCTCCCGCCGGCCGGGACGCACCGTGAGGCAAGGGCAGCAGCAGTGCCTGCCGATGCAGCGGCCAAGAACTGGCGTCTGGCTATGTTGCGATCTTTCATTTCCAGCCTCCTTCTTTGCTTAAGGTGACACTAGCCTTCATTTCGCGGCACGCGCTGGGGGGCGTCTCTCGCCGCTCCTCCCCGCAGCATCAAGCGATCGGACGTACGCCGCCGACTGCTCGATGCACTTCTTCGTCTGCATCTCGTCCATATCGACGCCGCGGACCCCTTCGACCTCGATGGTGATCGGGCCGCGGTAACCGTGACGCCTAAGGATCTTCACGACGGCCGGAAAGTCAACCACGCCCTTGCCGAGCGCAGGGAAGCTCCAGCTCTCGAACTGGCCGTTGTGGTCCTTGAACTCCACCGTCGCCACGTAGTCGATGCACTTCTGCAATTCCGTGGCGGCGTCCCTGCCGTGGTTGTAGTACGTGACGTTGCCCGTGTCGAAGTTGATCCGCACGTTCGGATGGTCGATCCGTTTCATTGTCTCCACGTGTACGTCGCCGTTGGTGCCCAGGTCCGGATGCGTCTCCAAGGCGATCGTCACCCCGTGTTCCCGGGCAATCTCCCCGGCCTGGCGCAAGCGCTGGCAAGCGACCTCCTTGGACACGCCGGGGTGCTTGGGCGAGAGGAACATGTACTTGACCCCCATCGTCTCGCACGTTTCCAGTTGTGCGGCGAGTTCGCCCAGCGCGGTCGCCTGGGACAGATCGGTGTTGCCGCGGAGCACCACCGCCGTCAAACCGTGCTCCGCCAGCCGCTTCCTGGTGGCCTCGATCTGCTCGGGCGGGGGCACGTCGATCAGCACGCACTTGATGCCGATCGACGGCAGATGTGCCCAGGCCGCGTCCTGAAACTTCCCGTAGCTTGCCAGCCGGCAAGCCAGCATGTTAGTCGGCTCGGCTCCTTCCGGCTTGCCGGCGGCACCAGCTCGGAGCGGCACGTTGAAGGCCACGGCCAGCCAGATCAGCGGCATGGCCAAGGCAACGGCGCGTCGCGTCGGATACCTCATCGTCGCAGTCCTCTCGCGGGAGTCCCACCGCTTAGTGGCTTCGCAGTTATGCCAGTTCCTTGCGGTGCGCCCACACCTTCTCAAAGGCCTTGACGTACTGGTCGACCAGCTCCGGCACCTCGGAGGTGAAGTAGGGCAGCGGGACGGCCGTGGCGTTGGCCTGTTCGGAAGCGGGGAGTTCCGCGATGGTGGGCTTGTGGTGCCACCACTGCTGCTCGGCGTAGAGCGCGCACTTGTGCTGGAGCCGGTAGCTGAACGCGCTGGTTTGAACGCCCTCCGCCTGCAGGGCCTTGACGCAGGCGTCTCGCGACATGCCGGCCTCGGCCGGGTTGATAAAGAGCATGTTCCAGGAGTAATAGAGGCGTTTCATGTCGGTCCGTCCGGTGGTCTGCTCATACAGGCCGGGCAACTGCAGGAGCCGGTCGTTGAGCCGGCGGACCTGCGCGGCGCCTTCGGCGTTGCGCTTATCGAGCCCGCGCAGTTGGGAGCGGGCCAGGACCGCGGAGATCGGGTGCATGCGGAACTTCACGCCCAGGCCGGTGCCGTCGTAGCGGCGGTAGTTGCTTCCCTCGGGAAAGCTCGCCGGCAGGTCGTACTGCCCGAAGGTGGTCGCCCGCTCGTAGTCCTGCCGCTCTTGGTACATCCCCATGCCGCCTTCGATGCCCGGCAGGGGTTTGGTGGTCTGATAGCTGAAGATCCCCATTCGGGCCCAGGTACCCATCTTCTTGCCCTTCAACTCGGCGCCGTGGGCATGGGCGGCGTCTTCCAGGAGGATCAGCCCCTTCTCCTTTGCCCAGTCACCGATCAGATCGATCTCGCAGGGCAACCCGATCCAGTGCACCGGGAGCACCGCCTTGGTGTTGGCGGTCAGTCGCTTCTTGGCGTCTTCCAGGTCGAAATTCAACGAGTGGGGATTGATGTCGACGAACACGGGCACCAGACCGAACAGCCGCATGGGCACAATCGTGGCGAAAAAGGTGTAGCTGGGCACCATGATCTCGCTGCCCGGAGGAAGGTTCAGGGCAAAGAACATCGAAGTCAGGGCGCCGGTGCCGTTGCAGTGGGCCATGACGTAGGGCGACTTGGTGTACTCCTTCCAGTCCTTCTCGAACAGTGCGACCGGGGCGTAATTGGGATTCCTCAAGAGCTGAAGGACGGCCTTCTCCTCCTCTTCTCCGTAGAGGGGCCAGCGATACGCTTCGCGGTGCTGCCCACTCGGATAGGTGACGGCCTTGGGGCCGCCGTTGAGGGCCAGGGTCTCGTTCACGGCCCCGGCGGAGGACGGGCCTGCCAAAGCCAGACCGGCGGCGACCGCGCCGGACGATTTGAGAAACGCCCGCCGCGTCCTCTGCGACTTCCGACACTTGGTATCGTCTTGCATTACCGGCACCTCCGTAGATGAGATTTGCCAAACCAACGAGCCCTACCCCGCGGAGGGCTCCAGACGATCGGTATTCTAAATCAAGCCACCAACCGCTGTCCATCCCCCGCCCCGGATTCTCTCCGGCCGCGGCGGACACGCGGCACAGTCCCCGGCGTGGCCGCCGGGGCTGTTGCCGCTCAGAAAGGGAATGCGACACGCCGTTTAGCGGCCGACGGTACGTCGGCCCGGATTGACGCCCCCGTCGCCGTGCCGGCGACGGCTAAACCATGTGAGACAATCCTGGCGTGCTGTTTCGGTTGGCGACAGCGTGCTAGAATCAACTGCATGGCCGTCCCGCCGGAACCCGCCGACGTTCACGTCCGCCGGCTGCTGCTCGGTGCGGCGTTGGTGGCGATCCTCTGTGCCGCGGCGCTGCTGGCCACCTCGCCGGGGCTGCCGATGGTCTGGGATGAGGGTGACGCCATCCTCCGGGCCGAGCAGGTCCCGCAACACTGGCCGTACACCACCCAGCGCGAAGGACACCCGGCGTTTTACGGGATGGTGATCGCGGCGGGCAGGTGGGCGTCGGCCGACTGGCTCCGTCCGCTTGACGCGGCGCGGTTCGGGCCGATGGTGCTGTTCTCTCTGGCCGCCGGGGCGATGTTCTACCGGATGCGGCGGGACTACTCGGCCGCGGCGGCAGTCGGCTCGGTGGCGGCGCTGGTGCTCTTGCCGCGGATGTTCGCCCATGCCCATTTCGCCTCGTTTGACGGGCCGCTGACGAGCTGTTGGATCCTGGCCTGGGCGACGTTCACGCCGGCCAGCCGCGCGGCTTGTCGCCAGGCACCGTGGCTGCACACTCTCTTCCAATGGCTGCAAGCCGTCCTTTGGGGAATCATGCTGGGGACGGCCCTCAGTTGCAAAGCCACCGGCTGGCTGGCCCCGCTGCCCTTTCTGCTCTGGGTCCTGCTGTATCGCGACCGTGCGGGGGCCAGGGCCCTGGCCGTGGGGCTGCCGCTGGCGGTGCTGACGTTCTTCGCGCTCAATCCGCCGCTGTGGCACGATCCGCTTCACGGCTGGATGGAGTTTTTCGATCTCAACCTGCACCGGGCCGCACGGTTGCAGTTGAACATTCCCGTGCGGTTTCTGGGCGAGAGTCACCACTTGGGCAATCCCCTGCCCTGGTACAACACGCTGCTGTGGACCGCCGTGACCGTCCCGCTCGGCACGCTGCTGCTGGCCGTGATCGGCATCGTCGCCGTGGTTTGGCGCTGCCGCAGCGACCGGGCGGGAGTGCTGCTGGTAGCCAACTGGCTGGTGCTGTTGATCGTCCGTGCCCTGCCGATGGTGCCGCCGCACGACGGCGTGCGGCTGTTTCTGCCGAGCTTCGCCTTCCTGGCGGCACTGGCGGGGGTAGGCTGTGCCGAGGTGCTGGCATGGACGGGCAACCAATGGGGCCAGTGGTTGCGAGGCTCCCAGGGCACCCCGCGCCGGCCCCTGCGTCCCGGCGTCCATTGGCAATCGGCAGGGCGGGGAGATCCGCTTTCCGGCTCGCCAGTCCTGGTGAAACCCCCTAGATTCCGCGGCCCGGTCATCGCCGCGCTGGTGCTGGCCTATGCCGGCGGCGCCAGCAGCCTGTTCTGGTATGCCCCGCAGTGGCTCTCCTACTACAACCTGCTGATCGGCGGCTTGCCGGGGGCCGCGGCGGCGGGCATGGAACCGACCTACTACTGGGACGGCCTGGATCGCTCGGTGCTCGATTGGCTCGAAGCGAACACCGGCCAACGGGAGAAGATCTACTTCGGGTCGGCCTCGGCGGAGAGCCTCGCGCTGATGCGGCGCTGGGGGGAGCTCAGGCGGGGAACGCAGTTCGACGCCCAGCCGGGCGAGTTCCGCTGGTACGTGATGCAGCATCGCCCCGGCCCCTGGCCGTGGCAGCCCATCGATCCCTGGCTGATCGAACACTGCCAGCCGGCCCATCGCAAGACGATCCGCCCCCCTGCACTGCGTGTGGTGCTGCAAGGCTGGGGATTCGACGTGACCTGGCCCTGGCGGCTCGACGTGCCGCTGGTGGAGGTTTACGATTACCGGCAGTATCTCCAGGCCCGCGAGGCGACCGCCGGGCGTGACATCGGGCCGGAAAGCTCGCCTTAGGGACAACGGAAAAATGACTTCCGGAGAGTACTCATCACGCTCCGCGTGATGGGCGCCAAGGCAGCGGTTTCCTCCGCGTTGCGGGTCCCATCACGCGGAGCGTGATGAGTACGATTGAGCCCACTGCACGACCTTGCCCAGAGCGGCTTCCCGGCAATGAATGATTCCAGAAGCTCCGCTTCCCGTCGACTCGATGCCTGTGCGGTGCTCTTTGCGCTGGTGCTCCCGACGCTGATAACGCTGGTCTATCTGGTGTTATTGGCCGATTACCCAACTGGCATAGGGCGGGCTGCCTACAGCGTCGGCAAGTTCGTGCAGTTTGCGTTTCCGCTGGTTTGGGTGCTGGCCGTCCAGCGCCGGCGGCTCGGCTGGCAGCCTCCGGACAGGCGAGGACTGCCGGAAGGCATCGGGTTTGGCCTGTTCGTGCTGGCGGCGATGCTGCTGTTGTATCATGCCTGGTTGGGCCCTGCCGGCCTGCTGGACGCCGCTGCCAGGCAAGTCCGCGGCGTGCTCAGCCGCTTCGGCATGGACACGCCGATAAAGTTCCTGGCGCTGGGTGCGTTCATTTCCCTGTTGCACTCGCTGCTGGAAGAATACTACTGGCGGTGGTTCGTATTCGGCGAGCTACGGCGGATGGTCTCCTTGTGGCCGGCCGTGCTGATCTCCAGCCTGGGGTTCATGGCGCACCACGTGCTCTTGCTGGGGAAGTATTTCGACGGGCTTTCCCCGGCGACCGTGGTTTCCTCCCTGGCGGTGGCGGTCGGCGGCGGGGTCTGGGCCTGGATTTATCACCGCAGCAATTCGCTGTACGGCCCCTGGCTAAGCCACCTCTGTATCGATGCGGCGATTTTCCTGGTCGGCTACCAGATGGTCTTCGGTGCGTCATGAAAACGATTCCCGTCAAGACGATCTACCTGCAGATGTCCGCCGCCGCCGGGCGTAACACGCCGCCGCCGATGGAGGGCATCGAGATCGTGCGGGCGGAGAAACCGGCAGTGGCGTTCTACCGGCTGCTGTACGATGCGGTCGGCCGGGATTGGCGCTGGGTGAACCGCAAGCTGCTCTCCGACGAGCAGTTGGGCAGGATCATCCACAATGACCTGGTGGAAATCTACGTCTTGTACGTCGACCAGGTGCCAGCCGGATACGCCGAGCTGGACCGCCGCAGAGAGCCTGACATCGAGCTGGCGTACTTCGGCATTGTTCCCGGGCTGATCGGCCGGGGCCTGGGCCGCTACCTCCTCGATTGGACCGTCCGCAAGGCCTGGTCCTACGCTCCAAAGCGACTCTGGCTGCACACCTGCGAACTGGACCACGAGGCGGCGCTGCCGCTGTATCTGAGCGCCGGATTCGAGGTCTTCGACGAGAAGACGGTCGATCAGGTGGTCCCGTGAGAGGACGGCTGAGGTGCTTTACCGGGCAGGGTGTGTGCCGAGTTTTCCTGGCAACTCGGTGCTCGGGGTGGCTGGGGTCGAGCGCAGCGAGCCCCCAGGGAAGTGTGCTGGGGGCAGCCGCCGGCTGACCACCAGCCACCCCTTCATCCCCCAGGAAAACCTGGCAGATACCGGGCAGGCGTCGGCTGGTATCCTGCCGGGACCCGTGTTATCATAAAGGTGGTGGGGGAGTTCTGGGACGAAGGATCGTGACCACCCAGCGGGGGCATCAGCGGACCGCTGAAGGCCGGGTTCCCCAAGATACCGTGGGACCCGCGGAACGGAGTCCGACCCGGCGGCGGCCCACCGGGTCCCTGGGAAGACTCTTCTTCAGCACGTCTCGTAGTACCGTTTGATGGCCGCGTTCGCCGCCGGCAGCGACGACCCGGGGCGACAAGGCCCGGCGTCAGTGTGGGCATGAGCAAACCCAGCGTTGACACGTTTCTCGATCTGGTGCGTCGTAGCGGGTTGGTCGAAAAGGACCAGCTCAACGGGGTCCTGCTGGCCTTGAAAGAGCAGGCCCACGACCGGCCGATCACCGACGCTGAACTGTTGGGCGAGAAACTCGTCGACGCCGGTCTGCTGACCGCCTGGCAGTGCGCGAAGCTGCTGGAAGGCCGGCACAAGGGCTTCTTCCTCGGTAAGTACAAGCTGCTGGATCACCTGGGCACCGGGGGCATGAGCAGCGTCTACCTGGCCGAGCACGTGCTGATGCAGCGCCGCGTGGCCATCAAGGTCTTGCCCAAGAACCGCGTCGAGGACTCCTCCTACCTGGCCCGCTTCCACCGCGAGGCCCAGGCCGCCGCCGCGTTGGATCATCGCAACATCGTGCGGGCGTACGACGTCGATAACGACGGCAGCATCCATTACCTGGTGATGGAATACGTCGAGGGGCGCGACTTGCAGGCGACGGTCAAGCGAGACGGGCCGATGGACTTCGCCGCGGCGGCCGGGTACATCCGCCAGGCGGCCGAGGGCCTGGACCACGCCCACCAGGCCGGGTTGATCCACCGCGACGTTAAACCGGCCAACCTGCTGGTCGATCAGAAAAACGTGGTCAAGGTGCTCGACCTGGGCCTGGCCCGATTCACCACTGACGAAGACCGGGCCTCGCTCACCGTGACCTACGACGAAAACGTGTTGGGGACGGCCGACTACCTGGCGCCGGAACAGGCCCTGGATAGCCACAGGGTGGATGCCCGGGCGGACATCTACAGCCTGGGTTGTTCGCTGTATTTCTTGCTGACCGGCCATCCGCCGTTTTCCGAGGGGACGCTGCCCCAGCGGCTGATGATGCACCAGAAGGAGCCGCCACCGAGCATCTTCAAGGAGCGGCCCGACGCGCCGGAGGACCTGGTGGCGATCTGCCTGCGGATGATGGAAAAGGACCCGCAGAAGCGCTTCCAGACGGCCGCCGAGGTGGCCCAAGCGCTGGGCGACTGGCTGGTCGCCCACGGACATCCGGTGGACTCGGGCAGCGGGGGCTCGTCGGGGCAGTTGGCAGCGGCGGCCGGCCAGGCCAGAGCTGGACGGCAGGCCGGCCCGGCGTCGCTCCGCCGGGGGAGGCCGATTGCACGTCCTGAAGGTTCTCAGCCGGGCCGACCGCAGTCGCCCCGCGGCAGGCCGCCGCGAAGCGACCCGGGGCAGGCAACCAGGGATACGGCAGAACTCAGCGGCCCCACCGCCGTCCAAGGCCCCGCCCCTGTTGCCGGGCGAGGGCTGGCCGGCGGCAAGTCCGACTCGAAGATCGCCGCGAAGCGCGGGCTCCCAGTGGCCAAGCCGCTGGAGGAGTCGCCCACATTGCCGGTGGTGATTCGGACCGAAGACTCGCCCGTCCTGGCTCGATTTCGCGCACGCAGCCCGTTGAGCGAAGAGCAGATCATGGCCTACCGCGCACACCAGGGCCGCACGCCGCTGTGGCTCTGGGTGACCATCGGCGCCGGGGTGGTGATGGTGCTGATCCTGATGATTGCCCTGCTGCTGAAGGGGTGAGGGGCCGGATTTCGGATTTCAGATTTGGGATTTGGGATTTCGGAGTTGGGATTCGGGATTTGGGATTTGGAGCTTCCGGTCGGCTGCTCACGTTTGGCGGCCGCCGGCACCGCTCCGGTGCCACGGCTGTGTCAGCCGTGCTCCAAACCTCGCGGTTTCCCCAGCGCAACACGGCCGACACGGGCGTGGCACGCTTGCGAATAGTCCAGGTTTAGCGGTCGCCGGCATGGCGACCTGTCGACTCCTTCCCACTCCCCTTGATCTCCAGGCTCTCCGCCGGCAGGACCACGTTCAGGCTGCCGCTGCGAAAACCCTCCAGGTCGAGCGCAACGTACTTGAAACCGATCGACTTGAGCTGCTCGACCACCTCGCGGCGGAGATCCGGGTCGGTCAGCCTGGGCAGCTCCTCGACCGACACCTCGATCCGGGCCACGTCGCCCTTGTGATAGCGGACCCGCAACGGCTGGAAACCGTGCCGGCGCAAGAACCGCTCGGCCCGGTCGATCATCGCCAACCGCTCGGGGGTAACCTTCTCGCCGTAGGCGATGCGGCTGCTCAAGCAGGGCGTGGCCGGCTTGTCCCAGGTGGGCAACCCCCAGTGCTCGGCCAGCCGGCGGATGTCCTGCTTCGTGAGCCCGCACTCGGCCAAAGGGCTGCGGACCTGCCGCTCTTCGGCGGCGCGGATCCCGGGCCGGTGCTCGCCGCAGTCGTCGCGGTTGCTGCCGTCGGCCATCACGGCCACCTTCAGCCGCCGGGCGATCTTCTCCACCTGCCTAAACAGCTCGGTCTTGCAGTAGTAGCAGCGCTCGGCCGTATTCTCCCGGTACTCCGGCACGTCCAGCTCGTCGGTCTCCATCACCTCGTGATGGATGCTGATCTGCCGGGCCAGCTCGATCGACTCCTCGAGCTCGCCGGCCGCCAGACTGGCGCTAGAGCCGGTGACGGCCACCGCCCGATCGCCCAGGGCGAGCTGTGCCGCCTTGGCCAGCACCGTGCTGTCCAATCCGCCGGAAAAGGCCACGGCACAACTGCCAAAGCTCTGCAGTAGCTCCAAGAGCCGATCACGCTTGGCGGCAAGTTCCGCAGGCAGCTCGCTCATGGCCAGTCCAAACCTGTAGGAGGCGACTCCCGTCGCCGACCCGTCGAACGCGACTCCCGTCGCCGACCCGTCGAAAGCGACTCCCGTCGCCGACCCGTCGAAAGCGACTCCCGTCGCCGACCCGTCGGGGCCTTGCCCATCGGCGACTGGAGTCGCCTCCTACAAAAGGCGCGAAAAAATGGTCCTCCACCGCAATGCCGTGGCGATGCTTTTTTGAGAGCCCGTTATTGCTAGGGGGGCGACCTGGACGCCGGGTTGTGTGATCCGTTGCCGACCCGTTCTAGCGGCGGTCAGCGGCTATACACGCGGCCAGTGTCTTTTATTCAGGCACCCAACGGGCATCTTATCGGCTCACCAAAATACACATCGACAACACGAGCATGGTAGAGGACCATTGAGCGTATCTTACCAGTTTCCGGCGGTTCGGGCAAGGAGCAAAATGGGCCGCGATCTCCCGCCGGAGTGGGGGAAGGCAGGCGGTGGGAGGTCGTCCTGTGACGGTTCTCCCGATCGCCCGGCGTCTTCGACAACGGCAGCGAACTCAGCGTTGACCACGCTCGCAAGAAAACACCCGGGCTCCTTGGCCAGCCTCGTCAAGTTTTCGGCATCTTGATCTCTGAGACGGCAAAATCGGATAACGGCCGCAGGACATAGCGTCGTTCTCCGGTGATCGGCCAACTGCTCCCGGAAAAGGACGTTTCCCGGCACGCTGGCGGCGGCCCGTCAACGTGGCAGAAATGCCGAAGTATGTGGTCACTCTGAGCGGTAGTGCTGCGTGACGCGGACTACCACCTGGCTCAGCCCCTGGCGATGGTGGATCGCCGGACAATCCCCTCATGGCCGACGCCCCGTAAGCGGCCGTCCAACAATTACTCCCTTCTCCCGCGCGCGGGAGAGGGGCAGGGGGTGAGGGCAGCGGTCAGCGAGAACAGGAAGTTATTGTTGGACAGCCGCTAAGACATCCTGCGGCGGTGGGACCGTCATATCGCCGGATCAGCGCACCGACTACAGCACTGACCGCGCCGCGGTGCACCGAGGCACGTGCCTACTGGCCGGGGAGGATCTTGATGGGGATGGCCGGCGCGGTTCGCGTCGCGGTTTCCTTGCCGGTCGACATCGTGCCGTTGAGGATTACGTTGACCTTCCAGCCGGCCGGAGCCTGTTTGGGGACGCTGAGCGTGATCGGCACCTCATCTTTGTCCGCGGGGATGGGGGCCGTCTTCACGATGATCCCCGCGGGGGCGTCAACCACGGCGAGGTTGATCGGGAACTTGGCTCCCTCCTTGCGGGCCGCCTTGACCACGACCTGAGCCTCGGCTCCTTGCTTGACCTGCAGGCCGTCCTGAGGCGGGGCATTGGTCGACAGGCCGAACAGCGACGTCTCGATCACTGCGACCAAAAACTCCTTGGTCGGCACCACGTGCCTGTAGCTGAAGGCCTGCATGACGTCTTCCGCCCCGACGGCCGTCCGCGTCCACGGCTGGTTGTTGAGCGTGGCCGTGCCGACGATAGCGGGCGAGAAAGCGTTCAAGGCGGCGTCGGGCGGGGCGGTGATCGTGAGCTTGGCCTGGGGCTGCCCCGCCGGGATGATCGCGTCACTGGCCGCAAACCCCGGCGGCAGGCCTTGCACGGCCAGGTTGATCTCGCCGCCAAAGCCGTCCCGCCGGTCGGCGGTGACCGTGACCACGACCGAATCGCCCTTGGCCACCCGCTGCACGTCGGGGATCACCCGCAGCACGCAGTCGGGCTTGGGCGGCGCGATCACGAGCCGGTAGGCGTATTCGTTTCCGCCTTTCCCCTGCGTGTCGCGGATCCTCAGAATGTAGTCGCCGGCCGCGGGGAAGGTGAACGTCAGACGCGAGTCGCAGTGGTGGAGTACGAGCGGATAGTCCGGATCGACGAAATCGTCGTTCTCCACCAGCCCGCCGCCTTGCGCGTTCATCACGGTGAGGAAGGAGTCCAAGGGGGAATCCAGCCGCCGGGCCCGCACGTCCAGTACGAGCACCTGGTTGGCTTGGGCCGTGACGATGAAGTGATCGACGTCGCCGGGCTGCTGGATGCGGCCGTTGACGGCGGCGGGCACGTTGACGCGATTCGCCTGCGTGAGCGTGTCGTTGGGCTCGGTCTCGCGGGCCTCCGGCTCGTCCCCCGCGGCGAACGGCAGCACGTTGGTGGGCAGTGGGCCCGGCACAGGCCCGATGAAACGCAACGGCGGGGAATCGGGCGGGACGAGAAAGCTGATGGTCGGGGCGGGCAGGCTCACGCCGTGCACCTCGACCTCGGCGGTCAAGCCCCGCTGCCCTCCCAGCGGGAAGACGTGCGTCAGGTAAGGGAACACACCGATGGAAAGCCGGTAGACGAAATCCGCCCGCCCACGGTAGATGACGTCGCTCAGCTCCAGTGTGTACTCCCCGTCCTGAGGAATCGTGTACACCAACAGCGAATCGGGGTTGTGGCGGAAGCGATCGACCGACACGAGCACCTTGCCGCCGGGATCGAACAGGGTGAGGCAGGTGTCGAGAAAGCCGGGGACCGTGTCGGGGAGGTACGCCAAGAGGGTCCTCGCCTTTGCCTCGCAGACGATCGTCTGGCCCGCCTTGGCGGCGAAGCGGAAGCTGTCGCGGTCGTTGTCGAGGATCTGGCCGTTGATCAGGATCGGCAAGGCCGCGAGTTGCTGCGGCTTGGCCCGGTCGGTGTTCGGCTCGACCTCGTTGAGCTCCGGCAGGGCCCCGATGAAGAACCGCACCCGGTTGGAGATCCCGCCGGGCGTGATCAGCCGCAGGTCCCGCTCGCCCAGCTCGGCGTCGGGCGCCACCGTCAGCGAGATGCGGACCGCATTGGGGCTGACCACCTGGGCGATCTTGGCCGTCACCCCCGGACCGGTGATCCGCACGTCGTTGGCGTTCTGGAAGTCCTTGCCGTTGATCGTGGCCTCGACCGTCTGCCCCCGCGATGCTCCGGCCGGAAAAACGAACGTGACCACCGGCTGCGGAGGCTGGGCGTCCGCGAGCTGCGATGCCAAGGCAAGGAGCGCCGCGATCAACGCAGTGCAGACTCGTCGAGGACAGGCGTTGGGGGACCGCTTCTGGTTCACGGCGGGGACTCCTATCGTTTATCCGTTCGATTCGTTCTGCCCCCGCAAGAAATCCGAATTTCGAAGCACGAAATCCGAAACAAATCCAAATCAACAAATCCCAATGATCCGGCGACCCAATAGGCCGGCTGGCCGTTTTGAATTTGGAGCTTTGATCCTTCAGCCTTGTTTCGGATTTCGTACTTCGGATTTCGTGCTTCGGATTCCGCGGCGGGCGATTCGCGCTACTTCAGGACCGGCGGGGGGAGCTTCTCTCCCGCCAGCCCCTTCTTGACTAACTCGGGGTTCTGCAGGACGCCGGGGATCTTGTCCGGCGGGGTGGTCAGGTTTGCTGCTCGCCACTGCACCGCCCCCAACGAGCTGGCGGCGAGGTAACCGGGAGGCGCGACAATCAGCCACTCTTCCGTGCGCGGAGTGATTTGGACGAGCGTGGCCAGGAGCCGATTCTCGCCCGTGTGCCAAAGCTTGACCGTGCCGTCGGCGCTTGCGCTGGCCAACATGGCGCCATCCGGGCTGAGCGCCACGCCGTAGACCCAATCGGTGTGCCCGGTGAGGGTCGCCACGTGGGCACCGTTATTAGGGTCATAGACCCGCACCGTCTTGTCGGTCAGCGGGACGTACATCCGGTTGCCGGCCGGCGCCCAGACCACGCCCAGCGGTCCGGGGACGCCCATGTCGATCGGCCGGGCCAACTGGGTGTTGTCACGGCGCCGCAGGCGGATCATCCGGTCGGTCGGACCGGACACCGCCACCGCCACGAGTTCGGCGTTCGGGCCGAAGGCCACGCCGTTGACCGACTCCATCTGGTCCAGCTTCGCGACCGGCTTCCAGGTGCCGACTTCCCAGACCTGGGCGGTCCGGTCGGCACCGGACGTGGCGAGGAACTTGCCGTCGGCACTGAAGCTCACGCCGAGGATCCAGTCGCCGTGCCCCTTCAACTCGGTGGCGAGTTTCTTTTCGTCGACGCTCCAGACGCGGGCCACCTTGTCCGCGCCCCCGGCGGCCAGGAGCTTCCCGTCCGGGCTGAAGGCCACAGCGAACACGGCATCCTTGGGTTCCGGGAAGACCAGGACCGGCTGACCGCTGTTGACGTCGAACACCTTGACGGCCCCCGGGCCGTACGGCGTCCCCTCCGCCACGGCCAGCCACTGTCCGTTGTTGCGGAAAGCCACGCAACGGACGAAATCGCCGATCTGCCCCACGCCGATCCGCTTGGCGAGCTTAGCATTTGCCAGGTCCCAGAGCAGCACTTCTTGGTAGCCGCCCACGGCCAAGGTCTTACCGTCCGGGCTGAAGGCCAGCGCGGACGTGGGGACCGTGGGGCCGAAGGCGACCACGCAGTCCAACGACGGGGCCTGTGCATTGCCCGGCGGCGGGACGATGATCGGAAACGCCAGCGGCTGCTTCTGTGGGGCAGGCCCCTGCGCCCCGACGGGCGCACAGAGGCCCAGACACACGGCGAAAACGACCGGCAACAGGGCCAACCGAACGACGACCTGGCGGATCATCATTGGGGAAAACCCGAAAAACGAAATCCGAAATCCGAAACAAATTCCAAATCCAAGCAAGAAATGTCCAAAACAGCGCGACGGCGGCTTTTCACGGGGCTGGCTCATTTCGACTTCAATCCCTTGAGTTCGCTTCGCATGTCGGTTTTCGTATTCAGTGCTTCGCATTCTTGGCCTCCGCCGATTTCTGGAGGATCGAGCCGAAAATGCACATCAGCTCGGTCGCCTCTTGCATCAACTCGTCTCGCTCGGCATTCAGAGCAGGGTCTGCGTGGGTATCCACCAGACGCAGCCAGTAACGGCTCTCCTTCGACTCCTTCCGGGAAATACGGATGCGCATTCGGAAGTCTTTTTTGCTCAGCGCCTCATTGGCCTCGATGTAGTTCGCCCCAACTGAGCCCGATGCCCGCACCAATTGCCTCACATCCTCGATATTGCAGATGGTCCGCGGCAGCCTCTTGACAAACGCCCGCACACGTTCAGCAAACAAGTACGTTCGCTCCTCAAGGTCATATCGCTTGCGCGCGGGAGTTTCAGTCATTGGTGTTTTCGTACTTGGAGTTTGTTTCGTATTTCGTATTTCGTATTTCGTATTTGAACCGGTCTACATAATCTCCGTCAGCAGGCCGCCGCTGGGGCGGTCGCCTTTGGACGGAGGGGTCACGTACGCCACGCAACCTTGCGGATGCGGAAGCCGGTCGGTGGGGTTGATGCCCAGCAGCTTGTAGATGCTGGCCGTGAGATCCCAGGGATACACCGGCCGGTCCTTGGGCAGTTCGCCCTTGGCGTCGCTGGAGCCGACGACCGTGCCTCCCCGGAAGCCACCGCCCCCAACCACGGCCGAGTAACACAGCGGATAGTGATGGCGTCCGCCGTTCCACGGGGGATTCCAATCGATCTTGGGCGTGCGGCCGAACTCGCCGCACCAGAGGACGATGGTGCTCTGCAGCAGCCCCCGCTGCGCCAGTTCTTCCATCAGGCTGGCGAAACCCTTGTCGAACACGGGCAGCGTGCTCTTCATGGCCCCGAAATTGTCGGTGTGCGTGTCCCAGGGGCCCCAGTTGACCGTGATGAACGGAACTCCTTGTTCCACCAGGCGGCGGGCCAGCAGGCAACACTGCCCGAAGTAGTTGCGCCCGTACTTCTCCCGCACCTCGTCCTTCTCCTGGGACATGTCGAACGCTTTCTTGGCGTCTCCCAGGACCATGCTGTAGGCCTTCTGGTGGAAGCCGTCGATTTCGCGGAACGCCGGCTCTTGATCCATCTCTTTGTCCAGCGTGTCGACCGATTGCAGCAGCGTGCGCCGCTCCTCGAGTCGCTTGTCGGTCAGCCCGCCGGCCATCGCCAGGCCTTGGACCCGGAAGCCCTTGTCGTTCGGATCGCCGAACGTGGCGAAGGTCTGATATTTCGTGCCCAGGAACCCGGTGTCGGAGAACCAGGGAAGAGGCGTGGTCAACGTGATGTACGGCGGCAGCCCGCCTTGGTACCCGGCTTCGTAGCCCTTCTTCAAAGACGTCACCGCGCCCATGGAGGGGTAGACCATCTCGCCTGAGGGAAGCGCCCCGGTGGCGACGGTATACGCGGCGGTCTCGTGGCCGAAGTCCTGGTGGTTGTAGCTGCGAATGATCGAGAACTTGTCGGCCTGCTTGGCCGTCAGCGGCAAGAGCTCGCTGATGCGGATTCCCGGCACGTTGGTCTCGATGGGGTTCTTCAGCGGGCCGCAGTAGTCGTTGCCGGCCTCGGGCTTGGGGTCAAAGGTATCCAGGTGGGTCGGGCCTCCCAGCATGAAGAACTGGATCACCGATTTCGCTTTGGCCTTCGCTTCCTGGACCTGGCCGTGGGCCTTCAGCTTCAGCCAATCCGCCACGCTGAGCCCCGCCATGCTCAGCGCGCCCACGCGCATGAAGTCCCGCCGGTTCAAACCGGGACGACTCCACGCAGCCCTTCGACCATGAATGTCTAGCATCGCTCGTTGCTCCCTGCATTTTCGTTGTTGTCTGCACGCACGTAACGTCACGCATCAGCGGCGCGGCGCGGCCGCGTCTGCGGCACGCGATTGTTCGACCATCTTGTCATAGAGGAACTCGGGCGCGAAGTCCGCGTCGTTCTCCCAGCACACCGTGTGAAGGACTTCGGAGACGGTGAATCGCTTGAAGACACTCAGATTCTTCAGCGGCTCGAACATCGGGCCCCAAAGACAATCGTCGAGGTCAACAATGCCTGCCTCGCCATTGTTGAAGCGGAGGCGGATCTTGTAGCCTTCAACGTGCTCTGCACTGGTAACCTCTAGCATATCCAATCCTATCCTCCCCGTACTCCGCATGGAAGTGCGGTGGCGGATGATCGTCGTACAGCATGTAGATCACCATCCCCAGAAACCTACAGATTTCCGGCAAGCTGTCCCTCCTTCATCTGTCGCTCGAACGCTGCACCTTAGCGGTGGGCGGAAGCCGAAGGCTGAAAGCCATCCGCCTGCAGGCGCTGGTTAGAGCCTGCTGGTGATTATGGACCACTCGTCTTTGTAGTCTCGCAAATCCGGTTCGACGATGGAACAATGCAGTGAATCAGGTTTTCTGGGTCTTACTCCGCCATGAGAGTCCAGCCAACGCGTGTAGTTTGCGATTACAATGTCCTGCATCTTCGACCATTCAAGTACGAAGAATTGATCGTCGCCGTACTTCTCTGCAGCAAGAACAAACACGCAGACCAATTGTCGAATTGGAAGGGGTTTCTTGTCCCCGATGAGCTGCTTGCTTCCATCGAAAGTAATGTCTGCGAACTTGTCGATCGAGAATTGCCATGAACCTCCCTTGATGGTCTTCACCTGGATTGGGCATGAAGAGCCCTTGAAGTCGGTAGCTATGAGATCAAAGTCAGGGACATTGCCAGAGAAGGTTGCAACGAGAAGCCCTCGTCGAGCAAGCTCGCAGGCAACCAGATATTCACCAATCTGTTTGATTAGCTGATTGCTTCGCCCGGTGGCCATACACTTCCATCCCTTTCCTGAGCTCTAACGACCAGAATCAGGCGTTGAAAATGGCACGCCCGCGCGCCATTTTCAATCGCCTGGATTCTCTGGTTCGGTGTCTTCTGTTTGCGTGTCTGATCGATTCTCGCGAGTGTCGAGCTCGATGCCAGGCAACTTCAGCCGGAACTTGCTGACACCGATTGCTCCCAGCGCCATGACAACCAACGCCACTCCGCAAACATTGGCGAGGATCTCTCTTTCCTCTCGTGCGAAGACTACCAACAACGCAGCTACGATGAGAAAGAGGCAAGCCGCGCCAACAAGTAGCCGTTTGGTCCTTTCGCGCTCGGCGAGGTACACGCCTGCGAGGTTCAGCGCCTGTTGACGTGAGCCGGGGCCTGTTCCGATAACAAGATCACCAGTGCGTATCTCCATGGATCGTCTCCTATTTTGGTCGATCTACAGCGAACAATAATTCGACTGATCCGCCTAAGATGTGGGGTCGTGGTTCTCTGGCCGCATAACACGCTGCTGCATCGCCTGCTGGAGACGTGGTAAGCTTCTTGTTCGCCGCCGGTTAGGCCGCGTGCTGCGGTTCATCACCGGATCTTATGCGGATCCCCATAAGATACCTCCTCGCTTGCCTCAAAGTCCGTCGGCCGCGCTGCGAACGCGGGCTGGGCCACGGTTGAGGACGTGGGTATAGATCATGGTCGTTTTGACGTCGCTATCGCCCAACAGCGCCTGGACCGTTCGGATATCGTAAGCGGCTTCCGGCTGGTGGCCGGTCACGGTGGGTCTCGCTGTGCTCGACCCACCCGACCCTTTCCACACGAATGCCGGAAGGGGACAGTCCCATTTTCGCTCCGCGAAGATTGGGACAGTCCCCAGGCCGTTTCTCACCTAGTGGTTGAATAGGAACTCCTTGGTATTCAGCAGCGCCCAGAGCAGGTCCTGGAACGCTTGAGCTCTAGGGGGCTTCAGTGTGGCGGTCGCATCGGCGACCCTCTTGGTGGCTTCGGCGGTCTTGGCGACGGCGGCCTTCTCGTCGTTGTCCACCTTATCCCGTGCGGCCTTGGCATCGCCCGCCAGCTTCCGCTTCTCGGTTGCGGCCGCCGCGGCGGCCGCCTGCGCGGCCCGGGCGGCGTCGGCGGCCGCCTTCGCCTGGGCCGCGGCCGTTTCGGCTTCTTTGGCGGGCTTGTCGGCGGCCTGGTAAGCCTGGGTTGCAACGGACACCTCCTGACGGATCTTCGTCAGGGCCTCCTCCGCCGCTTTCTTCTGGGCTTCGGCCTGCGTCAGCTTCTCGGCGGCGGCGTTGGCGTCGGTCTGCGTTTGCTGCTGTTTCTGCCCTGCTTGCGCCAACAGGTTCTTGGCGTCGTCAGCCGCCTTGCGCTTGGCGGCGGCATCGGCGGCGGCCTGCTTTTTCTCCTCGTCCGATTTGCTGCCGTCCTCCGAGACGGCTTTGGCCTTGGCCGCCGCCTCTTGGGCCGCCTTTTCGGCCGCCTCGGAAGCTTGTTGCGCCGCGACGACCGCGCCCTTCGCGTCCGCCAACGCCTTGTCCGCGGCGGCCTTCACGCTGGCGGCCTCCGTCAGGGCCTGGGCGAGCAGGGCTAGCTTGGCCTCGGCCGGCTGTTGCTGGTTCTGCACCAGATCATCCGCTTTTTTCTTGGCGTCGATTGCCTGCTGACGTTGGGCTGCCGCGGTCTTCTCGGCATTGGTCTGGGCGGTCGTGGCTTGGGTCGCCGCCGCGGCCGCCGTGGCAGCCGCCGCTTCCGCCTCTTTGGCTGTCTTCTCCGCCACTTCATAGGCGGCATTGGCCCGTTGCAGTTCCGCTCGGACCTTGGCCAAAGCCTCCTCGGCCGTTTTCTTGTCTGCCTCTAGTTGCGGCGGAACCGTCTTGCCCGCGCCCGATATGTAGTCCAAAACCTTCTGCTTTTCGTCCGGCCTGGCGGCCCGCGATAGTGTGGCCAGGTAGAGTTCGTCGACGATCTCGGGATCGGGCTTGTTGGCCTGGAGCAGCCGCTGGAGGTTCGGACCGCCGGACAGCTTGCCCTCGAAGTGGTCCGAGTTGACCAAATGCAGCGATTGCCTTACCGAGCTCTCCAGCTTCCTTTCGCACTCGTAGGGGGTATCTCGCAGCGGCCGGCCAAAGAGATCCAAGAGCGGATTCTTGATGTCACCGTCGAACACCTGAACTGCCCGGGAGCCGGCGGGCATGATCGTGGGTGGAACCGGGATCCAACTGGCAAACTGGTCGGACGTGCCGGTGACCTGGCAGACGGCGTCCAAGAGCTGCTCCGCTCCCATCCGCCGCACGTGGTAGTGGGAGAAATGCGCCAAGTCGCCGCGGTTGAAATCGTTCGGCTTGCTGGAAAGCTGGTAGGTCTTGGAGTTTAGGATCAGCCGGAACAGATGCTTCACGTCGAACTTGTGATCGACGAACTCCTGCGTTAAGTAGTCCAGCAGCTCCGGGTTGCCGGGCGGGTTCGTGGAGCGGAAATCGTCGGGCTCGTGGACGATCCCGCGACCCAACAGCCAGTACCACACCCGATTCGCCATGACCTTGGCAAACCACGGATTCTGCGGCGCCGTCAGCCACTCCGCAAACTTCGGCCGCGGGTCTTGATCGCGCGGCAGCTCCACGACTTCCCCGCCCAGGAACTTCGGATTGACGTAATCTCTCAGCTTCGGGTGGTACACACCGCCGTAGGGATTGCAGTAGACGATCTCTTCCTTCCACTCTTGCGTCGCCTTGATGGCCACCTTGCTGAAGAAGGCCGCCATCCCCAGCCCGTCGTCGAAGCTCCAGTTCTCCGTGGGGTGCGCGTGGCAGCGGGCACAGTCGAGCCTGGCTCCCATGAACAGCACGGCCGTGGCCTCGGCGTAGGTCTGGGGTTCCCGCTTCTGGACCGCGCGGTAGTAATTGGCCGGGCCCACCAGGAAGTCGCTGCCGTTGGCGGTGATCAGCTCGCGGACGAACTGGTCGTACGGCTTGTTCGCCGCGATGCTGCCGCGGACCCAGCGATAATACGTCTGCACGCCCCGCGGCCAGACCCGCACCGGGTACTCGCTCTTGATCCTCAGCAAGTCGCCCCACTTCAACGCCCAGAAGTCGGCATACTCGTCACGCTCCAGCAGGCGGTCGATCAGCTTGGTCCGCTTCGCCGGGTCGGGGTCGGCCAGGAAGGCTCGGGCCTCCTCGGGCTTGGGGAGACAGCCGATCACGTCCAGGTACACACGCCGCAGAAAGACCTCGTCCGCGCACAGATCCGACGGCGGAAAGCCCAGCTTCTGGAGCTTGGCGAACACCAACCCGTCGATCTTGTTGTTCGGGTCGAGCTTGGGGAAGGGGGTGGCGAGCGGCTGGGGGATGAGGACCCGCACGGTGTCCGACCGCCGCATGAACGTCACGCTCACCACCGCCTCGCCAAAACCTTCGGCCTTGATCTGGCCGCCGGGATCCACGGCCGCCAGCGTGGGATCGGAACTGGCAAAAGATGCCAAGCGGGTCACGTCGCGCTCGCTGCCGTCGGCACAGACCGCCCGGACCAGGAGTTGCTGGCCTTGGCCCTTGGGCAGGACCTTGTCCTTGGGCGAGACCTTCACGGCGACCGGCCTGTGCAGTTTGTCGTCGCCCCAGGGCACCCCCTGGGCCACCCAGGAGGCGAGCATAGCGTACTCGGGGGAATTGGGCGCGATCTTCTGGCCGCCCGTGTGGGCCACGGCGTTGGTGGCCTTCAGTAGGACGAGGCTCTTGGTCGGCTCCACCCGGTTGATCCGCCGTCCCAGGTGCATCTTGGCGAGCGAGTCGTAATCGGCGTCGGGCTCGGCGCCGAACATCGAGAGCCTGAACCCCCCCTTGCCCAACGTGGAGCCGTGGCACTGGGTCGCGTTGCAGCCCAGCTTGCTCATGAGCGGCATCACGTCGCGGAGGAAACTCGCAGACTCATTGTTGGCCTCTTTGACGCTCACGACCACCTGGGCGCTGGCCGTGGAATCGCCCAGCTTGGCGACCACGGCGATCGGCACCTCACCGTCGGCCGCCGGCCTGACGACCCCGTCCTTGCCCACGTCGGCAATGGCCGGGTTGGCCGAAGTGAACGCGGCCGCCCCGGTGAAGTCCTTCACCGACCCGTCCGAAAGCTGGCCGGTCACCAGCAACGCGTGCGACGCCCACCTGCCCCGCAGGACAAGCTGTGGCGGCTCGACTTGGATCGAGACCAACTTGACGGGCGGTGGCTGCGATGGGGCCGGGGGCGGGGGGGCCGGCGCCGGCGGAGCCGGGGTTGCAGGCGCCGCGTCAGCCGGGGGTGCCGGAGCAGGCGGCGTCGCGGGCGGGGCAGGTGCCGGCTGCTCTGCACCCATGGCCGCCGAGGCTACTCCAAGCTCAGCCCCCACCCAACCTGCCACGGCGACGGCCAGTGCCCATAGAATCCTCGTCCTGATCTTCATCAAACGTATCCTCCCAACCCAGCCGACTCCCAGAAGCCGAGATTCCGGGTGCAGGTCCAACGGGCAGGTTTCTGCTGCCAGGCCTCCGCGGCACTTGTCCCGCCACTATCTGTTATCCGTTCCCCCGACTCGCCCCGCAAGCTCTGGGGCAAGAAACGCGGCGACAAGACACACTCTTCCGATGGGCCATATATACCCCTCGATTGAAAC
>Ga0315277_10003025_pt1 | contig 23060 bp, 40 predicted proteins | sample YL17G05_15_MG_FD_203695 | JGI IMG/M metagenome (GOLD analysis project Ga0315277, IMG submission 203695) | Sediment microbial communities from Yellowstone Lake, YNP, Wyoming, USA - YL17G05_15 | ecosystem: Environmental > Aquatic > Freshwater > Lake > Sediment | place: USA: Wyoming | collected...
GGCAAGTTCGCGCTCGGCGCTGGAAAGTTGGCGTTCAAGGGTGTCACCGGCGCCGGCAAGTTCGCGCTTCGCACCGCCGGCTTTGGCAAGGCGGCCACGGCGGCAAAGCCAATCGGGCTATTCCACAAGCTGCTCGGAGCGGCCGGCACGGCCGCGGCGATCGCGCCGCTCGCCACCAGCCTCATGCCGCGGAAGACGACCACGGAAACAATCCTGCAACCGTCTGAGCCGGTGCCCTACAACCCGCCTACGGTTGCCCCGGAAGTGACCCCGCCGACTTATTGGCCGAGCGAGCCGTCTGCGGGCGGCGGCGGCTACTCCAGCGGCGGCGGTGCGCCCATGACCTACGACAGCCCCGCCGGGGCGCCGCCCGAAGCCGGTACGGCTCCGGCTGGCGGCATGGATATGTCCACGCTCATTCCTGTCGGGCTCGGCCTGGTCGCCTTGGTGGCGGTATCAGGCGTACTCAAGCGCCGCCGGCGCTAGGGGAGATCTATGTACACTTCAAGGCTCAATTTCCGTAGCCAGGCAAAGGCGTTTGCGCTTTTGCGCCAGCACGCCGGGACGCTGGATCATCTCCATCGGCATTTCCCGGGCTACTCCAGCCGGGTGCTGGTTCCCGGTGCCGGGCTCGCCGGCCTGGGCTTCTCGTTGAAGCCGCCCCAATGGTTGCGCACCGCCGCCGCGCAGATCATCGGCGGGACCAAGGTAAGCGTTCCATCCGTCAACATCCCGCTGCCCGGCGGCGGCTCGGTCCAGACCCCCGGCACCAAGCCGACATTTCCACAACAGGCCCAGCAGATGGTGGAACAGATCCCCGGCGGCTGGCTGACGCTGGCCGCGGTCGGGCTCGGTGCGGTGTTGTTGCTCAAGCGCCGCTAGGGGAAAGCTCATGACCGACCCGGTTCAATGGACGGTAACGGCGTTCTGGAAGCAATTGCAGAACGTCCAGAATCAGATCCACGCGGCCGACTCGGCGCTCCAGGCTGACAAGGCCACGCTCACCGCGCTCTATGCTCAGGCGCGGCAAGAGTACGATCCCGCCGGTGCTCACGATCGCGCCTATCTGGAACCGCTGATCCACCAGAATAGCGTGATTCGCCTGAGCTACCTGGCGCCGGTCAAGGCGAAGTTCAACGAGGCGGTTAGCGCCGCCAGCGGGGCGCTCAAGCGCGCCGGCTACACCACGCCCAATCTCTCCGGGCTCGGCGCCGTGCCGGCGGTGGTGATCGTGCCGGCGGTGGCGGTCACGGCGCTCGGGCTGGCCGCCGCAGCGGTGGCAATCGTCTATCGCATGACCGAATCCCAGGTCAACCGCACCGCGACCGCCCGGGCGATCTTCTCGGACCCGAATACCAGCGCCCAGGAGAAATTGCAGCTCGCCGGTGCCTTTCAGGATGAAATGGCGAAGGAAAAGGCGACTCAGCCGCCGCTGCTCGGGATTGACCTGGGCTGGATCCTGCCCACGGCCGTAGTGGTGGCTTTGATCGTGCTCGGCCCCCAGCTCTTGCGGGCGTTCGGGCCGCGGCGAGCGGAAGCATGATCGGCCCGCGCTGGTGGTTCTTCGGTGCGCACCCCAAGACCGGGGCGGTGACGATGCTCGCAGAGGCCACGCCCAAGCTGGGCGAATCCCACGCCCGCGTGCTGGGGCATTTGCTTGCCGACGACACCAAGATGAGGCTTCAGATCCATTCACCGAAAGGCAAGGCGCCGCTCGCCAATCCGGCCCTGCGCCTGCCGGCCGGGGACCATGTTGCCTATCCGCGCTGGACCGTCTACGAGCCCGCGGCCGGCTACCTGGTGGCAACGCTTTCGGGCTTGCTGAGTGCCGCCCAGGCGAAGAAGGCGGCGAAGAACCTGGCAACGTGGCTGGGATTTCCAGTGGCGGTGGTGGAGGAATTCCACGGCGGGAAGTCGAATCCCGGCACGCCGGATCCGGTGCGCGGAGAACGCTGGGCGCGGCGCGGCGGCGGAAGTGCGGCGGAAGTGGTTGAGGTCAAGCGGCCCAAGGTCCACATCAAGGCCGGCGGAAAACACGACTGGCCGATCATCCAGGATTTCAAAGCCGACTATCGGCCGCCGGCGGGACGCCTGCCAAACCCGAAGCGACGTATCACCGCCGATTCGTGGCGAAACCTCTCTGATTACGAAGTGGATCGGGTCGCGCACAGCGGCAACCTCAAGGCTACCCGCACCGCTGCCAAGCGGGAGCTTGCTCGCCGCGGAGTGAAGTGGACTGGTGAAGGCGTCGCTGATCGCGTCATGGGGAGAACAAACCCGAAGCGACACAACGCAAGAAAACCGTCCATGCTTGAGGCCGGCTATGAGTTTGTCCGTAACGATGGGCGCGGCGTGATTATCGTTAGTGAAATCGTTTCGGGCGGGCTTGAGCGATGGGTAGCCAACAAGGGTCATGCGTCGTTCGGATTCCACTATCGGGGAACCGATTGGGAGTTTGCCAGCTCCAAAGTTGACAACCCTTCCCGCTCGTACACGGCGCGGGTTGCGCGTTCTACTGGACGGAGCAAGCGCAGCTCGATCCAGCGCCAGGCCGCCGCAAAGTACCGCGCCATGACGACGCGGAGCAATCCCCGCGGCGGGCGCCGCTTCGATGTTGGCGAGTCCGTTATCTACCGGGGTCCGGCATGGTGGTACGAGCGCGAGGGATTCACCAACGATCAGGGGGTGAGCTTCCCCAACACGCTGGCCGGCGCCGATGCACAGCGGTACAACGAGCCCGCAAACGTGGTGCGCAAAGGGGTGTCCAATCGTTATCTCGTTCGTTCTGCCAACGATGGGCGGCTAGCCTGGGCAGACAGCTCTCAGCTTGAGCTTCCCCTTGCCAATCCCCGCGCCGCCGGATGGTCCTACGTCAAGGCCGGTGAAGCCGTGCGCGTGACGAATGGGATCTATCGCGGGCAGTCCGGCACGGTCAAGAGCGGCGGCGGCGTGGCGCTGGTGGAGCTTCAAGACGGTTTCGCCACTTGGTTCAACGCCGAGAACCTACAGCCCCATCACGTCAATGAGTACGGGGGGCGGCAAACGAATCCGAGCCGCCGGAAATCCCTAATCAAGAAGTCAGACCGGGATATTTTCGTGCGCCAGGCCGAAAGCCGGGGCCGAATGAGCGCAATTGTTTTCGGTGTTCCCGTCATGGTCACGCAAGGCACGTCCGGCTGGCATTACCACCACCCCGATCGGGGGATAGTCGGCCCGTTCTCAACGGCTGGGCAAGCGTTTGACGAAGCCTACCAGGCTGGGCGCGTTCCGAATCCGAAGCGGCACAATCCCAAGCTGCCAGGAAAGAGCAAGTTCATTGCCTGGGTTGACCACAGCAGCGTTGCGGTCGGTCCTACCGTTGACGCCGTTGTGGCGGCGGCCAGAGAGCTGATTCATTCAGCCCGCTGGCAGGAGTTTGAGCCCGGCTACCCGGAAATCTACGTCACCACCTACGGCGCTCAGAAGATGGTGCAGCGGGGAATCAGCAGCGGCCCCGAGTCCAATCCTTCCTTTCGCGTGAGCGGCACGATTGAGGAGATCCCGGACGCTACCCCGGTGGTTCGCCGGCGCGGCCCGGGCCGGCCGCGCAAGGTGCGCGTAGCGCCGGTCGAGCTGGCGCCGCCGCTGGATGCAGTCCCTTTTGAAGTGCCGGCCGAGGCGCCTGGGCGCGAGCTTCAGGCCGGCGATCGCGTGACCGTGCCCTACAGCGGACGGGCCAGCTACTTCGGCCGGGCGGTGAAGCACACCCGCGAGAGCGGGATCTTTGAAGGCTACACCTACGAAAACGATCAACGCCTGGCGTTCGTCCGCGTCAACCGCGGTCACACGGTTGAAACACACGCCTTCCCGGTGGATCAGGTGCGGCTACACGGCAAGAGCTTTGCCGAGCAAGCCGCCGGGCGTCGGGCCGGGCGGCCGGCGAAGCTCGCCCGCCTGACCTGGAAAGCCCACGGAAGCCTGGCGAAAGCCGAGGCCATGCTGGAGAAGGCGACCGCGGATCACGCGGACACCGAAGCCCTGGCGATGGAGCTGTATCCCCAGCACGAGGCCCAACCCGGCCGTCCCCGGGGCCGCACAGAGGCGGCCAGCCGGGAGTACGTCAACGCCCGGGCCAAGCTGCGCCGGCTGCGCGAGCGGGTGGATCTGCTTGGCTCCGTGGTGCGCTCCCTGGGCGGCGGGACCGTGGCGCTGGGCTACGGCGAGGCTACGGGGACGGATCCGTGGGCGGCCAACCGGCGGCGCTACCGCAACCCGACAACCCGCGAAACCCAGCTTGCCGCCCAGCTTGTCAGGCAGCTCGGATTCGATGCAATGGCCGACGATGTTTTGAGCGGGGAATACTCCGTTGCCCGCACGTTCCAGGCATTGCTTGCCATGCCTGGCCTGGCTGAGTCTCGGAAGATCCTGGTACGTACCGCCCTGACCGCCCTGACCCGTGGCTATGGATCCACGCGGGAAACGGCGGCGGCCGGGCGGGCGGCCCGGGCGGCCATGAAAGCAGAAATGGCGCGGGCAGCCCGACACCCGGCCAATCGTCCGCATCCCAATCCAAGCCGACCCAATCACGGCGCGTTCGACGGACCCCGCACCGTTCGCGGAGCGAAGCGAAAGCGCAATCCCCGCGGGAGTGAACGCGAGCGCGCCGTGCGTACCTTCAAGCTCTGGCACGAATTCGCCCCCCACCGGATCACCCGCATCAAGGGGCCGGATCGGCTCATCCCGCGCACCCTGGTCAAACTCGGGGACATCCGGGCAATTGATTACATCTCTAACAAGTATGGAGGGAGAGCGGTGACGTACACCCATAAGACTGACCGCCCGCGTCCCGTTCTCGCCACCGACCCGGACGGTCAGCACCTTCACATCGTCGGCGGAAAGGTCAAGATCACCGCGGACGGCCTGATTCACTAGGGAAAGGAGTAACGCTATGGCAGGCGAGTTTGCAGTTATCAACCCGCGGCGTCGTCGGCGGAAGAAGGTCACGCACCGGCGCAAGACTCACAAGCGCCGGCGCCGGGTTGCGGTCAACCCGTTCCATCGTCGTCGGCGCGTCCACGCCCGGCGCCGGCACAATCCGCGCCGGCATCGGCGCTACGCCCGCCGGCACAACCCGGCGTTCCTGGGCGTGAATTTCGTCAAGATCGGCTCGCTCGCCGGCGGTTTCGTCGGCACCGAAATCCTGGCCGGCTACCTGGCTGGGATGCTGCCGGCGGCCTGGAAGACGGATGCCAACTTGGTGCGGATCGGCTGTAAGGCGGCGGTCGGCGTCGGCGCGCCGCTCTTGCTCAAGCGGTTCCTGCCGCGTGGCGTGGGCAACGCCCTGGCGGTCGGCGGCGGCGTGGCCGTGCTGGTGGATGTCTTCAACACCTACGTCAAGCCCAACATCCCGGGCCTGCCGCTGGGCGAGTACGAACAGGGCTACATCCAGGGCTATGAGGAGCCGGCCCAGCTCAGCGGCCTGGGCGGCTCCGAATCGGTGTACGGCGAGAGCGTTTACTAGGCCCATGCGGCCTGGCGGTTGAGTAGCACCAGCGGAACGTGGCGGGCCGGAAAGGCCGGCCCCCACAGCTTCACCTTCACACGGGAAAGGACTTCCTACCGTGGCGAACATGACAGGAATCAGCAGCTACCTGGATGTCATCGTCGAACCCAGGTACGACACCGTAGTTTATCCCAACACGGGAGCTGGGCAGCTCGTCTTCTTTGCCGTGCCGAAGGGGCAGGGCAATAGCGCCTTCCAGACCGGCCCCGCTGGCGCGGTGACGGCGAAGACCCTGGCCGACACGAACATGGATCTGGCCGGGCAGCTCCCGGGCGGCTACAACTTCAAGCTCCTGGGCTTCCGGGTGATGCCAAGCTGGGACATCACCGACAGCGACCTGCATTTCGTTTTCAACGGGGCGGTATTCTCGTTCCTGATCGGCTCCAAACCCTTCCTGACCGTGCCGCTGCGCACGATCCCGCAGGGTAATGGCCCGTTCGGCAGCGGCGCCAGCATGAACAGTTTTGGCTATCCGGTGCTGGGAAACAGCTACTCGATCGCCAAGAAGCCGCTCGACATCCTTCAGACGCAGAATTTCCAAGTCGTGATCTCCTGGCCCAACGGTCAGCTCATGCCCTGCACCACCACGTCTGCGGCGATGGTGGGCGGCCACTTGATTGGCGTGCCGCTGACCGTGTTCTTGGACGGCTACCTCTATCGGCCGGTGCAGTAGCAGCAACGTAGCTCACCCAATCCGGCGGGGCCGGCGTCGTGCCGGCCCCTTCCCGGGAGGCTCAACATGGCAGTCGGATCCGCGACTAACTACCAGGGTCAAAACCTGTTCATTTGTACCGTTTCAGGCTGGACCAACGCCGAAACGACCATCACGATCCCCCATGGGCTCGGGGCTGTGCCCCTGAGCGCCATCATTACGCCCCTGCTGATGAGCGCGGGCACGCTCGCAGTCGGGTTCACCACGATTGACGCAACCAACATCGTGCTCACGAAGGTTGCCGGCACAGGAGCCGAAACATCGAGCCGCGTGGTCGTATCACGACCGCACAGCATCGTCGGATAGCACCGACGCGCCAGCGCACCCAATCCGGCGGGGCCGGCGCAGATGGCCCCTTCCCGGGAGAACATCATGGCAATCGGCATCACCACCCGCTACCAGGGTCAAAATCTCTACATTGCCGACATAACGTGGGCGGACAGTGATACTACCGGCGACGTGCCACACGGCCTGATCGGCACGCCGTTGAGCGTTGCGCTGAGTCCCACGGCGCAGAGCGCGGCTACTACTGTTTGCGGCGCAACCACGATTGATGCCACCAAGGTCACGCTGACCAAGGCGGCCGGTGGGGTTGGCGGTGGAGCCGCCAGCGCGCTGCGGATTATAGTCTCGCGTCCGCACAGCATGATCGGGTAAGAGAAACGGCCGGCGCGGAGATCCCGCGCCGGTTAGTCAACCCCAGGACGGGGAGCACAGACCATGCAGCAGACCACGCAAATCACCGCTCCGCGCCAGCTCGGCGCCCGCAATCTCGGCAGCGTGATCCGGGACAGCTTCTTTCAGTACGCAGTCAACATCACCTTCGGCGCCGGCGGCGTGGACAATCAGACGCCGGTGATCCCGATTCAAAGCGATGCGCACTTCCTCTGCGTCCAGACCATGATGAGCAACAGCGCCGCGATCGGCGCCCTGGGCGCGAATCCGCCCTATGTCGAAGTGTTGCACGGCGGGGCGATCGTGCAGCTCACGGACGGCGGATCCCAGCGGTTGCTTTCACTCATCCCGGTCCCGGCCAACTGCCTGTTTGGCTCCGCGAAAGAGCCCTACATTTGGCCGTTTACGCACCTGTTCCGCGCCAACACCTTCATCGGCATCAACGCTACCGGCTCAGTGGCCGGTGCGGCCCCGGGCATGAACAACGCCAACCTGAGACTGGTCTTCGCCGGCTTCAAGGTGGCGCTCGGCGCCTTCCCCGAGCTGGGCTTGTAAGATGGCGGATCGTCTGCGTCCGCAGAACGCCGGGCTATCCCGACTCGGCGGCGGCATCGAAGCCGTGCGCAATCTCGGCCCCGGCGCGCTGGATTCTTCCCAGCCCGGCGCCCTGGGTCCGCAGACGGGTATTTGGGTGCGTCTGCCGGGGGCCAACTTCCCCCCGGCCGGCGCTCTGCCGGTTGACGAAATGGGCGATGCCAATATCGCCCCGGCGGCAACGGCGGTGCTTATCACCTACACCGTGCCCACCAATTTGATCCTGCGCATCGAGGGCATCGGCTTCGGCGCCGACGACGAAACCGCGCTTGCCTTTCTGTCCTGGTCTATGCAGCTCAACGGGGACACGGTGCCGGGCTACGTCAACAAGCCTTCCGCGATCGGCTCGATCCGCAACCTGACACCGATCTTTCAGATTGCCGGCACGTCTTCCGTGCTGACGATCACCGGCACGCCGGCGGCGGCGGCCGTACTGACCTACCGCTACATCTGCCGGATCCGGGGCTGGTGCTACAACGAAAAGGAGGCCGTGTAATGCCACAGCCACCTACCACGCCCGTCCAGGCCCGCGAGCTGGTGCGAGCGGTGCCGTTCTGTGCGCAAAGAACCTATGCGGGGCTGGTAATCCAGCCGAGCGGATCCGTTACCGTCGAATGGGACGTTGCCGCCGGAATCACCGATGTCGGCCAGCTCTTGACCGGAGCTTATCCCGGCGCCGGCGGCGCTGCCGTTCCGCTGCCCCATGCCACCGGCCCGTGGCTTGATGCCGCCGTTTACAGCACCGCCGCGACTGCCGGGGATCCCGGGTTGTTGACGGTGGAGTATGCGATTGATCGGGGCTGTGCCTATCGTCTGGTGACGCCTGGCACGGCGGTCCCGGACCTGACCTTTGTAAACATTTCCGGCTTGCGCATCACCGGGCGCTTTGTCCGGGTGACGTTCAGCAATCCCACCCCAACCGCCCTGCACACGCTGACGATCGAGCTGGGCGTTTACGTCCGCAGCAGCTAGGGGGAGGCATGAGCCCTTTCACGGGTGCGATCCCGGTCAATCAGATCAATAGTCTCCCCCTGCTCTCTACTTCCGATCTCGCTTTCGGTGGCACCGTGAGCGTAATCGGTGGAGCGATCAATCGCTACTTCTCGCCGGCGCAGACCGGCATCAATGGACAGGCCGGCAATCTGAATACCGCAGACGCCGATCCATCTGGCGCTGGTGCCGGTTACAGCGTCATAAGCAACCTGTTGGATGTGCGTGGCTGTACGCGCTTCAGCGCCCTGGCGGCGATCAAGATGCCGGCCGCCGATGAGGACGCAATCTATTCGCTGAATCTGCGGATCGCCTCGCCGGTGGCGGCCGATCTGACTACGGCGATTCCGCCGCGAACCGGCACCTATGGCACCGGAGCCTGGCCGCTGGTGGCGGCTTACACTATCGGGGTGTCGTCGGCCGGTGCCTTCCCGGCCTACAAGACCGCCGGCAAGGGCTGGATGGTCGGCGGCCGGGATCCAGCAGCGATCCAGAGCGGCAGCCTGGGCTTCATCTATCTCTGGTTCAACTTCAATCACGTCGGCGTGCATTTCGATTCGGTGTTGTTCGTTTCGCTGTACGCGACTTCCTGATGAGCAGCGCGATCATTCCCGAGGCGCAATTCAACGCGCTGCCCTACGTCTCGGTGGCTCAATATCTGGCCGAAGCCGGCGACGTGGAAATCTGGCGCGGCGAGCTGTTGCGCTTCTTTTCACCAACGGCGACCGGCATCAACGCCTGGCCCGGCAACGTGGGCGATCCGTTCGTCGGCGGCTGGATGGCTTACAGCAATCAGATGGATTGCCGTGGCTGTGCGCATTACACTTTCATGCTCTGCACCAAGATGCGGGAGAGGCAACACGACCTGCCAATGTCCATCGTGGTTTATGCGCGGGCCTGGGTGCCGGGCGAGCTGGGGGCGCTCCAGCCTCCGCTTGTGAAGCTCCTGACTAACGCCTGGTCGCAGGTCGGCAGCCTGGTAATGAACACTTCCGATCCCGGCCACGTGGATCCGCTCCTGCCGCCAGGAGATCCCGCCTGGCCGATCTGGTACAAGTCGGCCGCTTGTAGCTGGGATGTCGGGGACATCGCCCCCGGCGGGACGATTCAGGCCGGCCTAACCGGGCAAATGGCGATCCGGCTGGCGGCGCCGGCCGGGGTTGGGGCTCTGCTTTCAGGTTTCAACGCGCTGCTCTACGGCTCACTCTTGGCGCAGACCTAGGGGGATAGATGGCGGCGCCCGATCGTTTCAGCCAATGGAAGGAAGCGGCCCGGCAGAAACCCACCTTTCCGCTGACCCAGGTGGTGGATGTGGACGTGGTGAAGTCGGACGGCACGGATCTGCCGTTTCTGCCCCGGGCGATCCATGTTGTCGTGGCCGGCGCGGTTGTGATGAATGTCGGCGTGACCACGCCGAGCGTGACCATCACCACCACGCTGGAGGCCGGCTGGCACCCGATTTGCCCCACGCGCATCTGGTCCACCGGCACCGGGGCCATCGGCATCACGGCCTGGGCCTGAAATGCTCACCGGCATTAGCGCCCCGACTGCCTGGCCCTTCTTTCAACACCACGGCCGGGCCACGGTCGCGCTCGGGACCAGTGTGGGCGGGCCGGGCGCCAGCCTGACCCTGGCCGGCATCAATCTGGCGCCGGGCGATCTGCTGCTGGTCGGCACCGGCAGCGATCTGGCCGGGACCGCCACCGATGTAAGCGTGGACATCAACGGCGTCGGGCTCGATCAGGACGGCGCCGAAGTGGATGCCGGTGTTTTCGTGTTGTGCTCCATGAATAGCCGGCTGATCCCTGCGGCCATCGTCGGCGGCACCATCACCGCGAGCTGGCCGGTGGCCGATCCTGACAACATGGTGATGTTGGCGCGGAAGGTGTCCAACCTGGCGGGGCTGCTGGAGGAAGAAGTCCAGGCCGGTTTCGGCTTCACCACCACGCCGGACTCGGGCGGGACCGCGATTTATGCGGCCCCGGGTTTCCATTGGGGGCTGGTCTGTTGTTTGGGCCGGGCGCTGGATACGCTTGGCACCTGGCAATTCAGCATGACCGCCGGCCAGCGGGCGAGCACGGTAGCGATCAAGGTTGATCTAAAAGAGGGCTATCGGATTCCCGCCGCGCCGGCCGCCGCCCGGGCGCACCTTCACGCGCAAACTTCACGGCGCTCGGTGGCATTGGCGGCCTACTACTCTTGAGCGGGGGGCTTCGATGTTCAACAAGCTGGTAATGGCTTTCGCCCGGGCTCCCGCCCGACTTGCCGACCCCAAGAGCGCGGTCCTGGGGGGCGGTAGCACGGCGCTTGCCACGCGAGGCGGCATGGCCTTGGCCGGCGGGGGAGAACCGCCGCTTGCGCTCGATCCCGAAGTGCCGGCCGTGACCGTGACCCTGGTGGAGCGGGTCCGCTTGCGGGTCAATCCGGTCAACCTGAATGGCGGCCAAGTGCCCTGTGGGCCGTTCGCCTGGAAGTGGGAGGAGCCGATTGGCAAGCTGGTGGTCAGCGCCCACACCACTAGCGCCTGGTTCTATCCGGTGGCCTGTGGGATCTGTGCGGTCACGGTATCGGGCGCCAAGCGGGAGGCGGTGATTCTCGTCAACGTGGTCCCGGCGGTGCCCGAAGTGCTCGGCTTGACCGCCGACGCCCCGGAGGTCTTCCGCGACTTGGCGGCGGTTGACAGCGGCGCGGCGCTTGTGCTGTAATCCCTTGCGTGACCGTTCGGAGGGTTCGAAACGTGGGACGCATGGGATTGCAGAAGGTGACGCAGCTCAAGAATGGGGCGGTGATGCTGGAATTCTCGCATCTCGGCGGCGAGAAGTCGTTGCGCACGGTGACGGCGGGCGGTGAACTGTCGCTCGCGCAGGTGGCCGCGCTGGTCGGGGTCAATCTGGTGCGGGCGTGGCGGGCGGCGAAGGCGGGGCGGTTGAAGGCCAGGAAGCGCGGCGGGGTGTACAAGGTGACGGTGAAGGAGGCGGGGCGGTGGGGGCGCAGTTTGAAGGCAGGGGGTTAGACTGTGGCGACCGAAGACCCTGACATCCTCAGACACCTGGGCGAAGCGTCAGAGCTGTGCGGGACGGCTGAGGCCAACATCATCGGCGGCACCAACGAGGCCCGGATCTGCGAGCTGGGGATCCTCCACGGGCTGATCGCCCTGTGTCTGCTCGTGCGCCAGGGCCAGGAGCGGGAGCTTGTGACCCGAGACAAGCGGGATGCGCTGCTCGATCAAACCCTGGCAACCCTGAAGACCGCCGGCAAGCGGCTGGGGGTTGTAGGCGAAGACCCTGCCAACCGGGGGCCAAGTGACTGAATTCTCCGGGATCCGCGTCACCATGCTGGACGGCGGGTGCCACAATTACCTGCCCGGACCGTCGTTTCCGGGTGTCACCCGCTTCAACGCCTACGTTGAAGGGTTTTGGCTGGCCGTCCATGCGGTGAGCCCGGCCGGCGGCGGCTATCTGGTTGGGCGGTTCTCGGCGTTCGCAATCCGGGGCTATGAGCTGATCCCGTAGAAATCCAGCCGCCGGCTTCGCTCGAGCGGCTTGAGGCGGTCTGTGGCGACAGGGTAAGGGGGTGTACCGGGTGCTTCCACCGGGAACCCCGCCGCCTTTGCTTGGCGCGTGACTCAGGGGCGGGTGCGAACGGTCCCGCTTCGGGCTCTGGTGAGCCCCACGCGCCGCTTATTCACGCCGGCAGCCCCGTAGGAGTGGACGGGGAGCCCGGCACGGATGCCGGCCTGCCGGCGTTGTTGGGGAGGTATCATGTGGACCTGGATCATGCCCGCGGTGCAAACGCTGGTTCCCGTCGCCGCGCTCGCCGTGGCCGGCTGGATTGCCAAGCACATCAAGAAGCCGTCCGATAAGGACCGGGCCGACCTGCTCAGCATCATCGCCAACGCCGCCGCCGCCTACGTCCTGAGCCTCAATCCCAACGCCGCCTGGGCCGATCTGGTGCGCGATGCGATCCAGAGGATTTCAGCATCGGCCGGCCTGCCCACCAAGAACATCCAGGCGATCGAACAGGAAGCGGTGGCGGCGCTGGTTCGGTTGGGGAAGGTGCCCGTTGGCGGCAAGTGAACGCGCATCCCTGGTGATCGCCGGCGCCGTGGTGGGCGTCCTGGGCGTGCTCCTGACCCTGTTTGCCCTGGTCGGGCAGCTCGATGCCCGCTATCCGACGCGGCGGGAGTATGAGGCCACGCTGGCCAGCATCAACAACCAGCTCGGGGAGATCAAGGCCGAGCTTCAGGCCAACCGGCCAAGGAACGAGAAACCGAGGCCATAGGATGCTCAGACGCATGACCCGCGACCGCTATCTATCTGACGCCGAGCTGGCGGCGTTCATGGCCGCGGTACGAGAGCGGCGGCACGTCCACCAGCCCCGGGATCATGCCCTATTCGCCCTGCTCGCCAACACCGGGATCCGGCCGAGCGAAGCCCTGGCCCTGACCCGGGCCGACTGTCACCTGGGCGGAAAACAACCGTGGATCAGGCTTAGGCGAATTGGGAAACGGCACACGCCACAGCCGACAAACGAGCTTGTAATCAATCGGGCCGTTGCCGACGTTGTAAGGAGATACGCGAATGACCTGCCGGCTGATGGTCGGATATTCAATTTCACCCGGCGGCAGTCCGAGCGGCTGTTTCACTACTACCGGAGCAAGGCCGGAATCGTCCAGCTCCACAAAATCTATTGCCTCCGACACAGCGCCGGCATGAGGCTGGTTCGGTTCGTCAAAGACCTGCGGATCGTGCAGGCGATTATGGGGCACTCTGGACTACGGGCCACAATGGTCTACGCCCACGTTTCCCCGGAACGCTTGCAGACCGCCTACGAGGCCGCCGGAACGGCGGGATAGCCCATGCCCGAATCTCTACCCCCACAGATCCAGCTCGCCGGCGGCAACGCGGCCGGCATCCAATTCCAGGTGATCGCCTACGCGGATCCGGTACACTTCCCGGCCGGCCTGGACGTGACCTTGACCGCGCCGGGCGGCATTGCCCCGGTGGGGATGCTCACCGTTGCCCGCGGCTGCCTGATCTGCGTCCTGCCCCCGGACGTGAGCCGGCAGATCTTGGCCCAGGTCGCCATGCAACAAAAAACCGCCGGCCCCGGCCAGGTCGCCGCTCCCGGGCTGAAGCTGGTCTAGCATGAAGTACGACGCCGAAGTAGCCGCCGCCATCGCCCGCTGGGGAGCCGGGGTGACGATTGACCCGGCCCTGGTTCACGCGATCATCCAAAAGGAAAGCTCGCACGGCGCCCAGCTTGTGACCGCCGAGACAAAGGGCCGGATGAGTTACGGCCCGATGATGGTGCTTGACAGCACGGCGGTCGGTTTGGGGGCAAGCAATCCGGCGGCGCTCAGGGAGCCGGCGATCGGGATTGACTACGGGGTGAAGTACCTGGCCGGCCTGCTCAAGCGATTCCCGGGAGACACCGCCCGGGCGATCTCGGCCTACAACACCGGTCCGGGGAACGCGGTGCGCAACGCCGCCGGCCGCTTCCCGAATCAGAGCTACGTGGATGCGGTCACAACCTGGTGGAAGACCTACAAGTATGCCGTCGTGGGCGGCGGTTCGGTCCTGAGCCTGATCTCGATCACGTTGTTCCTGTGGTCCCTGGTGCGGCGCCGTCGCCGCTAGAGGTAGCCAATGAAGACCCCGCCGAAGGAAAACCCCGCGCCGGTTGAAGACCCCGACGACGACGACGACCTTGACGACGACGACGAATTCGATGAGTACGAGGACGACGACGACCCCGAGGACGACGACGAGGAAGGCGAAGACGACGACCCCGAGGACGACGACCCCGAGGACGACGACGACGAGGAAGAAGAAGGCGAGGCGGGGTAATGGGCTACGCCGAGAAGAACAACCTGACCCGGCTGCTCCGGGTGCGGCTGGAGGGCTTGCGCGTGGCGGTGGACGTGCAACACCTGTACAAGACCAGCAACCCGCTCGATCGGGGTGCGGTCTTTGAGCTGCCCGGTGGATTCCACCTGGCTGAAGCCCAGGCGGTCACGGTCTACGCTCAAGCCCTGTGCGCCTGGCTCCAGGCCCGCGGGGCGGCGGTGCTCACCAATCAGCCGGCCGCTCAAGTCCTGGTGGGCAGCTACTACCGCCGGCAGAAGGCGGCCGAGAAGTGGGGCGCCGACGCCTACCTGGCCTGCCACATTGACGCCGGCAAGGGCTCCTATGCCCTGCTGGAGTATGTCGTGGGCTCGGCCGGCATGGTGCTGGGCACCCGCATCGGAGCCCGGCTGTGTGAGGATTTTCCCGAGATCCTGAGCCATAAGACCGTTTCGCTGAGTCCGCCGGCCCGGGGCTACGCCTGCATCTCGGGCTTTCCCACCGATCGGGCGGCGGTGCTGGTTGAGCCCTTCTTTGGCGACAACCCCCGCCAGCAAGGGCTACTCAGCACGCCAAACCTGATAGCCGTAGGGGAATCCATCGGGGAAGGTGTGGCCCGCTGGTGGGAGTCTGTCAGGGAGTCCCGCTTGATCTAAGCGTGGCCGGTCCCGCGTGGGGTTACTGCGGGCGCAAGCGCCAATCCGGGAGCGGCCCCCGGGCGGCGGCCGGCCTTTCTGCAATCCACGCAATGGCGAATTGACTTGACGGGGCGGTGTGGCGGGTGTAAGGTTATGTAATGCGATACGGCACGCTAGATGCAATTCCTTCGCGTGGACCCCGCCGCGAAAGGAAAACGCCATGAAGCTCCTCAACGTCTTCGCCCCGAAAAGCCCGATGCAAGCCTCTGCCGAGCTGTTCCACCGGACCTGGAAAATCTGCACGCGCACGGTCCTGCGCAACGGCCCCCGCTCGGTGAGCTGGGTAATCTATGCGGACCTGGACGATACCGGCGAGCTGCCGCGCTCGATCGTCGCCGGCGGGATCTGCGACACCGAGGCCCAGGCCCGCGCCGCGATGCGCCGTCATTTCGAGCTGTGGACCCTGACCGGCCCGACCGCCATGCAGGTGCTCGGGCGGGCGGGCTGGTAATGAAAACCCCCGGGGCGCTCAGCCGCAAGGACTTCAACAACAAGCTGCGCCGGCTGGGCTTCCGCCAGACCTTGACCCTGGGGATCTGGCGGCTGCCGATGCCGTTCTCGGGTACCCGGGTGGATGAGCGCAACGGCGGCGAAACGCTCCGCGCTCGGCTGGCCTGGATGCTGGGCGAGCTGGACAAGGCCACCGCCGCGTACCTAGACGGAGACGACAAGTCGTGAGAGCGACCGCGGACCCCGGGCGTACATTCTGGCCGGCGCTGTTTGCGTCAGAGCGTGAGGATTGGGCCACGCCGCCAGAGCTGGTGGCTGGGCTAGGGGCTGAGTTTGGCACTTTCGAGCTGGATCCATGCGCCACGCCGGCCACCGCCAAAGCGGCCCGCTTCTACACCGCCGAACAAGACGGACTCGCCCAGCCGTGGGCGCCGGCCCGGGTGTTCCTCAATCCCCCTTATGGCCGCGTGATTGGCGCCTGGATCCACAAGGCCCGCCTGGAGGCCGAGCGCGGGGCGCTCGTCGTGGCCCTGGTTCACGCCCGCACGGATACCCGATGGTGGCACAGCGACGTTGAGGGCCACGCCCGGCTATTGCGCTTCGTGCGGGGCCGAGTGCGCTTCCTGATGGCCGGCAACAGCAACACGCCGGCGCCGTTCCCCAGCGTGATCATTGTGTGGGGGCCAGCGGATCGCGTGCCTATTGGTGGCCCCGGATGGGTCGCCATAGCCCGAGGCGACAAGTGAGAGATCCCAGCCGGCCGCGGATTGGCAACGGTGTGCGCCGCGGGCTGTCGCTCCTAGCCGTGCTCGGCCAGGGGGCGCTACACGATTCCGCGTCGTGGAAGTCGCTGCGCGTGATCGAGCGGCGTGAGTTCTGCCGCGCCCTGGCCTGGGTGGAGTGGCACCGGACGCACAACCGCAAGGGCGTGGCGCTGGAGCTGGCGCCGTGGCCGGCGAAGCGGCTTGGACGGCGCCAGCGGGCGAAGCTGGAGCAGATACCGATTCCATTTGAAGCGTGTCAGGATGCGGAAGGGGCCGACTAATGGCTATACGGACCAGGAAAAAGACGCCAGGCAACACGCTACGCAATCTTCCTGCCACCGTGGATGCAGTCAGGCGTCCGCATCCTGACCGGAGGGGACTGAAATGTGTGCGGCGCTCCGACAAGCCGGCGACACGAACCGGCGTAAGGGAGCCTGCAACGTGGGCGGGAGAAGTGGCGCCGCACACTTGAAGCCGACCGGAGGGCGAGACATGAAGCCGTTGTTGACCCGATGCCTCCTACCGAACAAGCCGACATGGAGCTTGATTGTCTGCGCGATCATGGGCCACCTTCCGATCCTGCTACCGCTTTCTCTGGTGGACGGCGAGGGCAACAAGTTCACGGCGGCTGGAGCGTGCCAGCGGTGCGGCTGCATTATATGGTTGGCCCAATGAAAGCCTCACGCCCGTGCCCGCTCTGTCGGCTGGCGCTGCCCGGCCAGCGGTGCGGTTGGTGCGCTGGGTCCGGCATCGTGGAAATCCATTTCGCTACCGCTTGGGATTGGGCCAAGTGGCACCTCTTGAGATGTTTTCCTTTGCTCGGCCGCGTGCTGGGCCGTATCCGGCTCGCGCCGCCGTCTTCACCGGAAGGGACGTAATGATCCTGCCGTGGCAACGCGATACCCCGGCGTTCGCTTTCCTGGCCGGTGAGTCAGGAATCTGGATCGGCTTCGCCTATTCGCGCTGGGCGATCGTCGCCGGGCCGCGGAACATGGTGGGAGCCTGGGTCAGTAGCGCAATCGGGGAGCGTCAATGGATCCACGACCGCGGGCGGTGGGCCACCGCCGGCCCGGCGATTTCACCGGAAGGGACGTAATCATGGCCGATCGGTTCATTGTCGTGGGAGCTGCGAACGTGCCCTACGGCGGCACGCCGGCCCGGCGCGTGGGCGACAAGGGCGGCTTGTGGGTGATCTTCGATACGCATTTCGGCGGCCCGCCGTCCAGCTCGCACCCCAGCACAACAAGCCGGGCGGTGGCCGATCAATGCGTCCGGGCGCTGAATCACTATGAGAAAGTGAAAGAAGCCTACGGGCACCGCTACTGCGGTGGGGACCGTTGCGGGCACTTCTGGAATCTGCCCTGCGATGATCCGGCGCACCGCCGGCCGGATACTCCGCCCCGGCAAGTCGCCTGCTATCACCCGATCGGCGCGATCTACTTCAATCCGGCCATTGGAGTGTTTCAATGCCATCGGTGCGGAGCCGTCGCGGACCCGTCCAGGGTTGAGGCTATGCGGGCGGCGATGAGTCAGGAGAAAGGGACGTAATGCGTATCACGTTCCACGCCGGCACGGCGGCGCGATATGACCCCGCCTACATGACCGAGCGGCGGCCGTGGTTCGGGCGGTGCTGGGGATTCTGGTTCCCACGCCTGAATTGGAACGGCGGCGGCTGGGGTGATACCTGCACGGATCTATCCCTGTCGTGGCTCTGTTTCTGGTGCGGACTGCTGGTGTGGTGGCGCACGTCACGCACCAAGCCGGAAGGGACGTAATGGAAACCTTCACCCCCAGGACCGTAATCAGCCGGCTGGATAGAAAGCTCCCGTGCTGGATGGTGATGCTTGAAGACGAAATGCCGGCGTACACGGCACATCATCATACCGAAGAATCGGCTAAGGCGTTCGCTTGTCACCAGGCCGAGGGAAACGGTTGGGAGGCGTTTATTCTGGTGAAGGTCGAGGGCTGCAATCACGATCTGCCAGAAGACGCCGAGGCTATCCTGTTGAGGGTTGACCGATCGGCGCTGACTGAAACGAAAGGGACCGAATGACCTGGCACCTGTGGGAAGTCTGGACCCTGCACGTCCTGTCGGCCGGGCTGTTGCTGGCGCTCATCGTGGGCGCGGTTCAAGCGGTCTTCTTTGCCGTCCTGTGGCTGGTGGTCGGCCGCCTGTCGGATGCCGGCCATTGTCGGCGGGGCTGAAACGAAAGGTACGTGATGGGCGCGGCACCCCCGTTCCCGGAAAATCGTTACCGGGTAATCTACGCCGATCCGCCGTGGAATTTCGTTGGAATGAATAAGCTCAACGCCAGGACTTCCGGCAAGGAGCTGGCCGATCACTACGCGACAATGGGCGATTGGGAGCTGATGGCCCTGCCGGTTGCGAGCCTGGCAGAGCGCGATTGTTTGCTGTTTCTGTGGACGGCTCATTCAAAGCTGCCGGTCGCGCTGGATCTGGTACGGGCGTGGGGATTCCGGTATAGCACCGTGGCCTTTGAGTGGTTCAAGCGAACGAGCACCGGAAGGCCCGTTTGTTTCATGGGAAGATGGGTTTGTGGCGGGGCGATTGAGCTGTGCCTGTTGGGCCGGCGTGGCAGCGTGCCGAGAATCAGCAAGCGGGTCCGGCGCCTGGTGGATGCCCCGCGGCGCGAACACTCGCGCAAGCCGGATGAAGTACGCCGGCGGATTGTCGAGCTGGTGGGGGACGTGCCGAGGATTGAGCTGTTTGCCAGGGATCGAGTGGCCGGGTGGGATGCCTGGGGAAATGAAGTGCCGCCGAGTAAGGCGAAACGGACATGAAGAACCTGGCAACCGCGGATTGGCTGAGATTCAACCGCGCCAGCCGGCAGGCGACCGACGAGCGGCCGGCGGGCGAGCGTCACCTAGTCGCGCTGATCGAGCGCGGGCCGCATGGGCTGGCGCTCGTCACCGTGGGCGCGGTGGTGTCCCGGGGCGGGGGCTACCAGGGCCGGGTTGAGTACGGCGAACGGCTGACCTTTGAAACCTTCCCGGCGGCCCGGGCCTTTGTCTCGGCCTGGGTCTGGTATCGGGTGGTGTCGCGTGCCGGCGGTGGCCTGTCGGGCTCAGGGCGGCACCCCTGAGCCGTGCGGAGGTTGGAGGTGTGGCTCGGCCTGATGGTGATGTTCATTGACCTGCTGTGGTGGATCCGCCGGTGAAATCGGGGGGAGCCGAAGCCCTGGCCGCCGGCGCCTTCCTGCTGATCGTCGCAGCGGCGATCGTGTGGGCGCTGGTGATGGTGGGGTTCTGGCGTTGACCCCGATGCGGCGGAAGGATTACCCGCCCGATTGGCCGGCGGTTTCCAGGACCGTGCGGGACCGATCGGGCGGGCGCTGTGAGTGCGCCGGCGAGTGCGGCCGGCACGCCGAGCGGTGTGAGCGCCGCCAGGGCGAGCCGTTGAGCGCCGGCTATCGCGTGGTGCTGACCGTCGCCCACCTGTGGCGCGGCCCCTGCGCCCGCTGCCATGCCGACCGGCACAAGTGCGGCGAGCCCGCCCACCTGAAAGCCATGTGCCAGCGGTGCCACCTGATCTACGACCTGCCCCACCACGTTGCTGCGGCCAAGCGCACCCGCCGGGCGCGCAAGGCCACCGGGGATCTGTTCTCGGCCCCCTAGCCGCTCACCCTTGACCGCCTGGCTGCAATCGGGTAGCGTTCCGTATGGGCAGGCGTGGCAGAGGCCGGGGTGTCCCTTTCGTGCGTCAATGCGCCTGCCCGGGTTGCACCTGACGGCCCATCGCGGAAGGGCACCCCGGCCTCTCCCCTTGCGGGGCGTTAGGTGGGCTTTCGCCAGCAGTCGGCCGCGCTCAGGGTCCAGCTCCCCCCCGGCCCCAAGAACGTCCTCAACGTGCTGGCCTTCCACGCCTGCGATAGCTGCGGCCGGGCCTGGCCCGGAGTGCCCCTGTTGATGCTTGAAACCGGCCTGAGCCGGCGGGCGGTCCAGGATGCCCTAGTCGAGCTGCGCGAACGGCCCGAGCTGGTGGCGGTCTATCGCTACCCCAAGGGCGGCCGGGGCGTGAGCACCGAATACCTTGTCATGCCGGCGGTTGCGAAGTTATCCACAGCCGACTGTGGGAATTGCTCAACGCGGCTGGAAAGCGCGCACCAGGCGCACCCTTTGACAAGTGCTGGACCCGTAAAGGGCGCAAATTCCGACACGAAAAGGGCGCGCCAAACGTACCACCAACAATCAGTAGAACATCAACAATCAGGCGGCGAGCCCGCCAGCGAGCCCGCCGCCACCAGCCCTAGCGGGCTGGACGTGGAACCCAACCCCCCAGGATCCCGCTTTCCAGAGCCACCCCCCAAAGCTCCACAGAGCGCCGCAGAAGTCAAAGCCTACGTGGACGCCCTATCGGCCAAGCTGCGCCTGAGAACCCCACCAGGACCGAAACCTGGAAGCCACAGAGGCCCATGATGGGTGAGCGCACAGTCTAGGCCAGCCGGAGCGGCTAATAATTAGCCATCTTCCCCCGCGGTGGCCGGCGTTCTCAGCTCGGTGAGCACGGAATCCAGGTAGGGCGCTGCCGCTTCGGTCGCCAGAATCGGGTACTTCGCCAGCGCGCCGCCCGCTTCAAGCTGCCCCATGATCTGCTCGGTGCTCCCGAGCCTGAGCATGGCGACTTGCTCCCGGCTCAGGCTGTGCTCGAGCACAAAGGCGAAATCCTCTGCCGGGGTCTGCTCGATCACCGCCCGGGCGAGCGCGTCAATCGCCGCCGTCATCCGGGTTTCGTCGTCACTTGGCGGCGGTGGCGGTTCCGGTTCGCTGACCACCTGGGCGGTGGACGTGACCGGGCCGCCCAGCGGCCGGCGGACCGGCGGCGGTGCCCGCCGGGTCAGGAGCGTGGCGGCGAGGCGTTCCAAAGACGGGGCGAGCTTTTCCAGGACGATCGCCACCGTGTTTGGTTCGGTCCCGGGCTGAGTGGACTTCCCCAGCTCGATCCCTTGCTGTACCAGGGCCATCATTTCCGTGACGCTGGCCCCGGCGAGCGCCGGCGTTGCCCGGTCGTTGAGCATCTTGGTCAGCTCCACCAGCTCCTTGAACGGGAACGCCTGCACGGCCGCCGCCGGGGCGGGATTGCTGGCCCGGGCGTCGAGTCTTTCCAGCGTGCGGTTGATCGCGCCGAGCAGCGCGGCAAGCTGCGGATCGGCGGCCGGCGCGACCGCCGGCGCGGGCAGGTGAATCACGCCCGCCAGCGGATCCTTGCGCGGGCTCTCCACCGCAAAGGTACGCTTGAAACGCAGCTTTTTGCCGTTGCCGTCGCCCAGGTCCAGGAACGCCCAAAACTCATAGATCCCGCCGCCGAATTCCCGCTGAATCTCTGTAATGTCTATCGGTCCGATCCGCCGAGTCACCATCGAACGCGGGCCGGCCGCCGGCATCCGATTGATTTCCTCTGGCGTGCGCATCCGGTAAATGATCCAGGAATACTCCGTGTAACGTGAATCGGCCAGCTCGCCCACGTCGCCCATTTCAGGCTCGGGCGGGGCTGTGGTGTCGGGCGCCGGGTAGCTCTCGGGTTCGGGCGGGATGAAATTCTCGGCACCGGAATCGAGTCCGGGGACCGTAACGCGCTGGGCGCGTGTCATAAGTGGGCCTCTTTCAGCAGATTGCACCCGAACGGCAGGGGCACGATGCGGCGGCGGGCGGGGCGCTGTCAATGCAAACCTTGTTCTCTGTCGTTGGTGACGGATGCGACACAACGCGAAAACCCTTGCCAGCAACGGGATAGTGTGTCATGCAAGGGGCGTGTACGAGACTGTCAGCGGCTACAAGATCACCACCGGGAAGCTCCCGCCTGGTGACGCAGGGATCAAGAAGACGCTCGGCATGATGGCGCAGCTTGCCCAGGCCGGCGCCTTGCGCCGCGAGGTCCGTGAAATGGCTATCGAAGTGGTGCGCACCGCCGGCACCGCCCCGCATGACACGCGGGGCGAGCTGGGGGCGCTGTTTGAATTCGTCCGCGATCGGGTGCGGTTCACCGGCGACATCGTGGGCGTCGAAACGCTCCAGGCGCCGCATTACACGCTGCACGTCATGTCGGGGGACTGCGACGACCGGGCGGTGCTCCTGGTGTCTATGGCCCGCTCGATCGGGATTCCGGCCAGTCTCAGGTTCCGGGTGATCGGTGCGAATCCCCGCCAGCCCGGAAAGTTCTCGCACGTTTACGTGGTGGCGAACGTCAAGGGCAAGGACGTGGCACTCGATCCCACCTATGCAACGTCAAGCCTGGGCTGGCAGCATCCCAGCCCGTCACGGATCGGAGACTTTCCGCTATGAGCTACGAGCTGTCTGGACTCGGCGCGGCGCGGCCAGCGAAGACACACAAGTTGGCGGGATCGAAGCTCCCGCCACCGAATCGCTGGAGCGAAAGGAAGCGGCGCACCCGCCCCAATGAATTGTTGCGCACCGTGCCGCGTCTGCCGGCCCATTGGGTACGGGCGTCGGAGCTGAGCGGCCTGGGCTTCTCGTTGAAGCCGCCGAAGTGGATTCGCAAGATGCAACCGGGCAAGATCCTCAAGAAAGTCGCGGTCCCGTTGGCGGTTGTCGGCGCCAGCCTGTTGATTCCCGGCGTCGGGGGTGCGCTGGTGAAGGGTGCGACCAGCGCCGGCAAGTTCGCGCTCGGCGCTGGAAAGTTGGCGCTCAAGGGTGTCACCGGCGCCGGCAAGTTCGCGCTTCGCACCGCCGGCTTTGGCAAGGCGGCCACGGCGGCAAAGCCAATCGGGCTATTCCACAAGCTGCTCGGAGCGGCCGGCACGGCCGCGGCGA
>Ga0315277_10003028_pt1 | contig 23057 bp, 17 predicted proteins | sample YL17G05_15_MG_FD_203695 | JGI IMG/M metagenome (GOLD analysis project Ga0315277, IMG submission 203695) | Sediment microbial communities from Yellowstone Lake, YNP, Wyoming, USA - YL17G05_15 | ecosystem: Environmental > Aquatic > Freshwater > Lake > Sediment | place: USA: Wyoming | collected...
GAGAAAGCTCTCCGGTTGATACTTCATCCATGACTCCTCTTCGGAGTTTGTCTGCCTCTTTTTCACTGCTGGCAACTCTTTCAATGAATATCTGCATTTCCTTCAGGTCGCCTTCGATTGCCGCTCGTATGGCTTTTTCCAAGTCCTCAACTATGCCAGTTGTCAACGCAAGGTGGCGCTGAACAGCAGTCAGAGCCTTCGTTTCCTTCCGTTTGGCAAACCACTTTATCAACTCACTCAACAGCTAATTCCTCCTTAAGTCCTGTATCTGGATACTGGAACACGTGAGTCTTCTCAGATGGGAAACTTACGCTTACTTTTTCGTTCAATTTGGACCACTCTTCGAACATCGAGGGTTTGACTATGACGATCCTATCTTCGTTTTCCATTACGATCTCATAACGTATATTCGTTCCTTCAAAAGTAACCCTTTCAACTGTGCCCGATATTGAGTTCTTGGGCTTGTTTGTTCCTCTTTGAATCACAAAAGCCTCAGGCCTTATCGCCAGAACTACTCTCTCACCTTTTTTGACCTCGTTACCTACGGCTTTGACTTCTATTCCCCCTCGAAGTTCTATCAATGTTTCCTTGCCAATTTTGTCGGCGACGTATCCTTCGAGGAAGTTTGATTCTCCGATAAAATTCGCCACAAAAACATTCTGCGGAGACATGTAAAGTTCACTGGGCGTTCCAACTTGTTTGATTCTTCCTTTCTTCATGACCGCGATCCGATCTGAAATCGCCATAGCTTCAGACTGATCATGTGTGACGTGTATCGCCGTGAGTTCCAGATCCTTGGTCATCTTTCTAATGTCGTATCTTAACTCGTTCCTCACTTTGGCATCCAATTGTCCAAGCGGTTCGTCGAGGAGCAAGAGTTTGGCGCCAGCTGCGAGGGCTCTGGCAACGGCTATCCTTTGCATCATTCCACCGCTCAATTCATTGGGTAAGGCTTTCGAACGTTCACGCAGTCTGACCATTTCGAGCACTTCGTCACCTATCGTTCCCGCTTTCTTCATGTCGTAGCCCTTGACTTTAGGGCCATAGATCACGTTGTCCCAGACGTTCATGTGTGGGAACAAAGCAAAGGTCTGGAAGACAAATCCTATGTCTCTGTCTTCTGGTGGAACGCCATTTACAAGCCTGTCTCCGATATAGATCTCTCCCTTGTCTGGCACGATCAAACCCGCGATGAGTCGCAATAGCGTTGTCTTGCCACAACCACTCGGGCCTAGGAGAGAGAAGTACTCTTTGTCCTGTACATGGAGACTGACATTGTCGACCGCGACAAGTTTGCCGAACCTCTTCGTGACATTTTCTATTCGGACACTAGGCATGAACAAGTCTTCCTTCGTAAGCTGTCTGATGGTTTGAAGTGATTGATAGATTTGAGGCCGTTTATTAACATGTTAGTATCGACCTTTTCCTTTCACTACGAACCTTAAGGCTAAGAGTATGATGAATGAGAACAGAATGAGAAAACCGCTTCCCAATCCCGTTTGAAGTTGCGTGTACAGTTCCGGATGTTTCACCCAATTCACGAGGACAACAGGCGCTGTTTTGAGCGTTGTAACCACTGCCACTGTTGCGCCTGTCTCGCTTACGCTTCTGGTGAAAACCATTATTGCGCCTGAGAGTATTGAGTATTTGGTCAGTGGAAGAATTATGGTCCTGAAAACCCCCAAGGGTTTGGCGCCAAGAGTTCTTGATGCTTCTTCTAGGTCCAAACCGATTCTTTCTACAGCGGCTGACATGGACCTCACGAAGTAGGGGTAAGTAATTGCCAAGTGAGCGAGGATTAGCAGCAATATTTCTGGGATGAAAGCGAAGTTGCTTTTCCAGAAGATCGCGAGTGAGACTCCCAGAGCTATCGATGGAACGATCAGGGGTATGTTGACCAATAGGTCAAGGATTGTGGTTGTTATTTTTCCTAGCTTCTTGCGTGCAATGGCTATTGCCACTGGTAGCCCCAGCAAGACGTTCAGGACCGTGACTATTGCTCCCAAAGCATAGGATAGAATGAGGCTTTGCCAGTAAGTTGCCCATATGCCGGTTCCTGACAAAGACTGGGGAAACGTGTCAGTGGACAGCGCGAGGAATGCTGTTCGCGCAACGAACAGTGAAGGCACAAGCACTATCGCAAAAAAGATGACAAGCGTGACTCCATCTCGTGAGAATGCGGCTGTTTTGTAACTCAGTTTCCTCTCAAACGTTGGGTAGATTCGTCTGAGCGGTAGTTTCAGTTTTGGCCCGAGAGCCTGTATTACGAAGAAGATGGCTATGGCAACCGCTATGAGGATGAAGCTTGCGAAGACCGTTGATCCTTCGTAGGTCGCTTGACTGACTAAACCCGCAGCGTATTCGTTTTTGATGTTCTCTATGAAGATGGGTCCGTTTTCGAATAGTCCTGCAACGATAAAGGTTGCACCCGTCTCGGACAGTGATCTGGCAAACGCAAGGATGAACGCAGCTATCAGTGAAGGCTTTATTATCGGAAAAGTGACCGTTCTTGACGCTGTCAACGGTGGGGCGCCAAGTGTTCGTGATGCGTTTTCAAATTCTTTTTTGTAGTCCAGCAATGCTCCTACTATGACCCTCACTACGACTGGAAATGAGAAAGTGAAGTGAAGCAACATGATTAGAACCCATCCAGGTGAAATGAGAGAACCTCCGAAAAGGATGGAGACTCCTTCCGACCCGCTCCAATACAGTAGCAGTGAATATCCCAATACAGCTGTTGGGACGACAAAGGGGATGTCTGCAAGCGTGTCTAGTATGTTTATCCATGGGCCTTTCCTGCGTGCTATGAGCCAGGCCATTGGAATTCCAGTGACGAGATCTATAACCGATACCAGTATCGCTATTGTGAAAGAGTTTTGAACGGCAACGAGTGCTCGTGCTACTAGCTCAGGCTTATTCAGAACCTGTTGAACAGTGCCCCATTTAATGAATATTCCAAGAATTGGCGGCAGAAGTATCAGCGCCAGAAACAGCAGTATTGCTGTCGAATATATGGTATACTTGACGCCTTTTTTTGAAGACAGACGGTCAGAGGTTGCTACTATCTTGCGCCTGGCCTGAGTTAGAACTGTGGCCATTTTGCGTCTCGTCGATGTTAGAGTTGCAGCAATCTTGCTGTTTGCCAAAGTGGTTCTTGCCCTTCCCGATTCTCCGCCGTCTCACTTTCTCTTCTTCATCATGGTTTCGTTCATAAGTTTTCTGTACTAAATGTGTCAGTTCGCCCGTCGAGTCATATCACAGCTTGCGCTCTATTGACTCTCTGTTTCATCATCCAAACGCATGTGAGAGTTATGAAAAGACTTAAGCCTTCTTGTGATATTGAAAGATAATCGAAACTAGGGTGATACAAGTGGATCTTTCTGAAGCTATCAAGGGAAGAAGAAGCATACGGAATTTCAAACCAGACGAAGTTTCGGAGAAAGATGTTGAGAGGCTCATTGAGGCTGCGGTTTCTGCACCTTCTGCGGGCAACATTCAGCCTTGGGAACTAGTAGTGGCCAGAAAACCTGAAATCAGGAGAAAACTTGTTGAAGCAGCGTATGGGCAATCGTTTATCGAAGAGGCTCCAGTTGTAATCGTTGTCTGCGCAAACGAAGACCGCATTTCACAAAGCTATGGCCTCCGCGGCAAGAATCTCTATTGTTTGCAGGATACGGCGGCGGCAACTCAAAATATGCTGTTGACAGCCTACTCGCTCGGTCTGGGCACGTGTTGGGTCGGTGCTTTCAAAGAGGACGAAGTGAGGGAGGCACTCAAGATTCCGATAGGAATCAGACCCGTCGCCCTTGTTCCCGTAGGTTATCCCGGCATATCTGCGTCTGCCAGACAAAAACGTCCTATGGAACATATTGTTCATCGCGACACCTTCTAGGTTCAAGGAGGGTTCTTTCTTCATAATCACGAAATCCGCGTCTTCAACGGCGCAATCTGTGTGAAGTTTTAATATCTTGTCTTTTCCATTTCTACTTCTGGTGTTTGCACTTGAAGTACAGCGTGATGTCCGAGGTTTACGAGAAAATCGAGGCTACAACGAAAAGGCTGGAGATGACCGATCTTCTCGTCGGGTTTCTGAAGAACACGCCGAAGGATATGGTTGACAAAGTTGCGTATTTGACTCAAGGCAAGATCTATCCTGATTTCACGGGAGTCGAGATAGGAGTCGCCGAAAGATTGGCCGTGAAAGCCTTAGCCAGAGCTTCTGGCGCAAAGGAAAGCGCGATAGAAGATGATCTGAAGAGAAGCGGGGATATAGGGGAAAGTGGGCGCAAGTTCCTTGGAACGAAGAAACAGGTCACGTTTTTTCAGCAGTCATTGACAGTTCAAAGAGTGTATGATACCCTGGACAAGATGGCTAAGGCTTCGGGTTCGGGTGCGGTGGACCAGAAGCTCGGGTTGTTGGCTGGCTTGCTTTCGGACGCTTCTCCACAGGAAGCCAAGTATATTCTGAGAACCGTTACCGGAAATCTGCGCTTGGGCATAGCTGACATGACTGTTTTGGATGCGTTGGCGATCGCCTTTGGAGGGGGAAAGGAAGCTCGGGAGTACGTTGAACGGGCGTACAATATTTGTTCGGATCTTGGAAGGGTTGCGAAGGCGATTGTGGAAAAGGGTCTTGAAGGCGTCAAGAAGTTTGAGGTTTCGGTAGGCGAGCCCATTAGGCCAATGCTTGCCGAAAGGCTGTCTTCGCCTGAAGCGATTCTTGAAAAGTTTGGTGGAAGGTGTGCAGCTGAGTACAAGTATGATGGTGAGCGTTTGCAGGCTCATAAGCAAGGGAACGAGGTTACGCTTTTTTCGCGTCGTTTGGAGAACATATCGAGTCAGTATCCAGATGCGGTTGAACTGTTTAAGAAGTATGTGAAGGCTGAACGAGCGATTCTTGAGTGTGAGTGCGTGGCCGTTGATGCTGATACTGGCGAAATGAGGCCTTTTCAGGAACTCATGCATCGCAGACGAAAATACGGAATCGAAAAAGCGATTGAGGAGTATCCTGTTTCCCTGTTTATGTTCGAAGCGCTTTACGTTGACGGAAAAGACTTAACCCTAGATCCTTATCCCGTCAGGCGAAAATCATTGGAGAGAGCAATTCGCGAGGGTGACAGAGTCAAACTGACTAATAGTTTAGTCACTTCGGACGTGGATGAGCTTGAAAAATTCTTCTTGAAGGCCATTGAAGATGGCTGTGAAGGATTGGTATGCAAATCGATCAATGAGGACTCGGTTTACCAAGCTGGGGCCCGAGGATGGTTGTGGATCAAATACAAGCGCGACTACAAAAGTGAAATGACTGACACTGTGGATTTGGTTGTTGTCGGGGCTTTCCATGGACGTGGAAAGAGGGCTGGAACCTACGGCGCGCTGCTTCTGGCCACGTACAATTCTGATAATGATACTTTTGAGACAGTCACGAAGTGTGGTACGGGATTCACTGATGACGACTTAACAAAGCTTCCAAAGAAACTGGAGAAACACGTCGTCAAGCACAAACATTCAAGAGTGAATTCTCTACTCGATGCCGACATCTGGTTTGAACCAGCCATCATGCTTGAAGTTCTGGGGGCAGAAATCACTTTGAGCCCAATTCATACGTGTGCGAAGGATTCTGTCCGTAAAGGCAGAGGGCTTGCTATCCGTTTTCCTCGGTTCACAGGGAACTATAGAGTCGACAAAGCGGCGGAAGATGCCACCACATCAATCGAGATTGTTGAAATGTACAAGAAACAATTGAAGAAGATCTCTGAGTAGTGATTGTAGTCCGAATGGAAGAATTTGAAATAGATCGTCGAATTACGTCAACTAGCCCGCGCAAATGGGTGGATTCGCTAGTTCTAAAAAAGGGAAAATAGGGGTCTAAAGATGTTTCATGAAGTTGATGGCTATGATGAGGAGGTCGCGAGTGTCTATTCTGCCGCTGCCGTCAATGTCCATAAATGGCATGTAGTGGGCTCCTCCGCTGAAAGCGTTGAAGGCGTGGGAAACCACGACGGTGGCTATGTCAGTTATGTTGACGATGCCGTCGTTATTGACGTCTCCGGGAAGCATTACGTAGATGTTGCCGTTGACTAGCGTATTGTTGGCTGTGTTAGGTTCTCCTGGCACGGTGTCCGCTGTTGCGCTTAGGGTATAGTTGCTGATTGTCCAGTTCTTTGTGTTCCATTGGAAGAGCAGTGTAACATTCTTGCCTGCGTCTAGGTTGGCAACAGTTTGGGGTGGTGCTGCTTGAGTTGCGTTAGCGAAAATTGTTACGTTGAATGTCTCGCTGAACAGGCCGTTGTTTATAACTGTGACGCTTATGTCTAAGGTAAAGCCTTGACCGATGACGGTGTTCTTAGGAAGTATGCTCACGACTGCAACATCATGATCTGCTCCTGGCACTACAATCTGTACCGTTCCTCCACTGCGAGTGTTGTCAGCGGTGTTTGTTTCGCTTGCTACTGGACCTGCGAGGCCAACTATGCTGTAGCTGCCTAGGGCGGAACCTGTCGTGTTCCATGCAAAAGTCAGTGTGATACTTGCGCCTGAGGCCAATTCGGTTGCTGTCTGGTTCACAACGACGCTGATTCCATTAGCGGTGACGCCTACGCTGAAAGTTTCAGTGAAGTTGCCCTTGTTTGCGACCGTGACGTTGATATTCACTGTGGAATTTTCAAGAACGCTTGTGGCAGAAGGCGCAACATTTGTTACTGCAACATCATGTGCAAGAACAGGTCCTGCTGGTCCCGTGTATTTGTAATGGGCCTTGTTAAACGTGTAGTCGTTTGAAACATCGACAAGGTTGCTGTCCAACAGAAAGGTATCAAAGGTAATGCCTTCAAAATTGATGTCTGTTTCGATAATCTCGCCAGCTCCCGGCACCTTCGTTATGTTCAGCGTCAGCTGGGCTAGTCTTCCATTGCCTGTGAAGCCGGTCTGTCCGGGTCCAGCGGATACCCCCATGACGACTAATCCAGGAGTTGAGGTATCAGGAGGCGTGGCTATTGGACTTTTGTCGAACAATATGTGATCCGAAGGCCGGATCATTGAGACAAAGCCCAACGCGTTCTTGTCCCATTGTATTCCGACTTGCCACGTAGAAATATCTGTGGCGCCTATGATCGTTATGTTCATGACGATGGTGTCTCCAACATTCTTCTGACCTGCTGTGAAATTGAAGTTGCTTGTACCGTCGGCGACGTTGATGATGTTCACTGTTCCAGCAGCATGTACTGGATTGACTATGTAAAATGCACTTGCCAAGAATAGCGCGATTAGCACACAAGTTAGGATTCTACCTAGTTTGCTTCTCACTTTATTCTCCCCTAATTGGTTTTCTTAATCTCCATTCCCGATTTGAACAAGTCAGGAGACGTGTCGAGACGTTTAAGCTTTCTGGAATAGTTTTCTAGGATAATGATTGGTGTGTTTGTTCGAACATTGCGATAATAGACATGTTTTCAGGAGGTCTTTGCTTTGCGTTTCACCTTTACCAACGCGAAGGTTAGCATGATGACCATCAGGGAATAGGGTACTGCAACGTCTGCTCTCCCGCTTCTTTTCAATGCTGTGGAGAAGCCTCCCACGGGCTTGGTCGTTACGACTTCAAAGGTCACGATATCCCAAGCGACTTTTTCGGCGATTTCTACCACGGAGATGGCTATCCATGTTCCGAGGCTGTCCAAAACGTTGGGTATCCTGAAACTTACGGTTGCAAAGCCGTCTTGATTTGTTATCGCGGTCCTCAGGATTGAAATCTGTTCCGAGGGGTTTTGAACCTGAAAGGCTACCAGTTTCCCTTGTACTGGAAATCCGTTATATGTTACTTCGGAGATCAGCTGCACTTCTTCTCCTAGCGTGTAGTTTCCATCCGGCTGACCTTGGCCCATTCCGCCTTTCGGGGTATACACGTCCAAGAGTCTGCCTTCTATTGGTGGATCTGGTGCGGCTGATTTCCAGAAATAAAGGGCGCCAACAAGATCATGAACTATTGAAACATGCGCTGAATCCAGCAAAAGAGTCTGCCTGAGTTCCAGAGGGCTACCTAGACACGAGTCGGGTACGAAAATCACCCTAAAGGTTATGGACGCCAGAGTCCCCGATCCACTGACTGAATCCGTCGGATTGCTAAGCGAACAGGTGATTCCAATCGAACCTAGGCTTGTATTGTTGTCATAATTCATGTGGGACAGTGGTGCGGGGGGGAAGAACGATCCTGGAGAGACTTGTTCAGCTTTCAGGAGAGAATTGTTGTAGACGACGGTGAACTGGTAGCTGCTGAGGTTGTCGATGTTAATGACATCGATTGTTACGTTGAAGAGTTCTCCTTTTGCATGAGCAACGTACATTGTCGGGTTGACAATGAGGTAGGGACTAGATTCTAGAGCGTTCGATTCGGGAACGGCCGGCAGGAGTAGCATTAGGGTGAAGGCTAGAATCAGACCTACGGCTGATATGCTCCTCCCTACCAACTCTTCTCCCTTTCCCTTGATAGTGTAAGGGGATTTGCCCCAAGATAATCCTTGTGGAGAAATCTTCCAGAACATTCATACCTGGCCCGCAACCTGATTAGAAATTCTTGCCGTTCTCTGTCTTTCAAATGTTCATGCGCATGATGTCTAAGATGGCTTGGAGCTATTCTGGTCATTCTCTTTTCTCTTCGTCTAGATTTCATATGTTATGGGAAATAAGGTCTTGTTTCCGTTTCGTAATATATCCGGAAACGTTCGGTCCTTCCGCTTCATCTGAGAAAACTTTGCAATCAACAGAGGGGTGACTAGGCACTGCTTTTTCCGATGCCTTCATCCGTTTTGTGTGATTTCAGTTGCTGACCCGGTTAGGTTGATTGCTGTTCTGTCTGCAAACGCCCACAGATCCTTTCTGAGGTTGAGGAATGCTTCATCTGATTTGAATTCGTCTCTTAACAGAAGTCCAAGTCCCAGGGAGGCTGCCAACGTCATGGGGATTGAGTATTTCCTTTGTTTTTCTTTTCTCTCAAGCTCAATTATGATTGAAAAATCTTGCGGCGTTCCTGTCAGCGTTACACTTACGCGTCCGTCGATTTTGTAGTTTGGTGATCCTTCTGCAACTAGGTTATGCGGGTTCTTCGATTGGTCTACTGCTACTTCAAAGTCTTTTCCTTGGAGGAGCTCGCTTATTTTTTTCCAGAAAAGCTCTAAGTCAATGTTTCTGTTTGTCCAATATCTCTGCATGCAGATCCAACGTGCTTTTGAATGTTAAGGAGTGAGAAATGACGGATAATTGTCTTTCGTTTTCAGCGCGCGCGTGACTTTCTTGCAGATTATTGTCGTAATTTGGGTTTTCTTCCATTAGCCTTTTATATTCAATGCTGATCTGAGTTCTGATGAAGAGATATGGATTTTGCAATCCTGAGATTTCTCGATTTTGTGCGAGACAATTTGGGCAAAGTTATGATTGCTGTGGGTATGCTATTCTCTCTTTTAGGAGTTTTTATGTTGGCCACTTTCTATTTCACCTTGCCTGAGATTGCGTTTGTGCCCCTGATTTCTTTGTTCTCAGGCGTTTTGTTTGTTGTTTACGGTTTTTTTGTTCAAGTTGGGCTGTTTCCTGCGCGATGGCGTTCAATGGACGGTGTTGGAACAGTAATGCTATGCGTTTCCGTAGGGTTTTTTGCGTTGGCTATTTCCGCAATTCAAGTGCAACTAGTGACTGGATTCGAAATGCATGGAATGCCTAATCGTGGTGGGGGAGAATCTCCTTTTGCTTTGTTTTTGCCAATTAGTGTGAGGCCCTTCCTATTTCTGTTAGGTTTGGGTCTGCAGTGGGGTACAGTCTTTCTTGCGGCAAGTTTCTTGCTTAAGGCTTTCAGCCATTTCAGGCACTAGTCAAAAAAAGAAATATCCGCGGCTTATCATAACTGCAGTTTGAAACCGATGACTTTGTCTATCATTCCTGTTTCTCTGAAGTACTGAATCATGAAATCCTGCATTTCTGTAGTGCTGACTTTTCTTCCGACGATTATTCCGCTCATTTCGCGTTTGGGCCGAGTTCGGAATTTCGGAGCTATGAGTTCGGGACTTACGTTGTATTTCTTGATGACTTTAATGTTGAAACGTTCCAACCCGTGTTCGGGGCATTTCAGTTCGACTTGGAAGGTCACCATTTCCTTTCCACCCCTCTTCCTCGTTAATATAAGCAGGTTGCCGAGTATAAATCGTTGTCGCTGGAATGACGTTATTTTTCCATTCTGGACGAATTCTCTCTCTCGCGCGCGCTGAAACTTTGTTCCATAATACCTATATACTCCAGATAAGATATTTTTGTACGCTCAATATAATGGAGAAAAGGAGAGAGAACAATGAAAAAAATGTTAAGTTTGATAGCACTAGTTTCAATGATTATAATGATGATACCACTGGCTGCAACACCGGTTCGCGCTGCTGGACCAGGCGACCTTCATATTTACTATGAAGGTACGGCTGGTTGGGGTCCAGTTGACGCCGACCCAGCGATAGCTTATGACACAGCAAGCGGCGGATTGATTTTCAACACCTACGAGGGTTTGATTGCTTGGAAAGGAGAGGCATACTATGAATTCATACCTGTTCTTGCAACCAACATTCCGACAAGAAATAACATAACGCTAACTATCACAAACGCGTCGGCAGTCGGCGCTGACCCGACAAGTTCAACTTGGTCAGGCGGAAGAACAATCGTCGGCTGGGTTGACGAATTGGCAGACGGGTTCGGTGCACAAGACGCAATCTTCCTGACTGATGGAGTTCACTGGAACACTTGGACCGTAGATTCAAAGACTGGCACAACAACGATAACCTTGACTTTGTGGCGCGGAAGTTATGTGTTTAACCTCCAACCCGCTGGCACAATACCCTTCTACAACTGCACCGGTCTCGTTCAAGACACCTTCGACTCCGCTGACGCTGAATATTCGTTTGAACATGCACTGGTGCTTGACGTCATAGGTCAACCGATATGGATGTACGATAAACCTCTATTTGACCTTCCAGACCACAGCTACTTCAACAACGCCACAGCTATAAATCTCGCTCACCTCATCGATGACGCAATAGTCGCTGACGCAGTTGCTAACACGCTGACAATCAACGTAGGATGTCGATTCCCAGATAACGCCTTCATGCAGATAATTGCCAACTCTTGGGGCTCAATCTTGAACAAAGCGTTCGTAGTCGCCGGCGGCAACTGGGATGGAAACCTGTACACGTCAGGAAAGTACGGAGCGTTCCCAGACTGGTGGGTAGACTGGGCAGGTGAGGGATTTGGGATTGACTACGCTACTGGTGACCCATTAGATCAACTAGTTGTAGGCAACTACTGCGGGACAGGTCCATACTACCTTGACACTATTAACTCGGTGACCAAAAAGGTCATCTACAAAAGGAATGTAAGCTATCGAGGTGGATGGCCCGCACCAGGATGCAATGACTATATCGACACCTATGTAATCGACTACGTAAGTGTATGGGCCACGAGAAAAGCCACTTTCCTCGCAGGGTCATACGACTCAGTTTATGTACCGAGAACTTACATGTTTGAATTGCTGGATAACGTGACGAAAGAACCGCCTGCTGGTAAGGATTCAATCTACAAAACCATAAAGAATATCGTGCCGGCACTGTCAGAGGACGTTGTGCTGTTCAACTTCAAAATCAACCCCGCAAGTCCTTACCTAGGAACTGGGACCTTCCCGAACGGCATTCCGCTAGACTTCTTCAACAACACTAACGTTAGAAAAGCGTTCGCCTATGCATTCAACTGGTCAACGTTTGGACAGCAAGTGTACTACGGTGAATCTCAGTACAGAAAGAACTCGTTGGTGTTGGGTCTATTCCCAGATTACTACAACGATGCCGCAGTACCTACTACCAAGTTCTACTACGAGAGCGCTGCAAACGCAGAAGCAATGTTGAAATCAGTCTTGTATAACGGCACAAGTGTGTGGGACAGCGGATTCACTGTCCAGATCACCTGGAACAGCGGCAACGATGTCAGAAGACAAGCCTGTGAAATGATAAGGAACTTCTTCACTGCCCTCAGCACTTATGACGGAAGAAGTGGAAGCGCACCGCCATTCAAAGTAACCGTGACCATGATTACTTGGCCCAACACAATCGGCGACATGGTTGCGGGAAAATCGACAGTGTGGGCTGTAGGTTGGCTTGCAGACTTTGCAGACGCTGACAACTTCGTGCGGACATTCCAGCATAGCCAGGGATCCTTCTGCTACTATCAGAATTACAACACAGCCAACGGTTGGTCAGGAGTTAGAAACGTCATGATAGATACAGCAATCTTAACGCCAGACGGACCGGCAAGACAAGCGCTATACAACAACTTGTCAGACCTCTACTATGATGACTGCCCAAGCTTCCCGCTAAATATCCCGACGGGTAGAAGATGGTGCCAGTATTGGACCAAAGGCTGGTACTACGACGCTGTATATCCAGCGTTCTACCTTCGCGCCTACTGGAAGGCAGATGACTGCTGGTTCGACATAAGCGGCTCAATAGCAGGCGTCTCAGACGGCTCATGCAACATGAAAGACATTGCTTATCTGGTTGCCAAATTCAACGCACCCGCACCGGTTCCAGGACTTCCAACAAGCCCGAAGTGGGTCGGAGTCTACGGTGCAAACGGCGGTGTTGACGTGTATGGAGACCGCGTCTCCAACATGAAGGACATAGCTGGAGCTATACAGCACTTCAACCACAAACAAAACACCCTAACGCCATAAACAGAAGACTGCAAAAAACAAACTTCCCTTTTTTTTAGTTTTTTTTTATCATCAAAGGAAGGTCTCTAGATCTTTTTTCAGAAACCTGTTGTTCTACACCTCGTCTTTAATTGTCTTGATCGATCGGCAAGGTTATAAATTTCCCTATCATTTCCTATACGACGGAGAGAGATGTAGATGGGATTACGAGAATACATAATTCGTCGATTAATCCTCATAATACCCATCATGTTGGGGGTTGTTCTGCTAATATTCGCGGTAATGCAATTCGTTGACCCCGTTCAGCGAGTCACCCTCTACCTGAGAAACCCAAGACAATTTGCTCCAGACGTTATCAGGCGCTACATTTCTATATACGGCTTAGATCAACCAGTTTGGGTTCAGTTCTACAATTGGCTCAGCGGAATGCTGCAAGGTCAATTCGGATACTCTTCATATTACAGAGAGATGGTGCTCCCGGGACTGCTCGCGAGAGTGCCAGCAACTCTTGAAATCGTGTTGTTCTCAACTCCTCTAATAATCCTGGGTGGAATCTGGCTAGGAGTCGAATCGGCAGTCAGAAAGGACAGATCCTTCGATCAGCTAACAAGAATCTTCTCAATACTCGGTACGTCTCTTCCCTCGTTCTTTTTTGGGATCTTGCTTTCAGCTATTTTCATAGCACAGCTTAAATGGGTGTCAACTTCAAGACTGACTCCAAGTCTTTACACCCAAGTGTCGCTCATGCAATCAAGCCACCATTGGAACACTTACACAGGTCTAATGACACTAGATTCGCTTCTGAACGGTAGACCCGATATATGCTTTGACGCACTCATACATCTTGCGCTTCCTGTTCTAGTACTAATGTTCATACAAACTGCAGTGTTGGTGAGAGTAACACGTTCAAGCATGCTCGAATCTCTTGGCAAGACATACATAACGGCTGCCAGGGCAAAGGGTTTGACCAATAGTGAGGTAGTTTACAAACACGCTAGGAGAAACGCTTTGATCCCTGTTGTAACAATCTCGGGTCTTCTGGTTGGCGGAATGATGACGGGGCTTGTAATAACAGAATCAGTGTTCATGTTTCCAGGGATAGGCCAATGGGCAGCGGAGGCAGCACAGGTTTTCGACGTGTCAGTTGTGATAGTCTATGCGATGTTTTCTTCGGCCGTTTTCGTGCTTGCGAATTTGATCGTGGACGTGTTGTACGCCTACATAGATCCTAGAATCCGTTTGGGGTGAATTGAATATTGACAGCTGTAAAGAAAACCGGAAATTTCAGGAAGCGACTGCAACCTACAATTAAAGAAATTAGGTTCATGTTCACGCGGATTCTTAAGAACCCGCTTTCTGTTGCAGGATTAGTGCTAATATCTTACAACGTGTTTCTGGCAGTGTTTGCGCCATTCATTGCGCCCAATACGACAGGTATTGTTCAGTATGATCCGTACTTGATACCAAGAGACCCTGCACTTGGAATGTGGATGGAACCAAACGCGCCTACCCCGGCCCATCTCTTTGGCACTTCAAGTATGCAAGTTGACCTATTCTATGGTTGCGTTTGGGGAACTAGATTTGCGTTTCAGCTAGGACTTGAGGTTATCGTGGCCACTTTAGGAATTGGGTTGGTTCTGGGGCTGCTTGCAGGATACTACGGAGGGTTCATTGACGAAGTGATTATGCGTTTCACAGATATAATTCTGGCTTTCCCAGGCTTGATTCTAGCCATGGTCTTTGTGGCAGTACTAGGCAAAATAGGTTGGAATGTTCTGCAAGCTGCCATATTCTCCATTATACTGATAGGGTGGCCAGGTTACACACGGTTGATCCGAGGTGAAGTCTTGAGGGTGAGGGGCGAAGATTATGTGGAAGCCGCCAGAGCGTCAGGCGCTTCAGATTTGAGAATCATGGTGAGGCACATACTTCCGAACTCTATTTACACTGTGATAATCGTGGCGTCATTGGACTTTGGCTCAATAGTATTGACTGCTGCAGCCCTCAGCTTCTTGGGTCTAGGTTCGCCTGCAGGTTATGCAGATTGGGGGCGACTAATATTTGATGGAGTGCCGTACGCCGCGAGCGGACTGTACTACTGGTGGACGTTTGTGTATCCAGGAATCTTCATAGTGCTTTTCACCTTAGGATGGAATCTTCTGGGCGATGCGTTAAGAGATGTTCTTGACCCGCTTACAAGGAGGAAATGACTTATGGAAGAACAGCAAAGCGTCGTTGAGATCAAGGATCTGTATTTGAACTTCTACACTTACGACGGCATTGTCAAAGCTTTAGACGGTGTTTCGTTAAGCATAAGGAAAGGCGAAATTCTTGGTCTAGTCGGTGAGACTGGCTCTGGCAAAAGTGTGACTTCCCTTTCTGTCTTGTCAATCGTCATTCCCCCTGGCAGGATAGAGAAGGGACAGATCGACATTAATGTGAAAGGCAAAACCTACGACATATTGAGCCTAAACGACGCGACGATGGCACGAGTTCGAGGACGGTACATTTCAATGATTTTTCAAGAGCCCAGAGCAGCTTTGAACCCTGTCTACACAATAGGAGACCAGATAGCGGAAGTCTTCTTCCACCATAGAAGACCCGAACTTGTCGAATCTTCAATCGCTCGGCTCAAGAAAGACTCCGAGAGTACGTCCGGGTTGAAAAGAGCGATTTACAGACGTGAGTTGTCACTTCTCGAAAAGATGCAGAAGAATCCAGGATCTCTCGATCTCCGCGTTTTATCGAGGATTCCGCTTTTGAACCGTTTCCAGAATAGAATGAAAACTGCAGCTAGACAATACGTTATAGAAATGCTCAAGTCGCTCAACATACCAGACCCAGCGCGAGTCATCGACATGTACCCTCACGAACTCAGCGGTGGAATGGCTCAACGAGCAGTCATTGCCATGGCTTTATGTGCCAATCCTTTGATGCTGATAGCGGACGAACCCACCACAAGTTTGGACGTGACAGTTCAAGCTCAGATACTTCTACTGATCAAAGACCTGCAGAGGAGGCTGCACACCTCAATCCTTTACGTCACTCACGACCTAGGTGTAATCGCGGAAACCTGCGACAGAGTCGCTGTATTGTACGCCGGAAACGTTGCAGAAGTAGCAAACGTGATGGACCTCTTCAAGAAACCCTTGCACCCATACACCCAAGCATTGCTGGAATCTATTCCAAGGCCAGGGCACAAGTTCGTTTCAATACGCGGCATCGTTCCAAGTCTAGTTAATCCACCCAAAGGCTGTCGTTTTTATGATAGATGCGACTTCGCTATGGATAAGTGTGTGCACCAAGAGCCAGAACTGATCAAAATAGAAAAAGACCATTTCGTGGCATGTCACCTTCACTATGGAGAGAAATAGAATGCAAAACCTGATGACAATTGACTCATTAAAAAAGTACTTCCCCGTCATGGGCGGAGTCTTGAGGAAAAAGGTCGCAGACGTCAAGGCTGTCGACGATGTATCATTGAATATATACTCTGGCGAAACCTTCGGAGTTGTCGGCGAGTCAGGATGCGGAAAGACAACTCTCGCAAAAACGATATTGCGGCTTCTGAACCCTACTGCGGGGCATATCTTCTACAAAGTCCCAGAACAAGTAGCTGAAGCAATAAGAGTGTTGGAAAAAGACAACCCCAAGTCTAAATCTCTGCGATATCTCCTGAGAGAGTATGACCACGCATACGTTTCTGGCTCAAAGCTCAGAAAGCTGAGACGACACATGCAAATAGTCTATCAAGATCCCACAACCTCTCTTGACCCAAGAATGCTCGTTAAGGATATTGTTGCCGAACCAATTGTTTCTCAACGTCTCCAGAAAGGGTCAGGAACCATGGAACGCGTACTTGAAACATTGCAAATGGTTGGCATGGGCGAGAAACACCTCTACCGCTACCCTCACGAGTTCAGTGGTGGCCAACGCCAACGTATTGCCGTGGCTCGAGCCATAATAACCAGTCCGGAATTCATCGTTTTGGACGAACCAACGTCTTCAGTGGACGTGTCGGTCAGAGCACAGTTATTGAACATGTTCCAAGACCTACAGAAAAACCTCGGTCTCACTTACATGTTCATCAGTCATGACCTGAGCGTCGTCGAATGCATCAGCGACAGAGTCGCCGTGATGTACCTTGGAAAAATCGTAGAACAGGCAAAAACCGAGGAAATGTACAAGAACCCGCTTCATCCTTACGCTCAAGCGTTGTTCAACTCCATCCCAATCCCCGATCCTACGAAACGTCGAGAACGCGCACCCCTTTCAGGAGAACCTCCAAGCCCAGTCAATCCGCCTGCAGGATGCAGATTCCATCCGCGCTGCTCACTCGCAACGAATGCGTGTGAACATGAAGAACCGCCTCTTGTCGATGTTGGCAATGAACATTACGTTGCGTGCTATGCACTCAACAGGTAAGTTTTTTCTTTGTCTACTTTTCTTCGATGCTGTTGCGACGATATAGAAGATTATTCCGTAATCCTTAAATTAGCAGACCACAGTGTTTTATACTGCATATAAGGAGAAGGGAGAGAGAAAAATGAACAAAATGAGCAAAGTTTCTAGCTATATCCTCATCGCTATGCTACTGCTAGGAGTATTCTTCGTAGCTACACCATTCGTCAAAGCAGCACCCACAACAGTGGCCCTTGTGAACGCAGTTAGTGGCGGAAACAACTTCGTCTACACGACCTCTGAGAAAAACGTCGGAGACTTTTTCCTCATAAACGTAACTATCACCGATGTCATAGAAATGTCTGGTTGGCAAGTGAGCATCAGTTGGAATGCATCACTTCTTAGTTACAACAGCATTAAACTGCCAATTGACAACGTGTTCGCATATGATGATCCGGTATCTGCTTCATCTGCTTCCTCAGGAAACGTTGTTGCTGGTGCAAACCTCGGTCCGAGCGCGCCCTACTACTTCAATGGTTCAGGAACACTAGCCGTGTTGAATCTGACGATAATCCAAGGAGTTGGAATAGTGCCTCCGACCACCGTTCAATGTGGTCTGAACTTCACAAACGTAGGTCCTACTGGAGACACATACCTGCTCAGTGGATTAGCCGACATTCCATTCACGCCAGTGAACGGATTCTACCACTACTATTGGGTCGAACCACCGACCATTCCAAAGTTCTACCTGAAACAGCCAACGATAAAACCAGCCAAGATAGGCGATACATTCCCAGTCGAAGTCTGGGTTGAGAACGTTTATGCAGGCTGGGAAATAACTGCATTCCAGTTCAGCATCATGTGGAACACAACACTGATCGCCCCGGCGGCTCCATACTTCTCGGGAGGATCATTCCTTGAAGCATTCGAGTATGATGTGGCCGGTGTGATCTACGCATCTGACCTAAACGCCCACATTCGTGTACTACCATTGCATCCAATTCCAGTTGACTACAACTATTCAATAGTCGGCGAACTCTTGTTGCCAGATATGTTGCCGCCATGGAACGGTACATATCACACGCCTTATCCACAGTCAATTGGTCCTGCAAACCTCGGAACATTCTACTTCAGAGCCATCTACGAGACGATTTCACCTGATGAATTGTGGACAAAGATTGACTTCATCGCGGAAGACGTGCTTGTGCTGAACCACTACAACACCGATATTAAATACACCACTCTTACTGGCGCTGATTACCGTTGCCCCCTGAAAGTATTGGGATTGTCAATAGATCTGTACACGCAGTACCCGTATCCATATGGTGGCCAAGGTGGAAACATGACAAGCGACAGTTTTGGCCCGCAGCAACAGGTTGATCTGTACGCTCTAGTCACCTACAACGAGTATCCAGTACAACAGAAGCTCGTTGGCTATCAGATCTACCACCAAGGTTTAACACAAGGATACAACTTCGTCAGAGAAGGAACCACAAACGCTGATGGTATCGCCCACGTCGCCTTCAGATTGCCATGGCCATGCAACGACCCAGTCAACGAAATATTTGGCTGGTGGTACGTCAACGCAACAGTTGAAGTTGCAGAACAAGTGGTCGTTGACAACCTGAGATTCTGGGTATGGTGGCCAGTCGATGTCGTAAGCATCGAACCCAAGTTCACACAGGCCACTCAGAGAAAGACAGGCGGAGACGCATTGAACTTCACAATGACATACTTGACATACCACTTGCAGACACAAAATGTACTGCTCACAGGTACAATCTACGACGAACTAGGCTTCTTCATCGGATCCAGCTTCCTGTGGACGACAACACCAGATAGCACACCACCAGTCTACCCAGCAGACCTGTTGCCAGGTGATCCTATACCCGACACGGCGACATGGGACTTCACGGTTCCCCTGCCAACTAACGCTGTTGTTGGTAAAGGCACAGCCTACGGCAACGCTTTCAGCAGCTGGCCTTGGCTCGGCGGTTACCCATACTGCCCAGAAGCTACGAACACAATCGACTTCTTCATAGCGAAACCATAGTAACGCGAAAAGAAGCAGACCAACTCCCCCAGTTTTTTTATTTTAGTTAAATGTAGGATAATATTCCAGAATCCTTAAATCAATCAGAGAACATAAAACCTGCGTTGGAGTGAACATGCGTTTGCGCAAGAATCTGGCTTGGGCTCTCTGTATTGTGCCACTTCTAATTGTCGCCCTTTCAATACAGACCGTAGGTGCAGCTCCTGTCCTACAAATTGAAATAATAACTGACGGCGCAGTCTATAATGTCAGTGATAACGTCAATATCAATGCCAACATAACACTCGATGGAAGCCCAGCGGCAAATGTGGCAGCAATCGAAATAGTTTCTCCTTACGGCAACCCGTACATCGTAAGAACGATCAAAACTGGAAACGTGTCACAAATGTATGCACGTGTGCAGTTCGTAGATTTGTATATGTCCGCTTCAGACGGAACGCCCAAAACTCTTTTCTATCCAGGAGACATCGCATACATCAATGTGACAATCAAGAATATTGATGTAGTCGATCGCTTTGTATTGATTGGATTGTATGCACAGGGTTCAGACAATGCTCCATTGTATGCATACTTCCCAACCAGCGGTATCCTAGGTGCTGGACATATGGTGACGTACCTCTTATCTTTTCCAATACCAACCAAAGCTCCAATAGGCCAGTCCAGTCTCTTCGGAAGTCTTTTCACAGATCACCCTGCAAATGGAGGACATGCATATTGCCCAGAACAAGCTGCAAACTTCTCGGTCGGCGCTTCGATCCCCGAAATGCCACAGCAACCCGAATACTCCAACATGACCTTCAGTTTGCCGAAGAAAAATGTGAAATTAGGAAACTACACGATTTATGCGGCCACGAACTTTAATGTGGTCCAGACATCGACCGACACTGAACAATTTGCGGTAGTACTGCTGGGCGACATATACAAAGACTACGTTGTAAACATGAAAGATATTGCGACCGACGTCGTGCTTTTCCGAACCACGCCAAGTTCTCCAAACTGGAACCCGGATGCAGACATAAACAAGGACGGAGTAGTTGATATGCGTGATATAGCCATGCTTGTGCACTTCTTCGGAAACAGTGCAGTCCCTTAAAGAGCCGCGAGTGCGGACCTGTTTTCAGAACACTTAAATGGTTAAACAGAGATTGTTCTACTGTGAAAAAGGAGAAAGGGAAGAGGAGACTTTGAAAAAAGTAAGCAATATTTTGAGTCTTGCAATCATCGCTTTGCTATGCATGGAAATGTTGCTCGCCGCGGCCCCCGCACACGCAGTTGACCCGACAACTATGGAAATATTGAATCCGCTCGATGGGACTCATGACTTCAATTTCACAACCGCTCAGAAGAACGTTGGCGACAAATTCTCAATCAACATAAACGTCACCAACGTCGTCGACCTGGCAGGCTGGCAGATGGCAATAGCCTGGGATCCGACTCTGCTGCAATACTCCAGCATGATAATCCCGACAAACAACATTTTCGCAGGTGAATCACTGTTGAAAGCCGGCCCAGATGTTTCTGTACCAGGACTAGTCGTCTATGGGGCCATTCTTCCACCGGGAGGACATGGAGTCAACGGAAGTGGAATACTTGCACAGCTGAACCTCACAATGATAAAGGCCGTTTCGTCAGAAGGACCGAGACTAGTGCAATGTAACATATCATTCCAGAACATTGGAGGAGACACTTTCCTTCTTGACAGTGTCGGTGGAGTCCTTGTATTCACCCCCATCGATGGATACTATGCATACTCTGCGCCCCCGCCGCCGCCAGCCCACTTATACATGGACCCGCCTAAAGTCGTTGATCCAGCGCTTACGCCCGGCAATGTCTTCAATGTGAGCCTGAACGTAGCAAACGCAACTAAAGTTGGCTCATGGTCAGCCAGCATCTTCTACAACAGTAGTCTACTGAACGCCACTAATGTCGAAGAAGGCGAGTTCCTGAAATCCGTCAATACAACAAACTTTGAGTTTGTGACAATAGAAGGTTTCAACTCAACGCATGGAATGATTCAGATGAACTGTTCGCTGTCGTCTGGTGGAAGAAGCGGAAATGGCATCCTTTCAATTATCAGTTTCGAAGTCCTAGACTTTGGTGAGAGCGCGATAGCGATAAGCGATATCAGCCTTGAAGACCCCTTCGGAGAACCACTTTCGTTTAGCATGTCAGATGGCTACTTCAACAACATTCTCTTGGCAAAACTGAGTATTGACCCCTACTTGATCACCGGACCGTCATACTTGCCTGGAACTACTTTCACGGTAAATGTAACGTTAAGTGACATCGAGAATCTGAAAACCTGCATATTCAACCTTACATGTGCACCGCTGGTGATTCAAGAAATAAATATCGCGACACCCTCGGTGTTGGGCCAAACTCCGATCAAAAGACTCCAAGTTGACGACGCAGCCGGCTACGTCTGGGCGAACCTGACCTACCGCACTGGGATAACTACTCTGACCCATGTGACAATAATGACCATTGAGTTTCAAGTTCTTGCGATGGGTGTGAGCCCAATTGACCTCACAGACACTCAGCTCATTGACACCTCCAACAACCCCATAGTACATGAAGTACACAACGGAATCTTCATAGGCTTGATCCGCGATGTAGCAATCACAGACTTATTGACGGATTTGCCGATAGCTTATCAAGGCTGGTCAGTTTACGTCAATGTTTGGGTCCAGAACAAAGGAAACGTTACTGAAACCTTCGACGTCAGCTTCTATTATGACAGCAATCTTGGCGGGTCCTCAACCGTTATCGGTCTTGTTCCAGACGAGGAAAGAACAGTCACAACAATCTGGAACACATCGACTGTACAACCCTGCCACAACTACTCAATCTCCGCTACAGCGGGGCCCGTGCCATTCGAAATGAACTTAGCTGACAACAACTTTACAGATGGCAACGTGAAGATACGTCTAATGGGAGATGTCAACGGCGACGGAAAAGTTGACATGAGAGACATAGCTCAACTCGTTGAAGTGTTCCGCACGTACCCTGGCAAACCAGGCTGGGACCCGTTGAACGACTTGGACAGAAACGGACTCAACGACATGCGTGACATAGTGATCTGCATTCTAAACTTCGGCAAAAGCTGCCTGTAAACTCCCACACCCTCTTTTTTTGATGAAAAACATCATATACCCGTTCACATTCATCAATCTCGGCAAGCATATATATTCCGAAATTGTACAACTAGTCCGAACAGCGCTACTTTGCACGGGATGGCTTCAAGATGAACTCGCGACTGAGCAAGCAAATTGCATTGTCATTGGTGGCAATTCAGGTCATCGCCTTTCTGTTTCTGCAGATCGGTAGTGTGACAGGCCAGAGCCAAAGGGCTTTGAAGATTCTGGACAACGTGACCGAGCGTAATAGCATTAGCCTGGGAAATGAGAGCGAGCCCATGCCGGCAGGAGGTCTACCGTTTACCATCAAAATCATGCTTGCAGGAGCAACGATAGATGTCGCAACTTGGCAGGTGGCAATTACTTTTGACAACAACTCGGTAAGATGCACCAGCATTCTGGTGCCTGAAAATGACCCATCATACATTTTTTACGGGAAACAACAGGTTAGCGCAAAGGAATTGAGCGACGATTTTCAGAATGGCAAATGGGGGGGAAAACCACAGGTGGTGGTGGGTGCCACATTGATTTATCCAGATCAAGCCGCAAGCATAACCACTAGTGCTGTCTTATGCGTTATGAATTTTACAGCGCTGAGAACAAACAACTCAACTCTCTCCTTTCTGGGGGCTGACGACTACTCCAATACTTTCCTCACTGATTCCAACGCTGTCCCTCTTCCACTTGCTAGTAACCAACCGTACACGACGGAGACATTTTCTGTGAATGCGATAGGGGCGGT
>Ga0315277_10003032_pt1 | contig 23042 bp, 14 predicted proteins | sample YL17G05_15_MG_FD_203695 | JGI IMG/M metagenome (GOLD analysis project Ga0315277, IMG submission 203695) | Sediment microbial communities from Yellowstone Lake, YNP, Wyoming, USA - YL17G05_15 | ecosystem: Environmental > Aquatic > Freshwater > Lake > Sediment | place: USA: Wyoming | collected...
CGCCATCAATACCCCGAATGTTTCGCGCCTGACGTCGCTTCGGCCACCAAGCCGACAGCCGCCCAACCGACCGAAAGCGCACAAGAACCAAAGGAAACACATGAACCTCCGCGACAAGAAGATGAAGATGTCTGCGTGTCGGTCTCTTCTCCACAGCGTACGACAGCAAAAGAGGAGACCGAGGCGACTGTTGCCACGCCGCCACCACGCCGCCCTGCACGCCGGATTATCGTCAATCCCAGCCAACCCGACGTTGCGGTAATCGAAGAAGTGGCCGATATTCTGCTCGACGGCGGCATCGTCGCCCTTCCGACCGACACGGTCTATGGACTGGCGGCGGTGGCCACCAACACCGACGCGGTGCGCCGACTGTATGAGATCAAAGGACGCGAGCGCGGCAAGCCGATTCCGCTTCTGATCCACTCGATTCGAGGAATTTCGCGCCTAGTGCGCGAGGTGCCCGAAGCGGCCCGTCCGCTTCTCGAATCCCATTGGCCGGGTGCTCTCACGTTGGTCTTTCGCAAGTATCCGGGATCATTCCCCGACTTGTCGGGCGATGAGACGATCGGACTTCGGATGCCGGATCACATGGTGACGCTCGCTGTGATCAGCATGTTGGCGCGGCCTCTGGCGGTGACGAGCGCCAATCTGTCGGGCAAGCCGCCCGCCCTGACCGCCAATGAGGTGCTCGAGTTCTTTGGCGACAGAATCGAATGCGTTCTTGACGCCGGACGAACGCCGGGCGAGAAGGTTTCGACGGTGCTTTCGGTTGCCGAATCGCCGTTCCGCATGTTGCGCGAAGGAACAATTACATTCAGCGACCTCAAGGCGGTTCTAGGCGACGAATTGGCCGAACGATGAGTGATGAACGATGAATGCAGGAGCCGGTAGTTCAATTCCTTCGCAGGCATCGAGGATGCGGGAGGTGGCATGAGTAAGAGTCCGGACATATTCAGCCTGTCGGGCAAAGTGGCCGTGGTCACAGGCGGCGGCGGCGTGTTGTGCGGCGCGATTTCCAAAGCGTTGGCCCTGGCGGGCGCGCGCGTGGCCGTCTGCGATATCTTCGAAGACAAGGCCCAGGCGGTGGCCCGCCAGATTTGCGACAGTGGCGGCGAAGCGCGCTCCTATCGAATGGACGTCCTGTCGCTCGACTCGATTCGCCGGCACTGCGAAGCCATCTGCCGCGACTTTGGACAGGTGGACATCCTCATCAATGGCGCGGGCGGCAATCTCAAAGAAGCCACGACATCGCCCGACTTGCCGTTTTTCGATCTTCCCCTCGATGCGCTCGAAAAAGTCATGGCGCTGAATCTCTTTGGCGGCGCTGTGCTTCCCTGCCAGGTTTTCGGACAACGCATGGTCAAGAGTCCCAACGGCGGTTCAATCATTAATATCTCGTCCATGAATGCCTTGAGGCCGCTGACGCGGATTCCCGGCTACTCGGCGGCCAAAGCGGCGGTCAGCAATTTCACCCAATGGCTCGCCGTCCACTTCGCGCAGGAATACAACCCGCGGCTTCGCGTCAATGCCATTGCTCCGGGATTCTTCCTGACCGACCAGAATCGTTTCCTGCTGACCGACCGCGAGACGGGCGAATTGACCGAACGCGGCAAGACGATTATTGCTCACACGCCGATGCGCGAATTCGGGCAGCCCGACGACCTCATCGGCACTGTGATTTGGCTGGCATCAGACGCCTCGCGCTTTGTGACGGGGATTGTCGTTCCAATTGACGGCGGCTTTTCGGCGTTCGCAGGAGTGTAAACGATTTTGAATTTTCGATTTTGGATTTTAGACTGCAAACAGAGAACGACCTGTTTCGAGTTACGAGCAGCTGACAGAGCAGAGAAATCGCCTGCCATTTTTGATCGAAAATCGAGAATTCACAATGGATAGAGGAGGAGAAGTGGCTGATGAGTTCGCTGACGCAAGACGATCTCAAATCCTTCAAACCGAAGCGCGATTTCTTCATCGGGATTGATTCGGATGGGTGCGCGTTCGACACGATGGAGATCAAGCACAAGGAGTGCTTCATTCCCAACATCATCAAGCACTGGGGCTTGCAGCCGGTTTCGAAACACGGGCGGGCGGCGGCTGAGTTCGTCAACCTCTACTCGAAGTGGCGCGGTATCAACCGCTTCCCCGCGCTGATTATGACGTTTGATCTACTGCGCGAGTGGCCCGACGTCCAAAAGCGCCACGTCGAGATTCCGCAAGCCCAACCGCTTCGCGATTGGATCGGGCGCGAAACCAAACTGGGCAACCCAGCGCTGAAGGCCGAGGTCGAGCGAACCGGCGATCCGGTTTTGAAACAGGCGCTCGACTGGAGCAAAGCGGTCAATGCGTCGGTCGAGGATATCGTCAAGGGCGTGCCGCCGTTTCCGTTTGTCCGCGAAAGTCTGGACAAGGCGTCGCCCCGCGCAGACATCATGGTCGTCTCGGCAACGCCCGGCGAGGCGCTTCAGCGCGAATGGGCCGAGCACAACATAGACAAGTATGCCGCGTTCATCGCGGGGCAAGAATTGGGCAGCAAGGCCGAGCATCTGAAATTCACGGCGGGCGGGAAATACGCTCCCAGCCACATTCTGATGATCGGCGATGCGCCGGGCGACTTCAAGGCAGCCCGCGCCAACAATGCTCTGTTCTATCCGGTCAAGCCGGGCCAGGAAGACGAATCGTGGGAGCGGTTTTTCAACGAGGCGCTCGACCGCTTTTTTGCGGGAACCTATGCGGACAACTACGAGGCGGCGCTGATCCGCGAATTCGACGCCCTTCTGCCCGAAACGCCGCCGTGGAAGAAGTAAGCGTTTCAGGTTTCAAGTTTCGGGTTTCAGGTCCGGAGTTCTCGCTTTGGCGAGCGCCATTCCGCCTGAAGGCGGGACTCCAAACAGAAAAGGGTTCATCTATTGGCGTTCATCTGCGTGCATCGGCGGTTGATGAGAAGAATGAAAATCATAGCCGACGAAAACATACCCTTTGCCCGTGAAGCCTTTGGCCGCCTGGGCGAGATCGTCACAGTCAAAGGGCGGGCGATCAATCGCGACACGATTCGCGATGCCGAGGCACTGATCGTTCGGTCGGTGACGCGCGTCAACGCCGACCTTCTCGATGGCACAGCGGTGCGTTTTGTGGCAACCGCGACCATCGGTTTTGATCATGCGGATGTGGAGTATCTACAAAAGCGCAGGATCGGTTTCGCGTCGGCGCCGGGATCGAATGCCAATTCGGTGGCCGAGTATATCATCGCGGGGCTGTTGGTTTTGGCACGGCGGGGCGGGTTTCGGCTCGAAGATAAAACGATGGGCGTCGTCGGCGTGGGCAATGTCGGCAGCCGCGTCGTGCGCAAGGCCGAAGCGCTCGGGATGAAAGTCCTCCAGAACGACCCACCGCTTCAGAGCCAGACGGGCGATCCGCGTTTCTTGCCGCTTCATGCCCTCCTCGAAGCCGACATTCTGACATTTCACGTTCCGCTGACGAAAACCGGTCCCGATGCAACGTATCACATGATTGACGACCGTTTCCTCGACCGGTTCAATGTGGGAACGATTCTGATCAACACGTCGCGCGGGGCTGTAGCCGACAGCGAGGCGGTCGTTCGCGCCGCCGAGTCGGGACGTCTCGGCGGACTCATCCTCGATGTTTTTGAGAACGAACCGAATATCAATCCCGCGCTGGTCGCGCGCGCCGACATCGCTACGTCTCATATCGCCGGCTACTCATTTGACGGCAAAGTCAATGGAACGGCAATGGTCTATCGCGCCGCGTGCGAGTTTTTCGGTCGGCCGGCCGAGTGGGACCCAGCGACCGCGATGCCCGAGCCGCCTTATCCGCGATTAGCCGCACGCACCGATTGCGATGACGAAGACGCGTTGCGCGATCTCGTCCTCACCGTCTATGACATCGAGGGCGACGACCAACGATTGCGAAAGATCCTTGAACTCCCGTCAAGCGAACAGGGCATTTACTTTGATCGCCTGCGCAAAACCTACCCCATCCGCCGCGAGTTTCAAAATACGCTCATCGAAACGGCCAGCGTCAATCCATCGCTTCGCGCCAAAATCGCCGGACTCGGTTTTCGAGTTTAGAGCCTGTCCGAAAACCTCCGGTGCTGAAGGATCGGGGCATACCTGCGGTTGGGTTTGCACCCGGCTGATGGTTTTCAACCATTTATTCTTACAAACTGCCATTCTTCAATCCCGTAGGGATCGTTGAAAATAGCCCAGGAATTGATTCCTGGGAACGAAATCGCCACCATTCCAGATAGTCCCGTAGGGACGATTGAAGCCCACCATTCTCAGTCGTCCCGACGGGACTTGCCGGTTTTCCGACTCGTTTTCCCAGCGATAAATCACTGGGCTACTATCAACCATCCTTACAGGATCAGAAACCATAGATTCGTCCAGTCAAATAGTTGATGACCATCAGCCGGGGTGAGAGGAGAACTCTCCCCCCGGAGAAGCTAGCCGGCTTGAGCCGGACTTTTTCTGCCCGCCCGTGCAGAACTCCGGACTTTTTGCTGGTCCGAGGAAAGCCCGGCCGAGGCCGGCTGGCTACCAGCGGTCAGTGTCTGGCTCACCCCGGCTCAAGCCAGGTGCAAACTCCTCCGAAGCCACCACCCGATCTGTTTGGGTTTTCGGATAGGCTTTTAATACAGGGTCCAGAATCTTGCTCGCGTTGCAGTCGGCTGATACTCGTAGGCTCCAATATCAAAGAGGGCTGAACCGTTGCCGTCGCCATCCCTGGGACGCACGGCTCCGACATAATCTGTGAGCGGCGCGCTGGTCGCGCTTCCGGCATCAATCGCGGGCGAATCGGGTTGCAGTCGAAAGTCGTAGGATACCGCATTCACGAATCTCGGCGACCCGCTCGTGAAACTCGTGCCGCTGGTGGCGCGATCACCGCCGTCGTCGTACTCGTTCGGGCCGTCCAAGAGATTATACTCCACAACGGTCCGCGCCTCGATGACTCGGGATCGCATGATCTGCCACGCATTATTCTGGGAGCATATGTTGTTCCGCACCACCAGATTGTTGCTGGCGGGATTCTTGGTCACAACCGTAATCCCGCCTCCCCAGCCCGCCAAGGCGTAGCCGTTGTGGAAGACGGTGTTGTTGATGATCGCGATGTTCTGTTTGGGGCCATCCCCGACCGGAAGGCCGTCGGTGTTATCCGAGATCACGATCCCATTCACTCGGTTGTTGTAAACGATATTGTTGAAGACTCGCACGTTCGTCAGCGAGCCCGTATTGATCTCGTCGGTGATCGAGATGCCCTCGAGCGCGTCGTGGACGATGTTGTTGTACACCTCGATGCCGTCCTCGTGCGACCCCCAGGCATCTACGTAGATTCCCAGCAGGGCCATGTCATGGACATCGTTCGCAAAGATTTTGCCGTTGCGGTTTGCGTCCTTCGAGCAGATTCCCTCGCCGCCACCGCCGACAACTCCGACCGGGCGGTCATGGACGTGGTTGTTTTTGATCTCGAATGTGTCGGTGTTGGAGACCGTGAGGCACTCTTGCAAGTCGCCGTCGCCCTGGCAGGCTCGTCGAATGTCGTTCCCGTCAATGATGATGTTGGAACAGTTCCACGCCGAGATGCCCGATGACCAGGTGCCGGAGGTGGAGTTGTTCTCGAAGACGATATGATCCGATTGCTCGTCGGTGAGAAAGCCAGCGTAGCGGGAGTTGATCGCTCGCAAGCCTCTGACTTGGATGTGGTGTTTTCCGTACATCTGAAACAGTCCGCCCCATCGGGGGTCCCCTTCGGGCCGGAGGTTTTCGCCGTCAAGGACAACCACATCGCTGCCGTAAGCGGCATAGGTGATGTATTGTCCGGCGGCGCCGGAATTCTGCGGCGTCACCACTTCCGTATACGTTCCCGCCTTGATATAGACGGTGTCGCCGGCGACCAACGTGTCTGCGGCTTTCTGGATGGTCAGCCATGGCTCGGCTTCCGTGCCCAAGTGCGAATCATCGCCGTTCTTGGCCACATAATACGTGGTAGCCCAGGCGTTCCCGATCGCCCCGACAATGAAGATCATTGGAACCAAACGCGCAAACGCGGCGGACGATAAGCCGCTTGCCCATCGAGCCACAGTTCCTGAGCTTTGCATGTAAAGTTCCTCCTGCTTGTTTTCGCTGTTAGCCCAATCCGACGCTCAAATGCAAGGTATATTTGTTCAGCCATGTTCTGAACCAAGAAAGTCACAAATGAAACGAACGGAACCAATGGTGAATTCCAGCTAATGACCGAAACAAAACTCAACATGGATTTCGCGGATTCCGCGGATTTGAAATCTCCGAATCCGTATGCAGGCAGAGTGTTTTTGCCTTGCCTGACGTTCAACGAGCGAGTGGAATTGTCATCGGCCTAGAGAGCGCCGAGGGAGAGAGTTCGAATGGTCATCGGAAAGGGAAGCGAGACGGAACACCTGAGTGAGGCGGACGTGCGCGAGGTGGCGCGCGAGGCGTTGGCCGACTATGACCTCCGCGACAAGCGCGTCCTGCTCATCGTTCCCGACCACACGCGCACGACACCCATGCCGCTGTTTTTCCGCATGCTTCATGAAATGATCGCGCCGACCGCGAACAAGTTCGATGTCCTGATCGCACTCGGCACCCACCCGCCGGAAGATGACGAGAAAATCGGCAAACTGCTGGGCATCCGGCCCGAAGAGCGCGCCGGTCGTTATCGCAATGTTCAAATCTTCAACCATCAGTGGGACAAACCCGAAATGCTTCGCGAAATGGGAACGATCTCGGCCGACGAAATGGCGCGCCTTTCGAATGGACTGATGCGCCAGCCGCTCGTCATTCGCCTCAATCGCATGATCTTCGACTATGACCAATTGATCGTCGTCGGACCGACGTTTCCGCATGAGGTTGTGGGCTTTTCGGGCGGCAACAAGTATTTCTTTCCGGGCATCAGCGGCCCCGACATCATCCATCAGACCCATTGGCTGGGCGCGCTTGTTACCAATGTCGCCATAAACGGGACGAAAAAGACGGTTGTGCGCGACATCATCAACCGCGCGGCCGCAACGATTGCGATTCCCAAACTCTGTTTCAGTCTCGTATGCACCCACGAGGGCCTGCATGGCGTCTATGTCGGAACGCCGGAGGAAGCGTGGGAGGCAGCGGCTGATCTCTCGGCCAAAGTGCACATTGTTTACATGGACCGCGCGTTCAAAAGCGTTCTTTCGATCGCGCCCGCGATGTATGACGACCTCTGGGTCGGGGCCAAGTGCATGTATAAGCTCGAACCGGTTGTGGCCGATGGCGGCGAAATCATCGTATATGCCCCGCACATCACTGAGGTTTCCTTCACGCACGGCCTGCTGATTGACCGCATCGGCTATCACACGCGCGACTATTTCCTCCGGCAGATGGACAAGTTTGGAGACGTGCCGCGCGCGATCCTGGCCCACTCGACCCACGTTAAAGGAATCGGGACATTTGAGAACGGCGTCGAGTGCCCGCGCATCAATGTGATTCTCGCGACGGGCATTCCCGAGGAGCGCTGCCGGCGAATCAATCTCGGCTACCGCGATCCCAAGACGATTGATCCGGCGCAGTGGGAAGGCCGCGAAAACGAAGGCAGATTGCTCGTTCGCAACGCCGGTGAAATGCTTTTTCGGCTTAAACCGACAAACGAGCGTCAACCCATCGGAATGTGAAAGATGCGTTGAGGCGTCCGTAAAGGTGAACGGATCAGTGTTTCAGCAGATTCGCATAGAAATCGCGCAACGCTGACAGCTGATTCTCCAATGTGTCCACCAGGGCGGATGCTCGCTCGGCGTCGCCTTCTTGTGCCGCCTGTTCTAGTTCAATCGCCGTTGCACGCACCGGCAAGGCCGCTATTGTTCCGCCGCTTCCTTTCAGATTATGGGCCAGTCGGGCGACGGTGTCCCAATCACCGCCTTGAAGTCCCTGGCGCAGCGTCTGAACTACATGGGGCACCTGATCAAAAAACGTTTGGACGACCGTATTGAGCAAATCGCGATCCCCGGCGCAGTGTTGCAAGGCCAGATTCAAATCGGCCGGCAGGGCTGTTTCCATCTTCTCGGGCTGTTCCGCCTCGTCGGGTGCAGCGGCACGCGGTTCGGGCAAAACGCCGGCGCTGCGACCAATCCACTTATCCAATAGGGCGAACATCTGTTTGGCCCGAACCGGCTTCGGCACATAGTCATTCATGCCGGCCGCGAGACAGCGCTCCCGGTCGCCCTTCAAGGCATGGGCCGTCATCGCGATGACCGGGAGGTTGACCCATCGCGCATCGGCGCGCAGACACCGCGTAGTCTCGAGGCCATCCATCTCGGGCATCTGGACATCCATCAGAACGGCGTTGAATGTCTCCCGGCCAAGCAGATCCAGCGCCTCGCGTCCATTACTCGCCGTCCGGACTTCGTAACCTTGCTTGCGCAGAAGAGCAGCAACGACCTGTTGATTGACGGGATTGTCTTCGACCAGCAAAATTCGCTCCGCCATGACGGGGGGCGCTGTGGCCGGAACCGCCGGGACTGCCCGCGCTTTCTCGGAAACGACCGGCGCCGTCTCGCCCAAAGCAGCGGCAACGGCGGCGCGCAACCGCAACGTGCTCACGGGTTTGACGACAGAACTTTGCCAACCGATTACCCGGTGGGACGCATCTTCGATCCGCGACCCAATGGGGATCAGTGCAATAATCGCCAACGCCCCGTCGCCCGCACAACGAGCCAATTGCTTGGGCCAATCGGCCTCGTTCTCCAGCAACCGCAAATCGAGCAGCACCGCTGCAAACGGATCGTCCTGTTGTTTCGCACGATCGAGCATATCGAGGGCTTCGGCGGCGCTGGCGACCGCTGCGCAACGACAGCCCCACGTTTCCAGCGTCTCGGTCAAAGCCGCCCGCTGAATGTCGTTGGCCTCGGCAACCAGAAAACGTTTGCCGCGCAAGGTCGGCAGCGGGCTTTCCATCAGCCGCTCGGGCATCTCGATTGGGAAAGGAATGTCGAAGTAGAACCGACTGCCCAACCCGAGTTTGCTTTCGACGCCAATGTGGCCCCCCATGATCTCGACCAGCCGTTTGGAAATCGAAAGTCCCAGTCCGGTTCCTCCGTAGCGGCGCGCCATCGAGCCGTCCGCCTGGCGGAAACTCTCAAAAATGGCCTCCTGCTTGCCTTCCTCGATTCCGATGCCCGTGTCCGTAACCGAGAACCGCAATCGCGTACCCGAGGGGATTCGCTCTTTCACTTCTACATCCAGAACCACCTGTCCGATGTCCGTGAACTTCACAGCGTTCCCCAGAATATTGATCAACACCTGGCGCAGCCGCGCGGAGTCGCCGATTAACCGCACCGGCACATCGGGCCGAACCCAGGAAACCACATCGAGCCCCTTCTCAGCCGCGCGGGGCACCACAACGGCAAGCGCGCCCTCGACCACCGAGCCGAGGTCAAATCCAACCGACTCGAGATCTACCTGTCCCGCTTCGATCTTCGAGAAGTCCAGAATGTCATCCACCAGAGACAGCAGTACTTGGGAGCACTCGCGGATCGTTGCCAGATGATCCCGTTGTTCTTCCGTCAGATCGGTATCGGAGGCCAATTCGGTCATGCCGATGATTCCATTGATCGGGGTGCGGATTTCGTGGCTCATGTTGGCGAGAAACTCGCTTTTGGCCCGTGTGGCTTCCTCGAGGCGGGCGAATTGGCGAGCCGTGTGAATCGCCACCGCCACCAAACTGGCCAATGTTTCGGTCACTTGGCGGTCTTCGTCCGAGAACGCGCGATTGGGTTCTGTGCGGCCAAGCAAGATAACGGCGAGCACCTGGCCATGATAGCGCACCGGCACACCCAGGGCGGCGCGAATCGTCGGATGCCACGGACCCGGATAGCCGGCAAATTCCGGTTCCGCCGATAAGTCGGGCGACCAGATGACTTGGCCTGCGGCAATTCTCGCCAGCACCCCTTCATTCCGAATCCGGGTTTGAGGGGGAACGCGGTCGGCCATAACGCGCGAGGCGAAAACCGGTCCCATCTCGCCGGTTTGAGAATCCATAGGGATGATCGCCCCCACGTCCGCTTGAACCAACTGGCGACCGTACTCGACCGCGGCCCGCAGCAGATCATCCAGGTGGCTAACGGCGACGAGCTCGGCGGCGAGCGAATTGATGGATTCGAGACGGCGCGCCAGATCGGTCTGGCGGTGAAGCGCTTGTTCGACGCGCCGGCGTGATTCGTCCAGCACCCGCATTTGCGCGTCCAGTTCGCGGTTCTTCTGTTCCAATTCCCGCGCCGATTTGACCAACGCTTGCTCGGCATGTTTTTGGGCCGTCACGTCGCGCAAAGATTCGATCATCCCGATCACTTGCCCAATGTCATTGCGCAAAGGCGTGGCGACCGTGTTGAGAAACACGGCGCGTCCGTTGGGCGCGAGAGCCTCGATCTCCGAGCGCACCAGCGTTTCGCCGCCCAGAATGAGATCGAGAATGGCCGACGAACTCATGCCGCCCACGCAATTGGGGACGCGATCGCATCGCGTGCCAATCAATTGTTCGACCGGGACCCCAAACGCTTCGGCCATGGCCCGATTGGCCCGCACCGTTTTCCCATCGCAATCCACCAGCCGCATGGGTTCGCCGGCGCCCTCAAAAATCGCGATCGCTTCGCGTTCATGACGGCGACGTTCGGTGACGTCCGTGCCAACCGCAATGGTTCCCGTGATGGTGTTGTTCTTGTCCACCAAGGGCGCGGTATTCCAAACCAGGATGCGGCGCGAGCTGTCCTTGGCGTAAATCGAACATTCATATTCTGTCACCGGCACGCCGCTGGTGGTTCGCCGCATGATCCGACGGCACACGTCTCGTTGATCCTCGGGAACAAGCAATTCGACAAAGTCCTGACCGATCACCTCGTCCTGGTGATACTGGGTCATCTCCTCCGCGAAACGGTTGAACAGAACAATGCGGCCCTCAACATCATGGACAACAATGGCGGCATTGGCCGTGCCGATGATGCTCTCGGCAAAATCGCGTGCAGCGGCGACTTCTTCTTCCAGCCGCTTTCGTTCGGTAATATCAATGGCTGTGGCCGCCAGAAAGTAGGGTGTTCCTTGTTCGTCGGGGATAACCGTCACGCTCATCAAGGTCGGAAAGACCGTGCCGTCCTTTTTCTTGTGCCAGACTTCCACTGCCACCAATCCACCGACCTGGACGAATCGTTCGAAGAGCCCGTTTACCGCTTTCATTTGATCTTCTGTGTGGAAGACAGACACATGTTTTCCGGTGACTTCTTCCACCGCATAGTCATGCATTCGTGCGAACGCGTCGTTGACATAGAAAACAATACCATTCAAATCCGCGATCGCTGTTCCATAGTTGGCTTTGTCCGAGATCGTTTTGAATTTGCGGAGTTCTTCTTCCGCACGCTTTCGTTCGGTAATGTCACGCGCAGAAATACAGTTATATTCCTCCCCTTCAAATTCCATGTGGTTGACCGTGATCTCGACAGGGAAAACTCTGCCGTCCCTGGCCCGCTGACGGGATTCCAGGAGAAACGAACGCCGCTGCCTGGCTATCTCCCATTCCTGTTCCCAGGTCTCCTGCGAAGAGACCAGGTCCACGTCGTGAACGGTCATGGAAAGCAGCTCGTCATGCGTATAGCCCAGAGAACGACAGGCCGCCTCGTTGACATAGATAAAGCGTCGAGCCTTGTCGTTCCAGAACACCGCGTCGGCCGCGTGATCCACGGAGAACTTCATCAGCCGCAATTCCTTTTCCGCCCGTTTGCGCTCCGTGATGTCATACATGACTCCCAGAAGACAGACTCGCTTGCCTGTGTCATCCGTAACCACCATCGCCTCGTCGTGGAACCAAGCGGTGCGATTGTCTTTTGACACCATGCGGTATTCCGAAATGAAAGGCTCGCCGCTGATTTGAGACGAGGCGAGTTCGGCCATGACGCGATCGCGGTCTTCGGGATGAAGTCGTTTTCTCCAGTTGTCCGGATCAGCTTTATACTCGGCGGGACTGTATCCCAACAGACTCTCCACCTGCGGACTGATGAAAAGGGTCGTGCTGGCTTCATCGAGCGCCGCTGTATAGGTAATCGCAGGGATCTGCTCGACGAGCGCCCGATATTTTGCTTCGCTCTCCCGCAACGCTTCCTCCGCCCGCTTTCGTTCGGTAACATCCTCGCAGATTCCCATAACTCCGACAATGTTGTTCCTTGTATCGCGCAACAGTGCGGTTGAAACCGAGAGATCAATCAATGAGCCGTCCTTTTTCCGACGACGCACTTCCAGGCCGCTAAACACTTCACCTTGCCGCACGGCCGCAAAGTTGCCACTGAACTCTTTCTGTTCATGTTCAGAAACAATCGGGTTCGGGCGACCGACCGCTTCTTGCGCACTCCACCCGAAAACGCGTTCTGCGGCCGGATTCCATAGTTTCACGTTCGCCTGGCTGTCCAGGATAATGATGGGCAGTGGCGAGGCTTGCACGAGGGCTTGCAGTGTTTGGCTGGTTTCTCGCAGTGCTTCCTCCGCCCGCTTGCGCTCGGTGATGTCCTCGATCATCCCGTCAAAATACAAAGCCTGCCCTGACAGATCGCGGACGACCCGGGCGGTCACCGCGCCCCAAAACGGGGTGCCGTCCTTTTTCTTCAACGGGATCTCGACTCGGGAAACAGACCCTTCCTGCAAGAGACGTTCCGAGAATCTTTGGCGATCGCCGGGGTCTGCGTACAATTCGGCCACCGACACTTTCATCAATTCCTCCCGCGAATCACATCCGTACATTTCCACGTGCGCACGGTTCATCTCCAGGAATTGTCCCTGGGGTCCGGGCGTGTTGCGGTAGATGCCGACCGGCACGTTCTCCAATAGCGTTCGATACCGTTCCTCCGATTCTCGAAGTATGGCCTGCAGGTCGGCGGTGTCGCCCTGGACTCTTCCGCCTGCCTTGCGTTGCTCACGCACGTGTCGCCACGCAACCGAAAGAAACACACCTTCGATGCTGAGCAGAACCAACGAAGCGACAACTGCGATGGCCAATATCCATTGGATGAAACGCAAATTGTCGTCGAGAGCGGTAGAAATCCTAGCGCCCGACGTTGCGAGCAGATCAGCGGCTCCTGGAGTTCGAACCAGCGCCGCTTCGACCCGGGCCAACTCGTCTCGATCGGTTTCGAGTTGCCGGCCGACTTGCGCAACCGTGATTACATATCCCAACGGCACCAGAAGGGACATGGCAATCAGCAGTGTGACGAGGCATTTCAGTGCGAGTTGTTTGGTTCCCATCTCGCCCACCCCCTGTTTCCTTTTCCAAACGGTAACGTGCGGGAGCGCGCTACGGCATTCCGGCCGCAAGCGCGCTCGCGGGTTTTTCGAGCGAATCCTCCGAATAAGGAACGCATGATGTTAGGTTTGTCATCGGGCACACTGCCCATCAAACGCCCAAAGCATTCGCCGAGGCTTCCGCCCAGTTCCCGACACAGAACCAGCTTGCTTCAAGCGGCAGGCAAAAGGCAAAAGGAAAAAGCGAACCGAAACGACCATAATTAATAACCGATGAGTGCGAAGAGACAACCGGCGGGAAAAGGACACGCCGGGAGGGCAAAAAGAAAACCCACCAGCGCAATCGCTTGTCCCGGTGGGCCTTTCGATGCCGTCCCGCGTCGCCTGCCTTCCACGGCGGATCGGGAGGGCGGACGCGCGAGTTTATACTATTCAACCCGAGTCACGTTCGTGGCTTGCATCCCCTTGGGGCCTTCGACAATGTCGAATTGGACCTGTTGGCCTTCGCTCAGGGTACGAAACCCCTCCATCTTGATGGAGGAATGGTGGACAAAAATGTCCCCACCACCACCTTCTCGTTCAATGAAGCCATACCCCTTCTTGTCATTGAACCACTTCACTTTGCCAATCGGCATCCATTCACCTTCTTTCCCGGGGCCGGTTTCTGAAGGCGCGCGGACCGACCGATTTGGAAAAACGCAAATACACGCCAGATGGACGAATCACCATAGAAGAAAGGACGGGGTAAAACGGAGACTGCGCAACTGTCCAACTACGGCGTAACACGGCAATCAACTGCACACCTTCATCCCACACTTGTGTCGCCCATAATCAGAAAGCCCCACGCTGTCAAACAAAAAAAGCATGGAAAATCAAGCTTCTCCCCGTCTTTCCGGCCTCCTGTCTCGAGGAATGCCTGAAATGAAAAATCCGACGACCCTGACCCCACTGTTGCGTCTGCGCGCCAATCCTGCCTCAATATTGTCTTTTACACCCGATGTGATGCCTCAAGCCACTGCGACAGCCTCTCGACCTCATTTCTTGCCTGGTCAGCGATGTTCACATTTTCCAACGGATCATTTTTCAGATCGAAAAGAAGAAGCGAGATATTACCTCTTTTCCCTCGACCCGTCTTGCCCATTTTGGCCCCGCTTCGCTCGGCTTCTGCGCCGCTTGGCTTCAATCCGCGAATCAGTTTGTATCGGCCGTCGAAAACCAATCGCCAGCCGGTCAATCCCGACAGGACATATTGCCGATGGGTGTCTTTTTTGCCTTCGAGCAAAGGCCTCAACGAGAGACTGTCCATGTCGTTGGGACGCGCGACGCCTGCATAATCCAGGAAAGTGGCCGCGAGGTCCATCACACTGACAGGCGTGTCGCCGGCGAATCCCTTCCGAACGCCCGGTCCCGCCACGATCAGGGGAACACCGACGGATGGCTGATAGGGCGAAGACTTGCCCCAGCCGTTGTGGTCGCCGAGCAGTTCACCGTGATCGCTGCTATAGACGATGAGGGTGTTGTCCAGCTCGCCGCGCTGTTTCAGCTCTTCGAGATAAATGCCGGCCCAACGGTCAATGTTCTCCACCATGGCGGAGTAGTTCTGTCGGATGGCCACGTGAATTTCGGGGGTGTAATCTTTGCAGCCATTAGGCTGCGGAAAGGCGATTCCACGGCAGAGTTTTTCCATGCGCTCCGTGATGTCCCAGGGGCTGTGGGGACCTGTGAAATTGATTTGCAGGAACCAAGGCCGTCCCTTGGGGAAACGCCTCATCAGTTCCAGACCGTTGTTCGCCACCCAGTTGTCGCAATAGGCTTCGTCGGGCAGCGGCGTGGGAAACGTGGCCGCGTGGCCGATCTTGCCTCGCTTGCGGAAATCCTCGACGTGAATCCGGCGCAGACCTTTTTGCTCCAAGCAGGCCATGTAAGGGTCTTGAGGTTCTTTTGCGCCGCTGGAGATGGCATCCAGTTTTCCCGCGTTATCAATGCCGTCCGAAAAACCCCATTCGTTCAACAGATGCTTGCCATCCAAGCCCCAGGTCTTCGACGCCTTATGCAAATCGAACTTCCCACATCCCGCAACGTGGTAGCCGCTCTCGCGCAAGCGCATGTGGAAGGTCGTCCGGTTGATTGGATAGTCCTGGCCGTTGCCGGCGACGCCACAGCGATCATATTCCTGTCCAGCGGCCAGACAGGCGCGACAGGGCGCGCACAAAGGCGAGGGGGTCAGCGCATTGGCAAGACGAACTCCTTGGCCGGCGATGCGGTTGAGGTTGGGTGTGCGCACCGGAATATTGGGATTGGTCCCAAGCCAGTCGAAGCGATGCTGATCGGGGAAAAAGAAAAGGATGTTTGGACGGCCGCTCTTCGCAGTGCTTCCTTCGGCGAAAGGCGCGGCTCGCAGGATCGAAAATGCTCCTGCGGAAACAAGGACGGAACCGGCGGTTTTCAGAAGCTCTCGTCGCGTGATGTTCTTCATTCTCTGTAGCCTTTCCCGTGGGACAGGTTGCCAACCTCTCCCACCTGTCAATACCCAATCGCGCAACCATCCTTGCGGGGATCGGAGCCGCCGAAATAACGACGCGGACTTTCTCCGCGCCAGATACCCTGATAGCCGCCAAAGGCGCCGACCTCTTGGCGAATCGTGTGCCCCATTTTTTCGAGTTCGAGTTTCACGGAATCCGGAATGCCTTTTTCCAATCCGACACTTCCTCCGCCCTGCATTTTCTGCCTGGTTGGAGTTGAGCTCTCGGAATGCTCAACGCGCGGTTGGTCGCCCGCTTGCTGCGGCGACATAGCGAAATCCATGAGATTCATCAGAACCTGCACGTGTCCTTGCGGCTGGAAATCGCCGCCCATCACGCCAAACGAAAAAACAGGTTTCCCTTTTCTTGTCACAAAGCCGGGAATGATCGTGTGGAACGGCCGCTTGTGCGGTTCCAACTTGTTGAGATCGTTGGGATTGAGCGAAAAGAGTTGACCGCGGTTCTGGAGACAGAAACCCAGATTGTCGGGCACCATGTGCGATCCCCAACCGTGAAAAATGCTCTGAATGAGCGAGACCATGTTGCCTTCCTTGTCCGCGGCCGTGAGATAGATCGTATCCGACGAACCGGTCGGTCGCCCCGGCGCCACATCTTGCGCGGCTCGCTTGGGATCCATCAGTTTCGCGCGCTCTTCCCCATACTCTTTCGAGATAAGCCACGCCAAAGGAACCTTCGCGAAATCCATGTCGGCGTAATAGACGGCGCGATCCTCGTACGCCAATTTCTTCGCTTCGATAAACAGATGCAGGTGCTCGGCCGAGTTGGATTTCAGCGACCCCACGTCGAACTGCTCGAGCATGTTGAGCATCTGCAAGACAGCGATTCCCTGACCGTTCGGTGGGAGTTCCCACACGTCATAGCCGCGATAATTCGTGCTTACAGGCTCAATCCAGGTGGAAGTGTGTTCGCGAAAATCGCGCAGCGAGAAGCGGCCGCCATTAGCCTGGGAAAATCTGACGATTCGTTCCGCAATCTCTCCCTGATAGAAAACGTCGGCGCCATCCTTGGCGATAATCTCAACAGTAGCAGCCAGATCGAGATTCTTGAAAATGTCGCCGAAACGAGGCGCAACGCCGCCGGGTATAAAAGTCTTCGCCACTGTCGGGTATTTCTTGGGATCGGCTGACCAGCCGGCGGCAATGATCGGCGAGACCGGGAATCCGTCGCGGGCATAGGCAATGGTCGGTTCGAGAACCTTTGCCATGCCGAGCCGCCCAAACCGCCTCAGAAGCGCCGCCCAACCACTGACGCAGCCGGGGACACTCCACGAAAGAGGGCCGTAAACGGGTATGGATTTGAGACCCAATTTGCGCGCCTCGTCGAGGTTCCAGTCGTAAGGCGATCGACCACTGGCGTTCAGGCCGTATAGTTTCTGATCCTTTTCAACCCACAGGATCGCAAACAGATCGCCGCCGGGACCGCAGCTCATCGGCTCGACGAGGCTGAGCATCGCATTGGCGCACACGGCGGCATCAATCGCGTTGCCGCCCGCTTTGAGAATATCCACGCCGGCCAGGGCGGCCAACGGCTGGCTGGCGCAGACGATCCCATTTTGGCAGACAACCGTCGAGCGGTTCTGATTCCGGTTCCGCAGCATCTCCCGGTTGATCGGTATCGCAGACATAGCATTCCTTTCTTCGCGAGCGGCGGAGGCGGTGGGAAGAAACGCATGAGCGCCCAAGACTGTAGAAACGCAACCAGCGCTCGCAACTTGCAGGAAATGGCGTCGTTTCATTGTTCAACCTCCAGGAAGAAGCAACGATGAACGATAAATGGTGAACGATGAACAGGAACCTTCTGAATCTTCGCGGCTTCGACGACCGTCTATAGCTCGTCGCTTGCCTTCTCCTTTTTACTTTTTCCTCTTGCCTTTTCTCTTTCCCCGCCGCCCGGCATCACCTCTCGCTCCCATGCGCCCAGTGCGGTCCGCATTGCCTGAACGCGCTGGGGTTCTTTGTCGGCCAGCGACTGCTTTTCGCTCAAGTCGTTGGGAAGGTTGAACAGACCCGGCTGATTCCCCCGATCTTTTATGCCCATCAGGAGTTTCCAGGGGCCTTGCCGAACGGCCCGTTGCTGTCCGGCGGCCCAAAACAACGTTCGCTCGCCGAGTGGTTTTCCCTCCGTCAGAAGCGGCAGCAAATTGACGCCGTCGAGGGGGCGATCTTTGGGCGGTTCGGCATTTGCCAACGCCAGAAACGTGGGAAAAAGATCGAGACAGATCGTCGGTTCGTCGCAGAGGCGCGGCGCAATCTTGCCCGGCCAGCAGGCCATCGCCGGCACGCGATGGCCGCCTTCCCAAAGGCTGCTTTTGAATCCGTGAAGAGGACCGTTGGAACCTGCATTTGTCGCCCCGTTGTCGGAAAAGAAGAAAATGAATGTCTCGCGCTCCAAATCCAGCCGCCTGAGCGCTGCCGCGATCTGCCCAATCCCTTCGTCCATCACTCCGAGCATCTCCGCATATTTTGCCGCGATGTTCTTGGGGCGTCCGGCCGCAGTAGCCTTGCTGCCCACCTGGCGTATGGCCGGATCGCTCGGACCTTGATAGGGAGAATGGACCGCCTCATGGGCAACATAGAGGCAGAAAGGCCGATCCTTGTTATTCTCGATGAAACGAACGGCGTGCTTGGTGATGAGGTGAGTCGTGTAGCCTTCTTCGGGCGCCAGTTGGGCATTGGCCCACCAGTCGGCTGCGCCGGTCGAATCCACGTGGGAGATATAGTCCACATTGCCGCTGACGTAGCCGCGGAAGCGATCGAAGCCGAAACGGACCGGATTGGACTTGGGACTGTATCCCAGGTGCCATTTGCCGAAAAGAGCGGTTGCATAACCGGCGGCCTTCAGTTGCCTGGCAAACGTGATCTCGCTCGCGGGCAAGCCTTTGTTTCGGTCGCCGGCCGCAAAGAGAACATCGGTGATGCCGCAGCGCTGCTGATAGCGGCCGGTCAGCAGGCCGGCGCGCGTCGGACTGCACACCGCGCCGCTGGAATGAAAGTCGGTGAAGCGGACGCCGCCGGCAGCCAGCGCGTCGAGATGGGGCGTCTTGTTTCGCTCGCTGCCGTAACAACTCAAATCGCCATAGCCAAGATCGTCGGCCAGAATGACGATGATGTTCGGTTGTCTTCCTACAGAAGCAGTTCGGGCTTCACTCGTGCAATGAGGCCACACCAAGGCAACGGCGGTTCCGGCCATACGGTTCAGAAACCGACGCCTGTTGATGTTGTTCATTGTGGTTCTCCTGGGGCGGGACTATCATCACATTCTGATGACGAACAAAGGAAGACGGCGGCAGATCATCCGATCCGCAACATTGCCCGAATATGGTTGAAGTTTATGGCATCCACGCCCGTTTTTTGAAGCAAGAGCCAGAGATCCAGGTCGGCCGTCACTACAAGATAGCGTTTTTTCGACAAGGCGGCGATCACCAAGTCGGTCAAGCCGAAGCGCTCAAAGTCCTTCGTAGAAAGAACGGATTGCGAAGGAACGTATTTCTCGTCAAAGATACGGACTTGTTTCCTGAATTCCTGAAAGTACTTTGGGGGGATGCGTCTCGAAAGATTGCTGACTTCGGTCAGTATGTTAGGGGTGGTCACAATCGTAGAGAATGAGTCCAGAATGGCTGCAAGAGTGAAGAAATCTTCTGTTCCATAGGCGGACGTTCTCTTGAAGCGGGAAAGGTACGTGAGATCGTATCGCCCCACAAGCCAGACGAGAAGTAGGTTCGTATCAACAACGATTCCTTTGGTGCGGTATTTTGCAATGAAAGCGGTCAATTCGTCAGGATGCATAGACTTCTCTGATCTTCATCGCCACAACGGTTCCCGTGTTCGCTTTTACCTTGAGCGTTTTGTATGTTCTGCCCGTTCGCCAACTTTTATTGATTCGCCGTATGGAGAGATCAGGAAAACTCAGAGTAATCAGCCAGTACTTGTCGTCTTCGGTCAGCTCGACTTCTTCCAGCTGTATCGCACCCGCTGCGTTCGGGTAGAGAGAGAGGAGATACTCCCCCGCCTTTTGCACCGCTTTCTTCACATCTATCATTGCCTATCACCTCAACTCTTGCATTTCCCGCGAATCATTTCGTCACCACATCATCACACGTTAGGCAGATCCCGCCACAGCCGTCAAGGTCAGACTCGCGGCTGATGGAGCCTCCGCGACTTCTGACTTCATACGCCGCTCTTTTCACAGGCCACCGCCTACGCCACTATTGGACCGGGGATTTGGCTTTGCCTTTCTTCCCAGCCTTGGGTTGCGACCTGCGTTCTCTGGTGGGCCAGACCCTGGAGTCGGTGCGCGCGGTTTCGAGATACTTCTCCATCTTGGCAACGACATCGGGATGCTGCGCCGCGACGTTGTTCTTCTCGCCGATATCGCTCTTGAGGTTGTAGAGTTCGAGCGGTTCTTTGAGGCCGAAGCGCACGGCTTTCCAATCGCCCATCCGAACCGCTTGGGCGAATCCGCCCTGGTGGGATTCCCAGTAAAGAAAATCGTGGCTTTCTTGCGGCCGGCCAAGCAGGGCCGGCAGCATCGAGATGCCGTCAATGCCCGATGGCGTTTTGGCGCCGGCAATCTCGGCGGCCGTGGGCAGAAAATCCCAAAACGCCCACACCTGGCTGCTGACCTCTCCCGGTCTGATTTTGCCGGGCCAGCGGGCGATCATCGGCACGCGAATGCCGCCCTCATACAGGTCGCCCTTTTTGGCGCGAAACGGACCGGCGCCATGGAACCTGTCCCAATCGCCGCCGCGCGCCGCCGGGCCGTTGTCGCTCGTGAAAAAGACAAGGGTGTCCTGATCAATCCTCAGTTCTTTGAGCAGCGCCATGAGATTCCCGATGCAGGTGTCCAATCGCGCGACCATCGCGGCATAGGCTTTCTGGGTCTGCGGCCAGGGTTTGTCGGCATACGGCTCGAGGTTTGGCACCTGATACTTGCCGTGAGGAAGCGTGAGAGCGTGGTAGAGAAAGAACGGTTTGTCCTTGTGGGCTCTGACGAAATCGAGGACTTCCTTGGCCATCAGATCGTTGGAATACTCGGTTTGTTTGCCGCTCAGGTTGCCTTTGAGGATGATCTTTTCCTCGTTCCTCCAGAGATAGTCGGTGTAGTATTCGTGCGCGTGAACTTGATCGAGATAGCCGAACCAGAAGTCAAAGCCTTGCTTGTTTGGATGGCCCGTCGTGTCCGGCTCGCCCAGTCCCCATTTGCCGATGGCACCCGTTGCGTAACCCGCGTCTTTGAGAATCTCGGCGACGGTGATGTCTTCGGGCAAAAGAATTCGGCCCTCATTGTAGCCCGGCGCATTCCACCGAATCCGCGTGTGGCCGGTGTGCTGGCCGGTCATCAGGGCGCTGCGCGCCGGCGCGCACACGGTGCTGCCGGAATAGCACTGCGTGAACCGCATTCCCTCGGCCGCGAGCCGATCAATGTTGGGTGTCTGGATGAGTTTCTGCCCATAGCAGCCCACGTCGCCGTAACCAAGATCGTCGGCGAGGATGAAAATGATGTTGGACCGCTTGCCCTTGCGTTTCTCGTCGGCGCCGAGCGAAATCTGTGGCAATGCCGATGCCAGCATTGCGCCCATCAATTTGCCGAGAAAGTCGCGTCGGTGCATTTAGCCTCACTCCCCGCTAGCGATATTTTTGGCCTTCCGGTTTGTCCGGCTCGATCTGCGGGCGCGGCTCGGTGCGGCACGTTTTCAGAACCGCCTCAATCTTTTCCACGATCTTCGGGTGCTGCGTCGCAGTATTGTTCTTTTCGCCGATGTCTTTGCTCAGATCATAGAGTTCCAGCGGCGCGCCGGGCTTGGACCGCACGGCTTTCCAGTTGCCCATGCGAACGGCCTGCTGCAAACGCTTCTCCGGGCCATCCTCCCAGTAAAGATACTCATGCTTTTGCTGTTTGTGATCTTCGCCCAAAAGCGTCGGCACGACCGAAATGCCATCGCCGCTCTTCCGCGATTCAGCGCCGGCCAGCTCGGCCAGCGTCGGCATGACATCCGCAAAATACCGCGGAAGATCGCTCACGCTGCCCGGCTTGATCTCGCCCGGCCAGCGGACGATCATCGGCACGCGAATGCCGCCGTCGTATAGGGAACGTTTGAAACCTCGCAACGGGCCGCACGAATCCAAGACGCCGTCGAAACGATTGGCCGCGCCATTGTCCGAGCAGAAGAAGACGATCGTGTTGTCGTCAATCTTCAACTCTCTGAGTAGCGCCATCACTTCGCCGACATGGCGATCAACCATCGAGGTCATTGCCGCGACGACTTTCGCATTTTCCGGCCAGGGTTTGTCTTTGTATATCTGCCAAGCAGGTTCATCCCCGGGAATTTCATATCTGCCATGCGGCGGCGTCCACGGAGCGTAACAGAAAAAGGGGCGGTCCTTGTTCGCGCGGAGGAACTTCTTCATCTCCTCGAAAATGACGTAGTGGGAATATTGCCCGCGTTTGCCGGCCTGGTTGCCTGCGAGCACCACCTTCTCGCCGCTGCGCCACAAGTAGATCGGATAGTAGTCATGGGCGTGCACCTGGTGGTAGTAGCCGAAAAAGACATCGAAACCGTGTTTCTCGGGCACGCCGGTTGTCCGCACATCGCCCAAGCCCCACTTGCCGAACCCGCCGCAGGCATAGCCTGCTCGCTTGAGCACCTCGGCGACGGTCACATCGTCGGCCGCAATCGGAACGCCGCCGGGATTGCTTCGCACGGCGGTATGGCCCATGTGGTAGCCGGTCATCAGGCAACTGCGCGCCGGCGCGCAGACGGTGCAACCGGAGTAAGCATCGGTGAACCGCATGCCGCGCGCTGCAAGGCGATCAATGTTGGGTGTCGCGACCCGCTTGCTGCCGTAACAGCCAAGATCGCAACGGCCCAAATCGTCGCCGATGATGAAAATGATGTTGGGCTTTTGGCGACCGGTTGCTTCTCCACCCTTCGCACGAAAACGATATGTACAGGACGAAGCGGCCAGACCCAACGCCGCCTGTCCCACATTACGCAGGAATTTCCGCCGATTCACTGCCATTCCTCCTTTAGCAATCAGCCGTCAATAGTCAGTGGTCAGCACCCCCCAACACAATAAAGGGGCCAAAATCCAGAGTGTCGTTTCCTCCGTCATTGCGAGAAGTTCGCCGTACGGCGAGTATTTGTTTAGCGCTTGTGTGGACTGCGGCACGCTCTGCTGCCGCTTTCCGCGAGGCAAACTCCCTTGCATCCTTGCCGAAACCCACT
>Ga0315277_10003034_pt1 | contig 23040 bp, 14 predicted proteins | sample YL17G05_15_MG_FD_203695 | JGI IMG/M metagenome (GOLD analysis project Ga0315277, IMG submission 203695) | Sediment microbial communities from Yellowstone Lake, YNP, Wyoming, USA - YL17G05_15 | ecosystem: Environmental > Aquatic > Freshwater > Lake > Sediment | place: USA: Wyoming | collected...
CGGAGAGGTGGCTGAGCGGTCGAAAGCAGCGGTTTGCTAAACCGTCGTACGGGCCTAAACCTGTACCGGGGGTTCGAATCCCCCCCTCTCCGCCAGCCAATGATCTATGCTTTGAATGCTTTAAATCGACACGCATTGCCAGCCTCCTGATGTACGAGCCCGGCGTACGACTGTGACCTGCACGTGCAAGTGGTGGAATCTTCGTAGTATGGAAACCGCCGGTTCGAAGTGCGTCACGCTGAAAGGACACGATCCGCTGGAGAACATTGGCAGCGAAGCTCCGTTCTTCGCGCATGATTCGGCGAAGCTTCAGGTCCAGAACATCCTCAAGTGCTACACCCATTTCTATGATGTCTTCGCGGAGTCCCTCCAGAATGCCCTAGATGCGATCGAAGCCGCCTCGCGCAGCCGGACAACGCAGCAGTTTCAGCCGCGGCTCTGGATTCGTATCGACATCCAGAATCGTACAGTTTGCGTCGTGGACAACGGTGTCGGCATGGCTCTGGACCAATTTGAGTACTGCTTCAGACCGCACAGAGGGCCTTGGCTGCACGCTGGTTTCAATTCAACCGGGAGAGCGGCGGCAGCGACCTTGAAGAGTTGCGCTTGCTGCTGTTCGCTCTCGCCAGTCAGCCGCCTCGGTTTTGCCTTCCCGTTGATACCGCCAGGGGGCCGGCTATCAAGCAGTATCAGCCGACTTCTGTCGAATGGACCAACACCCTCAAGAAGAAACCCGCCGTCAAATCCCCAAAAACCACCCTCGTCGAGGACCACTACCGCATCCTCCCCGATGACCAACCCATCTTCTGGATCTGGCCTTCGTTAACTCTCGATCCGGCCGCAGAACAACTGCTCGACCGCCTCCTTGAAGGGCGCAACCGCCGTCCCCCCCGCGACCCGGTCAACGCACTTCTGTCGCTCGGCTACAGCATCCTGACCAAGGATCTGACCATCGCCTGCTACGCGGTCGGCTTCGACCCGATGATGGGGTTCTATCACCAACCGCGCTTCGGCCGTCCCGCGCTGGCTCTCGACCTGATGGAGCCCTTTCGCCCCCTGATCGTCGATTCCGCCGTCATCAGCGCCATCAACACGCGCATGGTGACGGCCACCGACTTTGTCCGCTCCGGGGACGCCGTGGCCCTCACCCCGGCCGGACGCAAAAGCTTTTACCACGCATATGAGTTGAGGATGGATACCTTCGTGACGCATCCGACTTTTGAATATCGGGTCAGCTACCGCCGCTTGCTCGAAGTCCAGGCGCGATTGCTGGCCAGGGTGCTCGAAGGAGAGATTGGGGATTACCCCGTCTTCATCACGCGATGATGGCCGCGAGCGGTCCGGCGGCGACGAAAACCCCGTCACCGCTCGCAAGGGATAAGTGGTATGGCTTTAACAACTTGAAGCGACGTCGGACGAAGGGCGCTCCCGAAACGCGCGTCTCGCCAGGAGCCGCTCGCGGCAGGTCGCGCAGCTCTTTGAAAACAGAATAGGATAGGGGAGTTGCTATTTCCGCGCCATCGTTGCCGCGGCCCCATTGAAGCGGACAAACTCCGTCCGATCGCGGCGAGTAACCCGCCGTTTTCCGCGGAATCTATGCCGCGGCCCCATTGAAGCAACTTGAACGTGCCCGCATGACGATCGAGCCGTTTCGGGCTGAAACGACGTTCTACTTCGCTCCTGGTAGCACGAGTGTTGGGCGAACACAGCGCGGGTGTTCCAGAAGTGATCCCGGTGAGCCCGCAGCAGATGCCTTGATGGTGGGCGGGTTATCGAGCCGCGATCCGACAGATCGAGCACGTTCCGGAAGTCTGGACTTGTGGAACAGCCCAGGTCTCCGGTCCGGAAGCGTCCTTCAGTCCCAGAAGGTGGCGTGCATCGTTTCGTGACGTGTCACAACGCACAGCGTAAGAGCGCTGACTCTCACTGGTACGGGCCCTACTCGGCCCACAGTCAGACCGACCCCGCGGGCCCCGCGCACGGTGAGTTCAAGGTGACACGCGGCGGCAGCCATGGGACCGAGCCGTACTGCCTGCGCTCGGCCAATCGCGGCGGCGCCCCGCCGGAAACCCGCAACCGGATCATCGATTTCCGCGTGGTCCGGGGGCGGCGCCTCCCTTCCTGATAGCGAACCAGCTCCGGAGCAGGCCCGTGCCCGGCCCGGAGTCCGGCAGGAGTTCAAGCCCGTCCGGGTGAGCTCACCTTTCTTCCGCGGGCCACGACGGTTCGTCCGCAGTGCCCCGGACTCGCACGGACCGCTCTACTCCCACCACAACCACGACACCGCCATCGCGGAATGTCTCAACGGCGATCTGCTGGCCATCTGGTACTCCTGCGAACAAGAACGCGGACGCGAACTGGCGATCGCCTCAAGCCGCTTGCGCCGGGGCGCCGGGGAGTGGGAACCGGCGCAGCCCTTCTGGGATGCGACCGGATCGCAACGATCATTGCCCCGCGTTGTGGTTCGATGGCAATCGCACGCTCTACCACTTCAACGGCCTCGACGTAGCGGGGCGATGGGAGCCGCTCGCCATTCTTATGCGCACCTCCACGGACAGCGGCAAGACCTGGTCAAAGGCTCGGTTCATCGCCCCGGAGTCCGGTTACCGCAACATGGTGGGTCAGCCTGTCTTCCGCTCACGCGACGGCGCCATCGTCTTCGGCGCCGTCGCGGGCGGCGGACCCACTGTTTGGATCAGCCGCGACAACGGCGTCGCGGGGAACGATCCTGGCGGTACGATCCGCGGCATCCACGCGGGCATTGTGCAGCTACTCGATGGACGCCTGATGGCGCTTGGCCGCGGCCAGGAGATCGATGGATGGATGCCCATGAGCGTTTCCCAGGACATGGGCCAGACCTGGATTTCGAGTTTTTCGGGCCTTCCTCCAATAGGCGGCGGGCAGCGTGGGGTGCTGATGCGCTTGCGAGAGGGTCCTCTGTTCTTCGCCGGATTCGCGAAGGATCTGCGACGGTTCTCGCCGCTCCGGAATGTCCACGACCATCGCGGAGCGATGAGCCTGTTCGCCGCGATCTCCCACGACGAGGGAAAGACGTGGCCGGCGACGCGCATTATCACCGACGGAGTGCCGGAGCACCCCGTGGAGACTATCGACGGAGGGCGGATCCGCATGAGCGCCGCCACGTCCGAGCCGCAGGGCTACCTCGCCGCCACGCAGGCGCGGGATGGCATCATTAATCTCATCAGCAGCTTGAACCATTACGCTTTCAACAAGGCCTGGCTGGAACAGCCGCGGAACGCGATCGCGCGCGCGCCGCAGGGGCGGGCCGCTGCGCGCGTCGCGCTCACAATCGAGGTCGAGGCTGCGTCGAACGGACAGTTGGAGCTATGGGAACCCAGTGGCGCTCTCATCACGAACCACTACCGGATTGCCGTCGGCGCCGGAAGTTGGCGCATTCTTGTCCGTGAGGACACCGCCGCGCAAGTCTTCCGCGAGGACGCGCTCACTGAGGCGCTGGAGCCAGAGACCATCATCGACTGGCGCCTGCCGGCGCGAGGGCGTCGCCTGGAATCGAGCGGCGGCGTGCGGAGGGCCATCATTCGTGATTAGGCAACTGCGAAGCCACATCCCCATCGCCGCGCCGGCGCGGCGAGAGGCGGCAGACGGGACGGAGCCGCCGCTCCGCATCGTGCTGGGATTCGAGCCGCGTTGGTTCCACGGGCGCTACGGTGTGGATTTCGGCGAACGCTGGCACCGCGACCCGGAGTACCGCCGCGCCACGCTGCTTTCCGTGCGGGCCGAGTTGCAGCGCGCCTTCCCCCGCACGTCCCAGTGGAGCGGCGAGGAGGCGCGAGATGTGAACACTATCGCGGGCTGTTTCGGTATTGGGGTGATGCCTGCCGTGTTCGGCATGCCACTGCGGTTCTACGCTGACCGGTGGCCCCACCCGGAACCGGGCCACGAGTTGAGCGATGCCGCCGTCGAGGCACTCGATCCGGCACGCCTCCTCACCTCGCCCTTCGTGACAGAGCTTCTGGCGCAGGTGGAGGAGATCGCCGGGCGCCGGGGGCCAGTCTACGGCGACCTCAACTGGCAGGGAATCCTCAACACGGCTTTTCACTTGCGCGGGCAACAAATCTTCGTTGACATGGTGGAGCGCCCCGAGCTTGCCGCGCGCCTTTTTGAGGTCATCGCGGAAACCACCATCGGCCTGGCGCAGCGAGTGCAGGAGCGGCAGAGGCGGTCGGGATTCGCCATTGACTGGATGTGCGTGAGCAACTGCACGTTGAGTATGATCTCGCCGGCCATCTACCGGCGCATGTTGCTGCCGCTCGATGCCCGAATTGCGCGCGCATTCGAGCGTTTCGGTGTCCACACGTGCAACTGGGACGCCACGCCGTACCTGTCCGCCCTGCACGAGTTGCCCTGCATGGGCTACATCGACATGGGCGCGGAAACCAAGCTCGCAACGGCAAAGGCGCTGTTCCCGGAGGCGCGTCGAGCGGTGCTATTCACGCCGGGCAAGTTGGCTGAAACGGCTGGCGCCATCGAATGGCTGGAGCGGATCGGGCGTGAGTTGTCGCCCTGCGATGTGGTGGTCGCGGATATCCCCTGGGATATGCCCGACGCGGCCGTAAACGAATTCCTGCGTCTCGCGCAAGGGGTATCGGAAAGTCGGGGTTGCCGGAGTTCGTGACCCGGCTGCGCGCTGGATGCGCCGCGGAGCGGGTTCCGCCTATCCGAGCGCGGCAATCAGCTCGATGCCTTCCTTTCTGCCCAGGTTGCGCGAGTACTTCCGATCGGCGGCGTTGTTCCAATGCTCGTGTACGCCGAGGCTGGCCACGGGCCTGCCGGTCTTGCCCGGATCGTAGACGATGCCTGATGGAGGTTTGGCGGCCTGCGCAGCTTCATGCAGATAGTTGTCGGCGTTGCCTCGGACTTCGGTTGCGCGGGGCTCGTTTCTGAGGATGTCAAGCCCGACCGAATCGATCGCCACCGGATCCTGGCTCGCCAGGAGGCTGGCCGCCCAGGTGTCTCCGAACGACGCGAACCGGATCACGTTTCCTTCGTTGTGAGATGACGCGTAGAGTCCATCGAGCATGTAGAGCATGCTCTTGCCTCCAAGATGCGGGTGCCCCATCAGGTCCACCAGGCAGTTGTAGGAACCCATGGGCAGAGTCCGCAGCACCTGCGGATGAAGGACCCCCGGCGTCCAGCCGCCATCGTTCGGGAAGTAGACCGAGCCGAAGTGGTTCTTTCCGATCAGGGTGAGGCCGGCCATCCCGTGCGCCCGGAGAATCGCCAGGTTGATCATGTACTTCGCTTCGGTCACCTGCCGCGGCAGGTAGCCCACCGGCACTCCTGCCTTGGAGAACCGGATCGGGTTGGCCTCGTCCGGCGCGGGTGACATCCGTCCGCCGAGACCGTAATCGTTTGCCACCAGGAACCTGACCGCCTGGAACTGGCGATTCGAGTTGGCTCTGATCCGGCCGTAAATCGGCTGGCCGATGTTGCGCCCTTCGGCGACCTCGTAAAGCAGAATATCCTCGCCACGCACGCCTGCCACGTTGATCAACTGGTTCACCAGGGCCACGACTACGTGCGGACTGGGCAGCCCGTTCCGCGGCCCCCTGGGAGGCCCGCCTCCGCGAGAGCCAGGAGGAGGCACACCGCCAGGAGGGCCGCCGCCGGGAGGCATCCTACCCGGAGGGCCGAAACCGCCGGCCGGCGGAACGCCCCACTCGGGAGAACGGTCTTGGTTGCAGTTGATCTTGATCGCAATCTTCTCCCCAGGACGATACCCGGAAGTCCCCTGCTTGTGGGTTTCATTGAAGTGCCGGAACAACGCATCCCACGCCTGCTGGTCGTTCTTACGGCCCGTCAGGTCTTGAAGGACTCTGGAGATCATGCGATCGACCGCTCTCTGGTCGTTGTAAGTGTCTTCCCACCACTGTCCTGTTGTGCCGTCCCAACGGGTCGCCTTCGGGTCGCGGGCCCACGTCACCCTGCCTGGATGGATGCCCTGGGCCACTCCGACGGGGTTGTTTGCCCCGTCGCTGGGCTTGAATGGGTCAGCTTGTGCCATCCCGCCCCGCGGCTGCGCCAGCGCCTCCGTGACAACTCCGCAAGGAAAGCGCGCCAAGCCGGCAGCCGGCGCCGCGACCAACGATTTCATGAAGATTCTTCTGCGCATCAGTGCTCTCTCTGCAAGAAAGACTCCCAGCCTGGCTCCGCGGTTACCGCAGCGCTTCGTAGGAGGAGGCCCTACAGGGGGAGTTCATTCTGGCCAGCCTGGCAGACCGGCGGCACCGCAAACCTTACGAGAACTCATCCGCGGGACGAGCCGCGAGAATCCGCATTGGGCGCACGCCCCAGCCACGGAGAACTGCTCAAGGTCGGCCTCTACGTCGGCTTGAGAATCATGTCAAGACCATGGTCGCTGGCGCCGGCAGAATCGTCGCCATCTCGTAGGTGGGCGGACTGCATCACAGGTACGAACGCCGGACGGCAGGAATCCGGCGGATATGGCAGTCGTTCCGTGAGGACCGCGGCGCGTGTCGCTTGCCTATCGCTGGGAATCAACCACAGACTCGCCACAAGCAGCCACCCCGGGACTGCCGGATAACGGTCACGGACAATTGCGGTTCCCTCCCGTCGGCCAACGATTGCGCGCCAGCGGTTCGCGATCTGCGCTCCGGGTCACCTTCTGCTGCAGTCGAGGTTTGCCAGAGTTGCGGCTAGGGCCACGTCGACAAGATGGTCTGCTATGATGACTGCGCGGAATTCCCGGTGATCGTCCGGTTGCCTGTGCGCCTGAGTAATGCACTGGGGGGTGGAAACTCATTGTGCGGCAGCCGGACAAAAAAGATGGCCGGGCGATATGTGTAAGGAGATTGCCTTCATGCGGAGTGAATCCATCCTGCTACTGGCCGCCGCGGCATCACTTTGGGCGGCGGAACCGCCGGTGGGCGGTCCGGTCTTGCGCGAGAGCCGCGAGCGTCCGGACATGCTGGACCGGGAATCGCCCGCGGGACTGCGAGTCATTCAGATTACTGCGGACCCGAAGCGAGCCAGTTGGAACGTGTACACCGAAGCGCCAGTGTTTACGCCCGACGGAAAGCAATTCGTTTTCGTGCGCGAGCGGAACTTCTGGCTCTGCGATATCGCGGACAACTTCGGATTGCGCCAACTCACCGACGAACGCGATGCCAAAGGCGCGGCCATGTCTCCGGACGGGAAGTGGTTCTACTACGTCCTGGAAGACCCCAAGGCTAGCCGGGCCGCGCTCGTTTTGCGACGAGTGTCGCTCAAAGACTACCGTCGTCACACCGTCCTCGCCATCCGTGACCGAATCCCGGGCAGCGTTTTCCGGCCGTCGCGGGTGTATTCTCTTTCGAGTATCTCTTCGGACGGCAAGCGACTGGTCACCAGTTGCTTTCTCGGGGACGGCAAAACCGACGCCGCTCCATTCGGGCTGCTGGTGTTCACGCTGGAGAAACCCTCGGTACGGGTCTTCCCGCTGGGCGCCGACTTCAACAACATGCATCCACAATACAACCGCTCGTCCGACCCGGACTTCGCTCATGACGTCCTGGTCCAGCACAATCACGGTTCCGTGGTGGACCCGAGCGGGAAGACGCTCACGCTGGTGGGTGGGGATGGCGCCGACCTCCACGTGATCCGCGATGACGGGACCCGCTGGCGCGATATCCCCATCGGCCGGGACGGCGTCGAGTACGTGCAGGGCCACCAGCAGTGGCGCGGGCGCATGAATTCGGTGTTGAGCGCCATGAGCATTCCCAAGGGCAAGAAGCGGATCCTGGAAGGCTTCCCGATTCCCACCGACAAGGGCACATCGCATCGAGGCAGCCGGATTCCCGGCGGCCGGTCGAACGACCTGACGCGCGAGATCGAAGCTCCGGAGTTCTGGCACTTCAGCGTGGATGCTTCGGGCATGCGTGTCGTCTCCGATACCAGCGGCGCGGATCCGGCCACGGGCCGGCGGCGCATTCACTTGGTCATCGGGGCCCTGACCGGCGGCGCAAACCCACTACTCAAAACGCGATGGCTGCTGGACACCCGGACTTCGGGCAAGGATCAGCCCATGCATCCGCATCCCTTTTTCTCACCTGACGCCAAGACGGTTTTCTTCAACTCAGACGCGGACGGCATCCCGCAAGTCTGGATGGCGACCGGCTATCAATTCCCGGAATGAGAAGACACATGAGACGACTCGCATTGCTGGCGTGGCTACTCCTGGCGACGGGCCGGCTGCCGGCGCAGGAGCGAATTCTGGTCGGTTGGGCGTCAGTAGACATCACCCCCGACCGGCCCGTGGCCCTGGCAGGGCAGATGCACACAAGGATTTCGAAGTCTGTGCACGATCCGCTGACGGCGACGGCGCTCGCGCTGGAGTCGCCGTCGGATCAGGCGGTTATGATCTCCATCGATTTCGTGGGCGGCGGGGGGATCCTCGAGCCAGTGCGGGAGCGGGTGAAAGGGCGGCTGCGCGATTTCAATTCCAGCAAGCTGCTGCTGCACGGCACTCACACGCACACCGCGCCTGAAACACAGGAGGGCGTGTATGTCCTGCCGGCCGAAGGAGTGATGCCCATCGCCGAGTACCGCGAGTTCCTGATCGCACGGTTGGCCGAGGCGGCCGTCCGCGCCTGGGAGAACCGCAAGCCCGGAGGAGTGAGCTGGGGACTGGGGTTCGCCGAAGTGGCGCGCAACCGCCGGGCGGCGTACGCGGACGGCAAGACCATCATGTACGGCAAGACGGATCGTGCGGACTTTAGCCACATCGAGGGCTACGAAGATCACGCAGTGGATCTGCTGTACTTCTGGGACGGGGACAAGCTGACCGGCGTGGCGGTTGACCTCTCCTGCCCTTCTCAGGAAGTCGAAGGCGAGTATTACCTCTCGGCGGATTTCTGGGGAGATGTCCGGACCGAACTCCGCAAGCGCCACGGGCCGGGTCTGTTCGTGTATCCGATGACGGGCGCCTCCGGGGACCAGAGCCCCCACCTGCTGTTCCAGCAGCGGGCCGAGGAGACGATGCTTCGGAGGCGGGGATTAACCCGCTCGCAGGAGATCGCCCGCCGGATCGCGAACGCGGTGGACGACGTCATAGAGCCGGCCCGCCGCGACATCCGCACCAGCCCGCCGTTCCACCACCGGGTGGAGATACTACGCCTGCCGCTGCGCAAGATCACGGAGGCGGAGTACGAAGCCAACCGGCGGGAATACGATCGTCAATTGAAGCTGCCGGAGACGGACCGAACGCGGCAGTTCCATTTGCGCCTGAGGAAACGAGTGCTGGATAGCTGGGAGCAGCAGAAGCACGACCCGTATTACCCGATCGAGGCCCACGTGATCCGCTTGGGCGATGTCGCGATTACCACCAACCCGTTCGAGCTGTACCTGGATTACGGGGTCCGGATCGAGGCGCGCAGCAAAGCGGAGCAGACCTTTATCGTGCAATTGGCCTGTGGCTCGGGAGGCTACCTGCCCACCGCCAGGGCCATCGCGGGCGGCAGCTATGGAGCGGGCCCGGAAAACGGTCCGGTCGGCCCGGAGGGCGGCCAGGTACTGGTGGAGCGAACCGTCGAGTTGATCGGCGCGCTGTTCGATCAGCGCTAAGCGGCGAGGACGGACGTCAGATCCTTGCCGATCGCGTGGCTCATGCGCAGGAGACCGAGGCCGGTGGCGCAGCCTTTCGTCGATGCCGCTCAGCGCCAGGAGAACTCGGGGTTCTCAAAGCATACGAAACACGTTCACAGGCGCCAGCGCGCCATGCGGAGCACGGCGTTGGGAGACGATTTCAGCTTTTCGTACCAGACGGTGAGCAAGCCGCCGCCGGCGAGTTCCACGCTGGAAGGATAGCCGAGGTCGCCGGAGGCGCCGTCGGCCGAGATGGTGATCGGCTCGGACCAGGTCCGGCCCTCGTCGGCGCTCCAGCGGGCCTGGTTGCCGAAGGGCTGGCGGCGGTAACCGTAAGTCATGAGCAGCGTTCCATTGCGCAAGCGCAACAGATGCGAGGGCAGGCCCCAGACACCGATTGTGTGGGGCGTGCTCCAGGTCTTTCCGCCGTCCTGGGATTCGCATTGCAGCGTTTCGCCGGCGTTGGCGGTGTTTTGATTGCGGATCTGCACCAGGATGCGCCCGCGTCCGGCCTCCACGGCGTGCAGTTCGTGGTAGGCGTCGGCACGGTCGCCGGGCCGGACCGGAATATCCGCCAGCACGCGCCAGGTGCGCCCGTCGTCCCTGGACTCGCAGACGCTCACCGCCGCGGGTTTGTCCCAGAGACCCTTGCCGGCGTACAGGAGGCGGCCGCCGGCAAGCAAGATGGGGCCGTGGGGGCTGTTCACCGGCACGCGGTAGGGCGCAGACCAGGTGAGCCCGTCGTCGTCCGAGCGCAGCATCCAGCAGCCCAGCAGAGCCCGCCGATTCTTGGTCCGGCGCTCGACGGCCTGCCAGCGTTCCAGCCGCTCGGCGGCCCAACCCTCGGCTTTGGCGAGGACGGCTTCATAGGCCAGTGAGGTGAAGGTGGTGACCAGGAGAGCGCCGCTGGCCGTCTCGCAGACGCCCGCGTCGCGGTCGTCGATGGGTGAGTCCATCAGGACCTGCGGCCAGCTCCAGGTTCGGCCGTCGTCGGCCGAGCGCATCCATTCCACGCGACCGAAGGGACAGACGTGCGCCTCCCGGCCTCCGGACCAGACTACGGCCAGTTCGCCATTCCGGCGACGGGCGATGGTGGGCCAGCCGTGGTACAACTCCGGCTGCATGCTGATGGTTTGGAATTCGGAGATTGGGTCGGCTGCGCGCAGCGCGGTCGCGCCGGTCAAGTAGAGACAGTCGCGTCGGGTCATCCGGAGCATTTCCTCCCAATAACGATAGCGGATGTCGAGCATCGGCGTGGCGATCTCCTCACCGCCGCGATCTCGCCGCGGAATACAATCGAGTGCCTCCCCTGAGCGGCCGGGAAATCGAGAGCTGCCCAGTCCACCGAGGGATCGGCCAGGACTTCCGCACTGCGCTGAGGAGCGGCTTGCTTCGAAGCGCAAGATAGCAGCCATAAGAGGGGCGATATCGCGGCGAGCTCCGCAGCTCTGCCGTAATGCAGTCTCATTCCTCTCCTCCGATGCCGGGCCGCAGAACCGCCTTCCAACCGGAGCGGGGCAAATGAGCCAGTTGCTCCGCCAATTCGCGCCGTTCGGGATCCTTCGGCACGTTTCTTATCTTCGCTGAGAACAGAGCGCCGATGTGAGCTACGCCGATATCGTCACGGTTGCCGGTTTCAGGCCGGGCGAAGTTGCAGTTACTCGGATCTGGCCGGGGGCGCCCGTGGATTGCACGATCGCCAGGCACATCCCGTGGAAACACTTCCGCTGTTTGCCCTGGTAGCTTTCCGTGCTGGAGGGGTCGCCGTTGTCAACGCCAACCAGCTTGCCCGGGCCTTGAACCTCGAACGTGATCTGGTTGTCGGCGTCGGGATGCATGCGGCCCTGCGCGTCCAGCGCCTTCACCGTTATGTGAGCCACGTCGCGGCGGTCGGCGCGGATTGTCGCGCGGTCCACGGAGAGGCCGATGGCGGCGGGCTCTCCAGCGGTCGCGATCTCCACCGTGACCGCGGGTTGGCCGCCCTTGGTTCCCAGCGCTCGCAGCGTGCCAGGTTCGTAGGGCACGTCCCAGGACAGGTGCAGGTCTGAGGTGGTTCGGATGCCGCCCACCGTTCCGGGAGCGTACTGGCCGTAGCGGCCTTGCATGCCGTAACGCGGGAACGTGAAACCTTTTGCGCCGATCGACTTTCCATTGAGGAACAACTCGACGCTGTCGCAGTTGGTGAAACAGGCGACGGTCAGGAACTGGCCCTCGCGGCCCTTCCAGTTCCAGTGCGGGAACAGGTGCAACATGGGCGCGGTGGTCCACTGGCTCTGGTAGAAGTAATAGCCGTCCTTGGGGAAGCCGCACATGTCGATGCAGCCGGCTGCGGCGCCGTGGTTGGGCCAGAAAGACTCGCCGAGGTAATCGATGCCGGTCCACATGAAGTCGCCGGCCACGTAGTCGCGCGTGCGGACGAACTTCCACAACTGCTCGGTGTCGAGGCCACGGAAGCCGCGAGCGAAACGGCGCACGCCGCCCATGCCGAAGCCAGCTCCGGGGCCCGGCGCGGCCGCGGCACGCTCTCCCGGCGCCGGGGGTATGAGCCCGCGATAGTCGCCGCGCAGCCCACCCATGCCAGAGCTTTCCGTGCCGATCATGCGCCAGCCGGGATGCGCCGCTTTGTCGAGGCTGTAGCAAAGCTCGCGGCGCTCGCGCCAGCGATCAGCGTAGTTGTAGCCGACCACATCCAGCAACGAGAGGAATTCCACGGGTACCGCTCCGGGCTCGGCGGCGATCTGGTCGCAGCCCGCGGTTACCATGCGGGTCGGGTCCTCGCGGTGGAAAATGTGAAGCAGTTCGCGCAGGAGTTCCACACCGCGCGGCGTGAGCTGGTCGCTGATTTCGTTGCCGCAGCTCCATAGCACCACCGAGGGATGATTGCGGTCGCGGCGCACGAAATCAGTGACGTCGCGCTCGTGCCACTCGTCGTAGTTCAGTGAGTACCCGTTGCCGCGCAGTTGACCCTTGCCGGCCTTCCACTCGTCGAAAACCTCGTTCATCACGCAGAAACCCATGCGGTCGCAGAGGTCGAGGAACTCGGGTGCGGCCGGGTTGTGGCTGGTGCGGATGGCATTGCACCCCATCTCGCGCAACACTTCCAAGCGACGCTCCCAGACGCGCTCCGGAACCGCGGCCCCCACGCATCCGCCGTCGTGGTGGAGGCAGACGCCGTTGAGCTTGATGCGCTCGCCGTTGAGAAGGAAGCCCCGGTCGGCGTCGAAGACCGCCTCTCGGATGCCGAAGGGCGTTTCGTATTCATCCACCACCTGCCGCCCCACCCGCACCCTGCTGTGCAGCTTGTACAAGTACGGGTCGGTTACGCTCCAGAGGTTGGGTTTGTCCAGGGCGATCTGCTGCGCGAATTCGTATTCGCCATTACCGCCGATCTCCTGTGAGGCTTCCACCGTCTGCACGGTCCTGCCGTCGCGATCGATTACGGCGGTCGTAAGCGTGCAGGCGGCGAACGAGCCCTGCTGGTTGCGAACGCGCGTTTTGACGTGGACGGCGGCGCTCTCCTTGCTTACCCGCGGCGTGGTCACAAACGTCCCCCACTGCGCCACGTGCACCGGATGGATGGCCACCAGCCACGTGTGCCGGTAGATTCCCGAGCCCGAATACCAGCGCGAGCCAGGCTGGCGCGAGTTATCCACCCTGACCGCGATCAGGTTCTCTCCCGACGGATTGAGGTGAGGCGTGAGATCGTAGGCGAAGCTGACGTAACCGAACGGACGCTTGCCCAGGTACTGGCCGTTGATCCAGACTTCGCTGTTCTGGTAGACGCCGTCGAACTCGATGCTCACTCTGCGATTGGCGTACGCGGCCGGAAGGCGGAAGCGCTTGCGGTACCACCCCACGCCGGTGGGCGCGTACCCGCCCGCGCCGGAGGAGGGTTCGTTCTCAGAGAACGGGCCTTCGATGCTCCAATCGTGGGGCAGATCGAGCGAGCGCCACGCGCCGTCGGAGAATTTCGGTTGCTGCGCACCCGGAGCGTCGCCTCTGAAGAATTCCCAGGAGAAGTCGAAGGAGTCGCGAATCCGCGTCGGGGCGGCGAGCGCTTGAGCTTGGGCCGGGGAGCCGGGCGCCGCGGCGAGCGCAACCGCCCCCGCGGCCTGCCGCAGCAGGCTGCGCCGGTTGATAGCATCTTTCATCGGATTTCAGTACCTCGTAAGTATGGAATGTCGTTCGCTCTGTCCGCCAGGTCCCTGCCGGCCTCGCCGATTCTGTGCAGGATTCGATCGTGCGCGATGGCGCTGCCGGTCATAAAACTAGAGTGTACCGCGCGATTGCCTAAGGCACGATCTGCGGGGAGACCTCGCACGCGCTAGTCTTCGAGACTGACCTCGATGCCGCAGAGCAACGGCGGAGCTCCAGCCTCGGGGAAGACAGGCAGGCACTCGACGGTGAGAGCGTCTTTCACCGGGATCTTGGCAGACGTCTTGACAACCGGCCTGTCGGCGCCGCTGTCGAGCAGGACGCGCAAGGTAAACAATCGCGCCACCGTAGCTCTTCGCCTCGGAGCCCAATCGCGTCATCACGGCAAATCCACCTGGGTGAGTACTACCGGCGCATGCGCGCCAAACTCGGAGCCCCGAAGGCCATCGTTGCCGCCGCGCACAAACTCGCCAGGATCCTATATCACCTCATCACGACACGGCAGGAGTACGAGGAAAGTGTCTTCGCCGCGCTCGAGGCCAAGTCGAAGCAGCGGGCCCAGGCGCGATTGGAAGCTCAGGCTCGAGCCCTTGGATTCCGACTCGCGCCGATTGCCGGGTGAAGAAGTTCCGTCCTGGGACCCGTCCCGGGACCCCTTGTTCCCGCTCCCCGTCGGCGTTATAATCGGGCGTCACAATCCCTTAGTGCAGGATCGATGAGGAGTTCGCGTAAGGGAGTTGACCATGCGCGTTTTGAGACATCTCGCCCCCCTTGCATTTGGGAGGGTCGTCGCATATACCCTACGCCCGGGTAGTTCCGTCGAACGTGGTGACCAGGCTAGTCCGAGGGGGGTATATTCGCGCGCGGCCGCCGCAAGCGGGCGGGTTCTCTGCCAACACACCGAAAAGACAGGGGGAGGACCGATGACGAATTGTAGGTACTTCTTTACCGGGATGTTGCTTGCCGCGCTGCTGGCCTCGAGCGCCATGGCGCAGTCGATCTACGGTAGCCTTACCGGGCTTGTTTCCGATCAGTCGCAAGCGGTGGTCGCCGGCGCTACGGTCAGGCTGCGAGACCAGCAATCGGGTTCGCAGCGCGAAGCCACCACCAACGCCGAGGGTTATTACTCGTTTGTGTCCGTTCCGCCGGGCGGCTACCAGTTGACGGTGACCGTCAGTGGGTTCGAAACGTTCACACAGACCGGCATCGCCATCGGCGGCGGCGACAAGCTGAACATCAACGTGTCGCTGAAGGTTGGCAACGCATCGACCACCGTGGAGGTTAGTGGCAGCGTCGAGTCGGTGACGCCGGTCGATTCCGGCGAGAAGTTCGACCGGCTGACGGCGAAGGAACTGGATAACTTCATCCAGGTCGGCACGAATGCCGCTGAGTACCTCAAGATCATGCCGGGGTTCGGCATTTCCAACGGAACGTCGAACATCGCCAGCTACACGGGCGAGACCATCGGCATTAACGGCAACGGCAACGGCGGCAACCAGAGCCCGTTGAACAACGCGTATTCCTACAACGGCTTGCCCTCGAATTCGCTGGACATCACGGCGGATGGCGCGCACGTCTCCGACCCCGGCTGCAACTGCGCCACCCCCGTCAACCCGAATTCCAGAATGATTTCCGAATTCAAGATCAGCATTTCGAATTACAACGCCGAGAGCCAGAAGGGGCCTGGAGTCATCAGCTCGGTAGCCAGGGGAGGCGGGCGGTATTATCACGGCTCGGTTTTCGTCACCGCCAAGGACCCGGTCTTCAACGCGAACGACTGGCTGTCCAATTACAGCGGGGTAGCCCGGCCGGAGAACCGGAGCATCTTTCCTGGGTTTACGGTGGGCGGGCCGGTCATGCTACCGTTCACCCGTTTCAATAGGAAGCGGGAAAAGCTGTTCTTCTTCACGGGACTAAACTACTACTTCCAGACTCAGGACACGGGGCTGCTGCGCGCCACCGTTCCCACCGCGGGGCAACGCGGGGGGAACTTCTCGCCGGAAGAACTGGCCAAACTGGGCCGCATCACGGCTTCGGGCGCGCGGGCCAACCCGATCAACGCCAGGGGGCTGGCGCGGTTCCCCAGAGGCATCATTCCGGTTACCGAAATCGATCCCAACATGAAGGCGTTGATGAACCTCTACCCCATGCCGAACGCGGACCCCGACGCGAATGGGGGCTACAACTGGGTCGACCAGCTCAAGTTCGCTCAGAACAACGTGCAGTGGATGTCGCGCGTGGACTACAGCGTCAGCGACAACACCAAGCTGTATGTCCGCTACAATCTGCAACGCGAGACGCAGTTGTTCCCCATCGCCCTGTGGTCGAACACGAAAATCCAGCAGCTTCCCTATCCGACCCCCATCGAGGGCAAGAACCGGTCGGATTCGGTGACCGCGTCGCTGACTCAGGCCTTTAGCCCGAGCATGGCCAACGAGTTCGTCTTCGGCTACACCTTCATCGGATTCCCCAACGTATTTCAGGACTCGAAGAAGGTGGACCGCACAGCCATCGGATTCAACGTCAAGGGGCTGTTCAAGAACGGCGTTTCGCAATTTCCGAACCTGCAAAGTGCCACCGAGATGGCGGCGCTAAGAAACTACGGCGGCTTTGAGGCCAGCACGACGCGGGGCCTGTATGCCGACAAGTACCTGCCCAGTGTGAGCGACACGATTTCCAGAATCTGGAGCACTCACACCTTCAAGGTTGGCTTCTTCTATCAAAGCATCCGCAATACGCAGCCGATGAGCTCCAACACGCAAGGGCAGCTCGCGTTCAGCCAGAGCCAGTCCAACTCGATCGGCAACGTATATGGCGACATGCTGATCGGCAACGCTAACTCGTATAACGAGGTGTCCTTCAACCGCATCGCCGACATCGGCTATGACACTGTGGAGGGATTCATCCAGGACTCCTGGAAGGTGACCAGACGGCTGAGCGCGGAGCTGGGGATCCGCATCAGCCACTTCGCCCCGTGGACCGATAATCTGGGGTACGGCTACTCGGTATTCGACTTTTCGAAGTACAGCCCGAGCTGCGCGCCCACCGATTACTGCGGATTCCTCTGGCACAAACGGGATCCGTCGGTCCCGGTGGCCGGATTCCCGACGCGGGCCGCCTACTATCAGCCGCGCTTCGGCCTGGCTTACTCGCTGGGCGGCAATACCGTGCTGCGCGGCGGGTGGGGCCGGTATTACTATCACTCGGCGCAGTTCACCACCGGCCTGAACGTATCGGCGGGAATGCAGAACGTCACCCTCACCAACAACCAGGGGCTGGGCGGAAACACGCCGCTGTTGGTCAAGGATCTGGATCGGATCAATTTCGCCAACCAGGGCCTTTCCACGGGCGCGGTGGACCGCAACGACGACAAGAGCCCCTATACCGACAGCTACAGCTTCACGCTTTCACGGCGCGTGCCGTGGAGCGGTCTGGTGGAGGTGGCCTATGTCGGCAACCAGACCTACGATACCGCCATCAGCTCCGGTTTCGAGAGCGACCTCAACCTGGTGCCGGTGGGCTCGATGCTCTCGGCGAACAACGGCGGGCGCGATCCCAGCAGCCTCACCGCGAACGACTTCCGGCCGCTGAAGGGCTTCGGCAGCGTGCCCGTGGCCACCCACGGGGCGTATTCCAACTACAACTCGCTGCAGGTGAAGTACATCCGCACGCGGGGCGGCACCATCATCAACGCCAACTACACCTACGGCAAAGCCCTGGGCATCGGCAGCACCACCATCGACTCATTCAACATCCACAACAACTACGGGGTGCAGTCCACCAACCGCACGCATATCTTCAACGTGGCCTACTCCCACACCATCCGGAGGGTGGTGAGAAACAAGGTGCTGGGCGGTTTCACCAATTCCTGGCAGATCTCGGGAATTACGCAGATTCAGAGCGGCCAGAATCTCACCGGCCAGCGAGGACAGAACTTCGGCATGACCCTCAACAGCTTCAAGATTCCGGGTACCACCCACAACGTGAGCGCCACGTCGCTGTATGGCACGCCGAACATTACGCTTATCCCGATTCTCACCTGCGATCCGACCGCCAACCTCGGCCCGAATCAGTTCCTGAATTCGGCCTGTTTCAGCTTCCCCAGATACGTCGGGGAGATGGGTTCGACCACGCTGCCGGCGTTCTACGGACCGGCGTACTTCAACGCCGACCTGGGGATCTTCAAGAACTTCAGGATCAAGGAGAACCGGAGTCTGCAGTTCCGCGCCCAAGCCTTCAACTTCCTGAACCATCCGTTGTGGTCGTTCGACGGCAGCAACCTGGCCCTGGGGTTCAACGGCACGACGGGAGCCTTGAATACGCCGCTGTTCGGCGCCGTGACGATCAAGCGAGGGCGCCGCGTGGTGCAGTTGGCCGCCACGTTTTCGTTCTAGAAAAAGACCGGCACGCCAAGCAGGGCCTGCCGCACCTCATCCGCATCGCCGAGTTACGGCCGGAATGGCTGGTGGCGCCGTTTCACGTCGCCACCGCCCGCCTGGAACTAGGCGAGTTGCAGGCTGCCAGCAAGCTGCTCGAGCGGTTGGCAGCGGAAGTAGCCGGCTTCGCCGAGGCCCACGCCAACCTGGCCAGCGTCTACCTCCGGCCGGGACGAAAGCAGGACGCCATCCGCGAGCGCGACATCGCCGCCAAGCTCGCCTCCCGTGAGCGCTGACGCGGCCCGCTGCCGTTGGAGCGCCGGTTCTCCCTTTTGTCTGCCGGCCACGACCTCGTGCGGCGCCGCGCTACGGATTATGCTGGAGACGGCGGCCCGGGTGGGGCCGAATCGCGGCCGACGGCGTGAGCCGCTGTGCTTCGGATTGAGCTTCGACGGCCAGGGCGAACCGGTGAACGAGTGACTCGAGTCAGAGGAGGTGAACCGATGAACTGCCGAAAGTGGTCACGGAGAAGGTTTCTCGGGACCGCTGCTGCCGCGGCGGCGACCCACGGGATGGCACGGGCGCAGAGCGCTCCGAGCGCGCCGGTGGCTCTTGCGTCATGCGACAACTATCACGACGGCAGCCTCTACTGGACGATGCGCGAGATGTTCGACCAGGTGGGCGGGCTAGGCGGCCTGGTGCGCGGGAAGACCGTCGCGATGAAACTGAACCTGACGGGCACGACCAGCAGCCGGTTGAACGGCGCGCCGCTCGAGCTGGCCCAGTGGGTGCATCCCTGGCTGATACTGGCGCTGGTTCAACTGATGGACGAGGCGGGCGCGAGCCGCATCCGCCTGCTCGAGTCCGTCCAGGATTCGGTAATGAGCCTGCCGGAGTTCATGCAGCGGGCGGGGTGGGAACCGCTTCACTTCGTGAACAACGGACGGCGGGTCGAGTTCGAAAACACGAACTACCTGGGCGAAGGCAGATCATACTCGCGCTTCACACCGCCCACCGGTGGTTTTCTGTTCCCCGCCTACGACCTCAACCACAGCTACGAGGACTGCGACGTGTTCGTCTCGGTGGCAAAGCTGAAGCAGCACCTGCTCGCGGGGCTGACGCTTTCGATGAAGAACGTCTTCGGAGCCTTGCCGTGTACGATCTACGGAGTGGACGCGGGCGTGGCGGAGCCGAGCCTGGAGCCCCGGGGCATCCGCTCGGCTGTCATGCATGACGGTGCGCGCGGCCCGTCGCTCAGCTCGCCCCAGGAACTCGATTCCGCCAGCCCCCGGCATCCCGGCTACCGCCTGCCGCGGGTGGTGACGGACCTGGTGGCCGCGCGTCCCATTCACCTGGCGGTGATCGATGGCATCGAGACCATGTCGGGCAGCGAGGGCCCGTGGAATGCCGGGACGGCGCGCGTTTCCCCGAAGGTGCTGATCGCCGGGACCAATCCCGTTTGCACGGATGCGGTCGGCGCCGCGGTGATGGGCTTCGATCCGATGGCGCCTGGCGGCGCCCTGCCGTGGCGGAACTGCGACTCGATACTCGAGATCGGGGAAGCGGCAGGCATCGGCACGCGCGACCTGAGCCGGATCGAGGTGATCGGACGCCGGATCGAGGATGTCCGGTTCCCGTTCATGAAACCCGCTTGATCCCTGTGCGTAACCTCAATTAGGTCTGACCCAGGTGAAATCTTCTGTCCCGGTGGGCGACCTCCCCCTCGGTCTTGTCTGGACTTCTTGGGGCAGCAGTTTCTACCAGTGCGGGCACGGCAGCTCCACGAGCCGCACGCTGAAGCTGTCGGTCCGAGGTCAGAACTGAAGTTTCAGCCCGAACTGGATGATGCGGCGGGCCGAGGACCCGGTGATCGCTCCAAAGGTCGGAGTGTTCAGGACGGTTCCGGGTAGCCCGAAGGCGCTCTGATTGAAGGCGTCGAAAGACTCCGCGCGGAACTGCGTGTTCACGCGCTCGGTGATCGAGGTGTTCTTGAACAGCGACAGGTCCCAGTTGCTGTAGCCCGCGCCGCGAATGGTGTTCTTGCCCAGGTTGCCCGGACGGAACAGCGGCGGCATGGCGTAGGCCGCCCGGTTGAAGTAATAGGTGCCCGTGTCGACGCCCCGCCGCTGGATGTCGGCCGAAGTGTCGATACCGGCGAACTGGTCGCCCACCAGGTTGGGCCGCTGGGTATTGCTGCTCCCCGCCCCGGTCCCGATGTTCGCGTTGTCGCCGGAGGTGTTGATCTGGAACGGCGGGCCGCTCTGCGCCGAAGCGATGCCGTTCAACTGCCACTCGCCGGCCAGCTTGTGGACGGCCCCGGACCGGCTCAGCAGCGTCTTACCCTTGCCGAACCGTAGCTCGTAGTTGAAGCTGAGTACGGCGCGGTGGGGGATATCGCAGGCCGATGGCCCCTTGTTTCCACCGAGATCACAGCGACCCCGGCCGCCCGGTCTGATACGATGCCGACATGTGTACACCATGCGGCCTGTGCGCCTTCCTTGCCGCCCTGCTTCTGACCGGTGGTTGCCGCCGCGCTCCCGACACCACCCGCGCTGCGGCCTCGAGCGACATCCTGGACGTTCGAAACTTACCACCCCAGCCGGGTGAGGATCGCTGGCGCTTCACCCAGGACCTCAAGGCGCCCATGTGGACCCGGCACCCCTGGGGCAAAACCCGTCCCCGGCCGCAAGACGCCGACCTGTCCGGCGGTGTCCTGCTGAAAACCGGATTTGCGGACCCGCAAAGCCGGCTCACCACGGCTTACGAAGACTTACACGCTTTCCTGGCCGCTGGCCGCGTCTCGAGCGCCGGCGGTAAGTACACCATCGAAACCGCCGCGGTCCCCGGCCTCCCGGACGATGCCTTCCGTCTCGAGACCGGGGCGCGGTCCTGCCGCCTCCTCGCCGCCGGCCCCGAGGGCATACGGCGCGGCATCTTCTACCTCGAGGACGAGATGCTGCGCCGCCGCGGCCCCTTCCTCCAACTGGGAACGGTGGAACGGCGCCCCGCCGTCCGCCGCCTGATCTCACGCTGTTTCTTCGGCCCCATCAAGCGTCCCCCCAGAATGCGCGACGAGTTGATGGACGATGTCGATTACTACCCGGAGCAGTACCTGAACCGCCTGGCACATGAAGGCGTCAACGGCTTGTGGCTGACGGTCGAGTTCCGCGACCTGTGTTCCACCCCCTTCACGCCCGAAGCGGGCCAGCAGGCCGCCAAGCGGTTCGCTAAACTGAGGCGCACGGTGGCCGCGTGCCTGCGCTATGGGATCCGCACCTACATCTTCTCCATTGAACCGCGCGCCTGGGAGGCGGACAGCCCCGTACCGCAACGTTATCCCGAAATGGCTGGGGCTCCCATGCGCGACGGCAAGCGCTACTTCTGCCCCAGCGGCGAAACCGGCCGGCAGTACCTTTACCAGTCGGTGCATGCCATTTTCAAGGCGGTGCCGGACCTGGGCGGATTGATCAACATTACGCACGGCGAACGGCCGACCACTTGCCTGAGCGCGCTCTCCTCGGTCGGGGAAGGCCGCATCGAGTGTCCGCGCTGTGCGCGCAAGGCCCCCTGGGAGATCCTGCACGCCTCCCTGTCGGCCATGGAGCGGGGCATGCACGACGCCGCGCCGGGCGCCGAGCTGATCAGTTGGCTCTACATGCCCCAGGCCCGGGGTCCACGGCGCGACGGCCTGGCCGATTGGGTCTACGAGATTCCCGCACACACCCCCAAAGGCGTGGTCCTCCAGTTCAACTTCGAGTCGGGCGTGCGCCGCACCGAGTTCGGCAGGGAACTGGTGGGCGGGGACTATTGGATCTCCACCCCTGGTCCCAGTTCGCGGTTCGAGCGCGTCGCCCAGACCGCGCGGGAAAACCGCACCCCGGTCTCGGCCAAAATCCAGACCGCCAATTCGCACGAAGTGGCCACCGTTCCCTACGTGCCGGTGCCCTCGCTGCTCTACCGTAAGTTCGCCGCCATGCGGCGCCTGGGTGTCTCCCACTCGATGCTGTGCTGGTATTTCGGCAACTACCCGGGCCTGATGAACAAGGCCGCCGGCGAGCTATCCTTCGAGCCGTTTCCGCAAGACGAGGACTCCTTCCTCCGCCGCTTGGCCGCCCTCTACTGGGGCGAGGACGATGCGCCAGCGGTGGTCAACGCCTGGAAACACTTCAGCGCCGGCTATGAGAACTACCCGCTCACCAACCTCTTCCAATACTACGGGCCCATGCACGACGGACCTGTCTGGCCGCTCCTGCTGAAACCCCGCGACGCGCCCCTCACCCCCACGTGGCTGCTGGCTTCCACCACCACGCGCCAGCCGTGGCCGCCCTCGGGCGACCGCATCGGGGAGAGCTTCATGGAGGTGCTGACGCTGGATGAAATGGTGGAACTGGCCCGCCGCATGAGCGCCTCCTGGGATCGCGGCGTCGAACTGCTGCGCGCCCTCGAACCCCGCTTCCGCGACGAGCCGGAACGCATGCTCGACATCGGCGTGGCCCACGCCTTGGGCATCCAGTTCCGCAGTGGATACAACATCCTCCGCTTCTACCGCCTGCGGGAACAGATGCTGCGCATGACGGGAAACGAGCGCCTGGACATCCTGCGGCAACTAACCGCTATCGTCCGGGAGGAACTGAACCAGAACGAGCAACTGCTGGCCCTCTGCGAGCGGGATTCGCGGCTAGGCTTCCACTCCGAGGCGGAAGGCTACAAGTACTTCCCGGAAAAGATCCGTTGGCGCATGCGGCAATTGCGGGACGTGCTGGCCAAGGATGCGCCAGAACTGGAACGGCTGATCCGCGACGGCAAGCCCCTGTTCCCCGAGTACACGGGCCAGCAGCCGGCCGGCGCCATAGCGTACTCCGTGCCCGCCGACGGCGCCTGGTGG
>Ga0315277_10003038_pt1 | contig 23028 bp, 21 predicted proteins | sample YL17G05_15_MG_FD_203695 | JGI IMG/M metagenome (GOLD analysis project Ga0315277, IMG submission 203695) | Sediment microbial communities from Yellowstone Lake, YNP, Wyoming, USA - YL17G05_15 | ecosystem: Environmental > Aquatic > Freshwater > Lake > Sediment | place: USA: Wyoming | collected...
TTAATAAAGGTATTAAAGCTTGAGCAAATAAACTAATAGAAAACATAGCCAAAGCATCAATGGTTAAAACAGTATCTTCCCAAGTAAAATTGCCAGAACCTAAAATAACACGAACGATTTGAGCACGCAAAACCAGCATTAAAGCCGTAGCCGGAATCATAAAAAATAAAATTTCCCGCGTGGTATTGGAAAAACTTTCAATAAAATCTTTTTTATCTTCTTTGATGGCCAAAGCAGAGAGCGTGGGAAAAGCTGCAATAGCAAAGGAGATGCCAAAAATCCCAACTGGAAAAATCTGCAGATTATTGGCCAGATTAAAAACAGAAAGCGAACCAGCTATCAAGGTTGAAGCAATGATTGTAATGACTACCAAATTAATCTGATTTATCGCCAAAGTTAAAGTGCGGGGAATCATAATGCGCCCGATTTTTTTCAAGCTTTCATCTTTGAATTTTAAAATTGGTTTATAACGAAAACCCAGATAAACAGAGGTTGGAATTTGAATCAATAAATGCAAAAGCGCTCCTAAAATAACACCAACAGCCAAACCATAAACTCCCCAAAATTTTACAAAAACTAAGGCGCCAAAAATAATCCCGATATTATATAAAATCGGCGCTAAAGAAAAAACCAAAAATCTTTTGAATGACTGTAAAATCCCGCCAAAAACACAACTAATGCCTAAAAGCAATGGGCTTAAAAACATGATTCTAGTCAAATTTATGGTCATATTTATTTTTTCGTGATTAAAACCCGGCGTGATTAATGGCATTAATTGCGGTGCAAAAATAAATAAAACTCCGCACAATAAAAATAAACCAATAATTAAAATATTTAAAATTTCATTAGCCAGCTGATAGGCTTTTTCCCTGCTTTCTTTCTCCAATAACTGTGTGAAAATAGGAATAAAACCTGCTGATAAAGCGCCTAAAACAATTAAATTATAGATTAGGTCAGGAATCCGGAAAGCAGCATAATAAGTATCTAAAATGTCACCAGCGCCAAAAGTACCGGCTAAAATTCTGTCCCTGATCACACCTAAAAAACGGCTTGCTAAAGAAGCCGCTCCCACGATGATTGCTGCAGAGGTGATGGTTTTTGATTCTCCGTTTAAAAGACGTTTAATCATAAAAAATTCAAAATTTAAAATGCAAAATGAAAAATGGCAATTTAAATTTAAAAATTTTTAATTTTGAAATGCAACTTTAAACTTTTAACTTTAAATTTTAAATTAATAAAAGCACAATTCCAATAATGAGTTGGGCAACACCCATAGACAATTTCATCCAGCGATTAGCTCTTTCCTGAATATCTTTAGCTTCAAAAATATGATGGGTTTTGACCAAAACTGCATAAACAATTAATAATGGCGTAACAAACATTATATTATAAAGCAAGAGATAGACAATGGTTAGAATATAATGAAAGGCACCGCTCATAATCGCAATTGCCCCAACATACAAAGGCAAAGAACAAGGCAGCTCAAATAAGGTAACTAAAATACCTAATAAAATTGTGGTTGGCCAATCAACTTTTTGAATCAGCTTCATTAAAATCGGGACTTCGCCCTTACTGACACCCAAGCTAAACCATTTGCCGTAAAAAAAGAAATCCTTAATATTAAGTAAAGCTGCCAACCAAATTAAAACTACAATCGCATATTTTATAATCTGGCTGATTTCCTGATACAAGGGCCAAGCTAAAAGCTTATAGACAATTTGGGAAAAAATTATGCCTATTAAAAAATAGGTTAAAAAAATCGTAATAATATAAATTAAACCCAATTTAACCATTCTGTCTGGGTCATGGGCAAAAACCAATAAATAACCCAAAAGCAAAATCAACATACCAATAGCGCATGGATTTATGCCGTCTAATAAACCAGCCACAACCACTAAAGAAAAAGTTAAACCCCGATTTTCCAATAAAGAAGTCAATTGCAAACCCTGCTTTGTGCAAGTATTATTGCCTAAAGTGCAGTTTGCCGCATTTTCCTGGGCTAAAGCCGAATTTAGATTAAAAAATAAAAAAAGAGCCAGTAAAATCAAGCCTAATATAATGACTTTTTGTTTTGGATTTTTCATTCTATTATTTAATTAAATTTTTAACTAATGAAGCGATCATTAATTCTTCATTAGTTGGAATAACTAAAGTTTTAAATTTGGGTAAACCATTTAAAATCAACCGGCGAATAATTGGGCTCCTTTCACCAATTCCTGCAGTAAAAATCAAGGCATTCACCTCCCCTAAAATAGCTGCATAGGCACCTAGATACTTTTTAATATTATAAATAAAAAGCTTTATTGTCAACTGGCTGAGTTCTTTTTCTCTTTTCGTTATTTTTTCTTTATACTCAAAACCAGGCACTTGATAGCCAGCTTTAATCAAAACTTCTCTCATATCCATTGAACCGCTTAAGCCAAATAAACCTGAACGTTTGTTCAGTAAATTATTAACCTCATCTTCGCTCATTTTTAATCTGCGGATTAAATATAAAGGAATGGCTGGATCAATACTGCCGCTTCTGGTTGACATAACCAAACCTTCCAAAGGTGTAAAACCCATTGAAGTATCAACTGCCTTACCATTTTTAATGGCTGTTATGCTGCAGCCAGAACCCAAGTGGCAGGTAATTAAATTCAGCTGGTTTAAAGGTTTTTTTAATATTTCAGCTGCTTTTTCAGTCACGTATTGATGGGAAATACCATGAAAGCCATAACGTCTGATTTTATATCTCTGGTAAAATTTCAAAGGCAAAGCATAGATATAGGCATAATCTGGCAAAGTGCGAAAAAAACCGGTATCAAAGACTGCTGCATCAGGCAAATCTTTGAGATATTTCATGCTGGCAGAAATACAGTTGAGATTAACAGGATTATGCAGGGGCGCTAATTTATTATAAGTTGTTAAACGTTTAAAAATCTTTTTTGTTATTAGAACCGGTTCAGTAAATTCTTCGCCGCCATGCACAACCCGATGCCCAAGTAAAACAATTTTGTCTTTCAAGTCTGCGATTTTAGCAACCATTAATTTAAAGGCCTGCTCGTGATTTTCCACTTCATAAATCTCTTTTTGCTCGCCTATTTGAATGAATGAATTCATCAGGCCAATACGTTCCACTATGCCCTCTTTAATCAATTTTAAATCCTCAAGGTTAAAAATTTTAAACTTGAGTGTGGCACTACCCGCATTAATCACTAAAATATATTTTTCTGGCATAAATTAAATAAAAATGCAGAATTCGTAATTCGGCATTCAGAATTAAATTATTTTTTTACCTTAAACATTCCCCCATGACCCGGTATTATAAAATCAGCCAATTTTAAAATTTCCTTTCTACTCCTTTGAAAATCTTTCATTTCATGGACAAAAATATTTCTTTCACTTTGATCATTAAAAAATAAATCACCGGCAATTGCTACAATACCATCTTCTGTCTGCGCAATCACGCTGCCTTCATCCAAGGCATGGCCTGGCGTGCTTTTTATATAAACATTGGGCGTAATAATATTTTTCCCCTTATTGATAATATCAAAATCAACTAAAAACTTGTCTTTTTTATAACTTGTTAACCAGTCAGTAATAATTGCTTGTTTAAATAAGTGCTTATTAGCCGTATGATCTGGATGATGATGGGTTAAAATTACATAATCAATGTCTTTTGGCTCCAGTCCTTGTTTTTTTAAAGTAGCCAGCAATTTTTTTTCAACTTCATGATTGCCAGTATCAACCAAAATATTTTTTCCATTATCTTGAATTAAAGTTACTGTTGAGCTGGCTTTAAATTTATCGCGTCCCAAACCCAGCCATTTAAAATAGCCGATGACAATTATTTTTACTTTTGCAAAACCCTTTTTCATAATTTATCTTTTTATAGGCGAAAACGCCCTTTGTCGGAACTTGTCATCCTCGAACGAAGTGAAGGATCTGTTAATTTCAGATTCTTCGTTTCACTCAGAATGACAAAGGTCGTTTTATTTTATTTAATCAATTCTCCCTTTATCCCTGGTTGCCAACCACAAGCATTCCCTTCATCAGTATCAATCTGAAACGACTTCTTATGCCCCACGCCTGAACGAACAATCACATTGTTAAAAGTTAAACCTCTTGAGCCATTAATTTTAATGGAAACCAGCTGACCGTTTTTTAACTTTAAACTCTTTGCTTCATTAGGAGCTAAATGCAAATGACGCTGGGCAACAATTACGCCTTGCTTAATCTTTATTTTACCCTTAGGCCCAATTAAAACAGCGCCTGGCGTGCCTTTAACCTTGCCAGAAACCCTTAAAACAGGTTTAATGCCCAATTTATAGCAATCAGTGGCAGCCAATTCAATCTGCGTATCTTGGCGAATTGGCCCAACAATACGCAGTTTTAACTCCCCTCTGGGGCCCTGAATTTTAATTTCTTCCTGCGTGGCAAACTGGCCTGGCTGAGAAACCATTTTTAAAACCTTAAGCTGATAATTTGCACCAAAAAGCTTAACCAAATCCCTTTGGCTCAAATGACAATGCCGAGCTGAAACTTCAACTTTTATTTTTATCATATTTTATAAGAATTAATGATGCAAGCCCTCTAATTTTGCCATAATCTGATTTTTGAAATTTTCCAGATCATCTTTATCAACCAGCCTTTCCAAATCTCCTTTTTTTACCCCATATTCCTTGATATAATTGATTGCTTCCAAAATGCTGCTTATTCTTGGATCGTCCATAGATTTAAATTTAAAATTTAAAAATGCCTGTCTCGCTTGGCGCAAGCCAAGGCGGACAAAATTTAAAATTGCCACGAAGTGGTCCCTTTGGGACAAATCAAAATTCAAAATTATTGAATAAATTCTAAAATTTTAAACTTTAAACTGCAATTTTGCCTGCCTGCCGAAGCTTTAACGTAGGCAGGCACTTTGAACTTTGCACTTTAAACTATTATCATTATATCACAAACATAATATTTTCAAAAATCTTAACCTTGACAAAAACCATTAAAACTGCTAATATTTAGTATATTTTAAATCTCACCCTTGGTGAGCAAATTTCCAGACCCGGACGGGTCAAAGAACGGAGGTTCAGGAAGATGACAAAAAAAACGTTGGATAAAATGCTAAAGGAGTTTCCTTGGCTTTGGGCGCTACATTCACTTTGGCTTAAAGGAACATATCGCCATATTTTCGTTGAGCGCGCACATACCGGAGCATTCTATACAGTCATCAATAAAAACTACAAAGTAAAAATTTGGTTAAAATTAACCTCATTTGATGACACCTATTGGGTTCAACAATTACCTTCTGAACAAGAAAAAACAGTTGCCCAAATTATAGTCGATAAAATACCTGGCATTTTTAAAGATGAAGTAACGCTCGATTACATTGCAATGGAAAGTAATGTCCCACGAGTTGCTGGTCAAAATAGCGAGGAAAGAGTACTTACAATCTACAAAAAACCAAAAAGTGGCGATTTTAAAGACGTATTCGCACCTCTTAAAACAAACTAAACAAAACAAGCGGCCCGATGTATGTCGGACCGCTTTTAAATTTAAGCTGGATGATTTTCATCCAAAATAGCTTGTAAATGAAGATCTTCTACCTCCTTACTGCCACAGATTGGGCATTGGGCACGGTCATCATCCATGCCTTGCAGATGAGCTTTATGACCACAATTTTTACAGCGCCAATTAGGCGGCAAATCATCTTTTTCTGACATTTTACCCTCCTTTGTTAACTACTTGAAATTTAAGCATGATCGCTTGTTAATCTTATTATTGTATAAAACCGCCTGCCTGTAAAGCCCAAAGTTTTTTATAAAGTCCTGTCTTTTGAGCAATTAAAGAATCATGAGTCCCCTCTTCCACAATCCCCTTTTCGCCAATCACAATAATGCGATCCATTTTTTTAATCGTAGAAAGGCGATGAGCAATGGCAATCACGGTTTTATTTTCCATTAATTCATCCAATGCCCCGCGAATTAGCATTTCAGATTCAGAATCCAAACTGCTTGTTGCTTCATCTAAAACTAAAATTGGCGCATTATGCAAAATCGCCCGGGCAATAGCCACGCGCTGGCGTTCACCGCCAGACAGTTTAATGCCTCTTTCGCCAACAAAAGTTTCATAGCCGTCTGGCAATTTTTTAATAAATTCATGGCAATGAGCTAATTTAGAGGCCTTAATAACTTCTTTGTTAGTTGCTTTAAAATTTCCATAACTAATATTTTCCATTAAACTGCGGTGAAACAAAATCGGGTCTTGCGGCACCATGCTAATATTGCGCCACAAACTCTCCTGCATCACTTTGGCAATATTTTGTTCATCAATTAAAATCTTGCCGCTGGTTAAATCGTACATGCGCAAAAGCAACCTGACGATCGTGGTTTTGCCAGCGCCTGAAGGCCCGACCAAGGCGATTTTTTCTCCAGACTTAATCACTAAATTAAAATTATTCAAAACACTGCGTGTCTGCTGATAATTAAAATTAACATTTTTAAATTCAATTTTGCCTTGTTTGACAAGCAAATTTTTAGCACCTGGCACATCCTGAATTTCATGCGGTGTGGTCAAGGCAATAGTCATTTCTTCAGCATCAGATAAACGTTCATAAATTCTCTGAATCATGCGGCCAAAATCCCAAATGCGGTTAATGATATTAAGAAAATAAGCCTGCAAAAGCACAAAATCACCAATGGTCAACAAGTTTTTTTGCCACAATTTAATCGCAATGTAAAAAATAGCAAATTCCAAAATTACCCCCAAAGCTCCCTGCACTGCCTCAAAATAACCACCCAAATACCAGGTGAATTTTCGTAAATTACGCAGTTTCTTGGTTATGGCGACAAAACTTTTTAATTCTTTTTTATAGCCATTAAAAAGTTTGACATTGGCATTATTGGTAATTGTGTCAGCCAAAAGCCCGCTGGATTCTGTTTCTGCTTCATTGCGCGCCACATCAAATTTGTATTTATATTTAACAAAAGCCCAGTTAACCAGCAAAAAAATTATTACCCAGATAATAAGGGCTAGCGCCAAATAAGCATTGCGCGTATAAAGGACATACAAAATTCCGACTATATTAATAAGCAAGGTAATAATATTCCAAAATATTTTATCACTAATGTCTTCAAAAGCGGCAGTAAACCATTTGACTCTTTTTACCAAAGAGCCGACAAAATTATTATTAAAGTAAGCAAAAGAATGTTTATGCAAATAAGCAAAACAATAATTTGATAAATCAGCCATAACATGCGACTGAAAATATGAGGCAGTGAAAGTGGCTATGCGCCAGCAAACCCAGCTAATCGCATCTAAAAATAAAATGTAAAATATAATAGTTATGAGTTGAGAACCAAGCGATTGTTTATCCAGGCCGCTGGAAATAGCATCAAAAAATTTCTTGTAATACAAAGGCACAACCACGTTTAAAAGCGAGGCGCCGATAATCGCAATAATAATGAAAAAAACCGCTAGTTTGTAGCGTTTTGCATATTGCCAATAAATTTTCAGGGTTTGTTTGGTATTGTATTTCATAAAATAATCAATGCCCCGCATTTTAACGCGGAGCTCTATAATAAAAGACGATCTATGCTTAAAAAGGTTACAAATTGCTCTTTAATTCAATTTTCCCTAAATTGATTTGCGAGCCCAATTCTTCACTAGACCTGGCTGCTAAATCAGCCAAAAACTTTGTCTTATCTTCATCAGCCATTAGAGCCGGCTGACTTTTTTGGCTTTGCAATGAGTAAATTGTATAAACCAGTTTATCTTTATAAATTTCCAAGCCGACTGCCAAGCCCTGCTGAACATTTTTAGAAAAATATTGGTCAAAAATAAAATTACCCAGAGAATAAAAAATCAATTTATTTTTATACAATTCAATATTTTGCACCACATGCGGATGATGGCCAATAATTAAATCTGCTCCGGCATCAATCAGCTGATGCGCCAAATCCTGCTGCGACTTTGAATTTACAGTTTTATACTCACTCCCCCAGTGCATATTAACAATTAAAAATTTATCTGGATTTTGCGACCTTGCTTCTTTAACGCTCTTTAAAATATCAGCATCTTGGCAACCTGAAGAAAACGTTTTATTAAAACCCAAATAAATAATATTATCTTGAATATAAGATAAATCCAAACCGCATTTAAGCGGGTCGCCAAAATAATTTATCTGACTTTGAGTTAAATATTCTTTGGTTTCCTTTAAGCCGGTTTGGCCCATGTTTAAAATGTGATTATTGGCCAAAGAAATTAAATTTATATGATTATCCTTTAAAACACTGCTGGTTTGAGCATTAAAAGCAAATTTCAGAGCATGCTCACCAAAATTCTCTGGACTTTTAACAATTGGCCCTTCTAAATTTGCCACAACCAAATCTTGCTTAGCTAAAAAATCTGCTATTTTTTCAAAAGGATAATTGTCACCATTTTTTTCCATTAAAGCTTCCACATTCCTATCTAACATAATATCGCCGACAAATAAAATCTGCTGGGGTTTTAATTCTTGATTTTTTTGGGCTTGAACCTTAGGCATAATGATATTGGGAAGATTAGCTTTCACTGTCTTGGCTGAATTTAAATTATTTTCATTATCTGCCAAGCTTAATTTGGGCAAATTTAAATAAATGGCTGAAATTTCACCAGTCAAAACTATAAACATGATAAAAATTATTAGCCAAATATTTTTCAGCATATAAATTAATATTATTATAACAAAAAATCGCCAACTAGGCGATTTTTTGTAAGTTTATTATTTCAATCGATCAAAAGCTATTAATAATTTACAAAATATTGAATCTTGGCTTTTGACTTCAGATCGTTTATCAAATTTTGAGCTTCACTACTAAACTTTTGGCTACTTAGCGCGTTTTTAATCTGATCATTAGTTTCTGCCTCCTGCCCTTTTGTGACCGTAATATTATTATCCTTAATGTATTGCGCCACTTCTTGATCTGTAACAATTATTTTGTCTGCAAGTAATTTTTCCATTTCTTTTCGCAAAACAATCTGTGTCTTTAAATCATCCATGCTCATGCCTTGTGCGGCGAGCGCAGTTTCAATCGTACCGCCCTGGTTAGCAACCTGATCTTCTATTTTTTTTATTTCTCCATTAATTTCGTCAGCGCTGATAATAATTTTTTTAGCATCAACTTCGTTTTTAATTAGCTTTTCATCAATAAGAGAGTCCAATAAACTCTTGCCTGCCTGCTTCTCAAGTTTTTCAATAACGCTCAAACGACTTATCGGACTGCCATTGACAGTAGCAGCGATGAATATCCCTTTATAAATATAAGCCAAAACTGCCAAAGCTATGATTACTACAATAATAATGGCTGTTTTTCTGCTAATTTTTATTGATTTTTTATCAGCTACTAGTGGCTGATTTTGAACGTTCACTGGTTCTGATTGAATTGATTTTTCATCAGTTTTTGGCTCATGCTCTTGGGTGCTCACTGCTTCTGGTTGAATTGTCTTATTATCCATAAAATTAATGTTAAAATTAATAATTATTTAAATTGTTAATATCAAGGTGCTGGACGCCCCGAACCTAGCTATGCTCTGGTTCGGGGCGAACCCTTTGATTTATAAGCAAAGCTCGGGGACAGGGATTCGAACCCCGATAAGCAGGTCCAGAACCTGCTGTCCTACCGTTAGACGATCCCCGAGTTTTGCCTACAAATTTTATACTTTCCAAGTCCTAATTCCTAATTCCCAATTCCCAATAGCTATTCCACAACCTTTCCCCCAAACGTCTTAACTAAAGTATCAATCAATTGCTTTTGATCACCATCAGTTTCTGCTGGAATTTCTTCCACAAATTCCACTTCATCTGCCTTGGTCTGCTCTCTAATAAATTCACTGTCATAATCTTGGGACAGCAAACAAGTTTCAATAATAATTTCTTCTTTAAAAAACTCTGCCAAAACTTTTTCTGCTACCGCTTTAACCTTAAGTTGATTTATCCGTTGCTGGTGAAAAGGATATTTAAAACCAATTTTTAAAATATTACCATTTAATTCTAGGGGTTCAGCGACTTTTAAAATAAAAACCAAAGAAGCATTAGATTCCTGCAGTTTCACTAAAAAATTATGCCATTTGTCTTTAATCTCGTCAAGACTTAAATTAATCTTTTTCTCTAAATTATTATTGCTTGGAGAAAAGGAATTTTTTAAAGTGGTGTTTGAAACACCACTCGGCTTATCTTGTACTTTACTAGCTAATTTATGACCGCCAGGATCTGTTCCTCTGCCAGGCGGAAATCTCTTGTCTTCCCCTTTTTCTTCCTGCCCCCTTTTCCCTTCCTTACAATATTCAATAATAGCTAATTCCAAAGGTAATTGAGGTATGGCAGCTGATTTAATTTCAAATTTCTTAGCTATAAATAAATTTATCAATTTAACTAATTCGGCAATTTCAAACTTCTGCGCTAAATCAAGGATTACCTTTTCTGCCTTTTCATCCAGTTCAAAAGCAAATGATTTTAAACCGCTGCTGATTTTTGCCAAAATTATCTTGCGTAAAAATTCTACCAGATCATCAGTAAATTTTACTAAATCAACTCCCTCATCAACCAATTTATTAATCAGACCAATACTTGCTTCTATATTTTTATAAACTAAATTTTCCACTAATTCTAAAACTAAATTATAATTTGAAGCTGGAATAATTAAGCTGGCCTCGGCCTGAGTAATTTCTTTTTCACCCAAAGATAAAATCTGGCCTAATAAGCTTTCAGCGTCGCGCAATGAACCCTCGCTAAAACGAGCAATATCATTTAAGACTTCCTTATTAACCGTTACCTTTTCCTGCTGACACATCCAATTTAAACGTATAAGCAAATCCTCCAGATTAACCTTTTTAAAATCAAATCTTTGGCAACGAGAAATAATAGTGGCTGGTACTTTATGAACTTCAGTGGTAGCTAAAATAAAAAGCGCATGGCTAGGCGGCTCTTCTAAAATCTTTAAAAGGGCATTAAAAGCAGAAATTGAAAGCATATGGACTTCATCAATGATAAAGACCTTATATTTTCTTTTAACTGGCGTAAAACGCGCATTGGCAATAATATTTTCCCGCACATTATCAACGCCAGTATGAGAAGCAGCATCAATTTCTAAGATATCCAAATCATTACCCATTGTTAATTCCAAGCAGGAATCGCATTTATTACAAGGCTCGCTAGTGCCTTCTTTACGATTAGTGCAATTTATGGACTTGGCCAAAAGCCGGGCTGTGGTAGTTTTTCCAATTCCCCTTGGCCCGGTAAATAAGTAAGCATGGCTAATTTTGTCTGTTTCAATTTCATGCTGCAAAGTAACTTTTATGTGGTTTTGGCCAGTCAATTCCTGCCAAGTCTGGGGCCTATATTTTCTATATAATGCTAAGCTCATATAGAACTATTTTAAGCCAATTTACTTATAAAAGCAAATCCTAAAAACAAAAACCCCTTAGCTTAATGGCTTGGGGTTTTTATCGTACAAAAATAATAGCCTAATCTCTAATAATTATGGGGTTGAAGGCGCTGTATTAACATTTTCATTTACATTCAGATTTTCCTCTTCACTATTTACATTTAACTGATTGAGATTCTCTAATTTTTGTTTAAGGCGCAAATTTAATTTGTCGCGATTCTCAATTTTGCGCTTGATAACCTGCTGCAAATTTTCTAATTGCATTTTATTTTTATCCAGCGCTCTTTGCAGGCCAGGCTTGGCAGATTCGGGAGCTTTTTCCAAAACTCTCTGTAAATTTTGATTGCGCTTTTCAAAACGATTTTTAATGCGTGTTTCAGTTTGTTCTAAACGCTTGTCCAATTTGTCACCCTTTTTCTCTAGCAAGTCTTTTATTTTTTCTAAACGCTCATTATATTTTTGCAGTATTTTTTCAGCCAAATCAGCTTTGCCCTTCTCAATTAATTTCTGGGCTTCAGCTGCCCTTTTATCGCCTAATTTTTCCATTAATTGTAATTTGGCTTCGGATCTTAAGGTAAAAGTTTCCTGCAGCTTTTCAGCCCAAGTTTTGAGGAAATAAAAAGGTGAATCAGGCAAAAGACCAGGATCAACATCGCTGTCCACGGATAAATTTATATTGTTTAGAGTGCCATTAATATTATTATTATTTTGGGCTAAGGCAGGCAAGACACTAAAACTTAAGGCAAAAACAATGACCAATCCGACCAAGATAATTTTTTTCATAGTTATTAATTTTAATAATTAATATATTTTAGTGAATTACTATTAAAGGATTGATTGTCTAATCTATTTTTTGACAATATTTTCCACTGCCGCCCATTTGCTAATTGCGTCTTTGGGTACTAAAATAACAGCTTCATCTCCTGTGTCTCCCTTAAAATAAGTCACGCTAGCAGGCAAAACTTTCCATTTCTTTTTTTCCGCGGTAGCAAAATAATTTCCATTCTTATCCATTCCCAAAACCCCAACTATCTTTTTTCTTTCCACTGGCCCAATCTGCTTATATAAAAAATCGCCTCTATTATTAATAGTTAATTTTAAGATATCACCTTCAACCAATTTTGACTTTGAAGCATAGTTGGCTGGCACTGCATATTCCTGACCGTCAGAAGCAATCATTTTCTCGCCGTCAAAAACTCCTTCAATTACCCGCTCTGCACCCATAATATCTAAATCCTTCTCTGCTTCTTTTAAAGTTTGCGAGATACCTATTAAAGATTCTTCAAAATTTTCCACTTCTTCTGCACCTTGTTCTAAAATCTGGATTACCTTGCCCAAGTTTTCATGAATATTTTTTAAAATTTTCTTAATCAATTGATATTTGCTTTGAGAAATATTAATCGATTCCTGAGTTTGGTTTTTATTTTTCATACCCTATTTTTTAATTTTAATTTTTCATTTTATTTATTTTTTTGGATACTAATCTACATATTACTATCCCAAAGGGATCCCTTCGGGACAAATACTACGGATGGGAAAGTAAAAAATTTGTAGATCTGTAGAGATTAGTAGATATGTAACCTACGCAAAAATATCTCCTTCTACTGTTACCTCGCTGCCAGCGCGTGTCATTCTTAGCCTTTCATTTACTTCAGCTTCAACTATATTCCTATCCCGCCCGAATTTCAAGCGAGAAAGTTCTTTAATTGCCTGGGCTAATTCAGGGTTGGCTTGTGGCCGCCAATCAAAAGGCATTAAACGAAAACTAAAAGGCGAAACAACCTTGCCAAAAATCAAAGGTTTGATAAAGCCGCTTAAATTAGGCACATTCATCACATCATACTGGTTAAAAATTGGCGCAAATTCCTTGGCAAAAATTTCCGCATCTTCAACTCCCACTCTAAAAGCTATTTTTGTCCCCACATTGCCAAAAACCGCATCTTTAAACCGAGTATCATTATTTTTTACCAACTGCCCAATAAACTGGTGGGCAATAGTCAGGCAAAGTCGGTATTTTCTGGCTTCGGACAAAATTACCTGGATACCTTCAGTTAAAAAGTTTTGGAATTCATCTATGTATAAATAAAAATCTTTTCTTTCTGATTCTGGTTGGTCAACCCGGCTCAAAGCAGCTAATAAAATTTTACCAACAATTACCATGCCTAATAAATTAGCATTAATTTCGCCAATTAAACCTTTTGAGAGTTTAACCATTATTATCTTTTGTTCATCCATGGCTTTTCTAAAACTAAAAGCGCTTTTTTGCTGGGAAACAATTGGCCTCATTATATCATTAGCAATAAAAGAAGTTAACTTGGAAGTAATATAAGGAACCATGTTAGCCAAGGCTGCTTCACCGCCAGCTTTTTCAGCTTCCTTTTCCCAAAAATCTTTGACTACCTGAGTTTTGGTTTTAGCTAATTTATATTTTCTAAAATCCTCATCTGATAGTACCTTGGAAATTTCTAATAGAGTTGAACCAGATTCGGGGTCTTCCATCATTAAAAGCATAGTGTTTCTCATATATTGCTCAAAAATCGGACCGCCAGTTGCTTTTAAATCATACAGCTTGTCAAAAATATTCATCATTTCATTTATAACCATGGTCTTTTGTTCTGGTGTTTCAAATTCCATCATATTCAAAGCCAATGGTCTCTGCGTATCAGAAGGATCAAAAAGAATAACATCTTCAGCCCTTTCTTTGGGAATATATTGCATGATTGAATCAATCGTATCTCCATGCGGATCAATAAAACATACTCCTTTACCTTGCTTAATATCTTGAATAATCATATTGATCTGCAATTGCGATTTACCTGTGCCTGTTTGACCAATGATATAAATGTGGCGCCGACGATCATCATCAGTTAAATAAATCTCCTTGTATAAATTACGAAAATCATTATAGCCAATCAAACAGCCTTCAATGGGTAATTCAGTAGGCGGCGCGCTTTTTCTTGCCTGCAGCCAGACAATATTTGGCGTTTCTGTATGACCCAAAGGAAAATGATAAAGAGAAGTCATTTCTTCAGTATTCATGATCATTTTAACGTTTTCATTAAATTCCCTGAAAATAAAATCTCTGATCAATTTGTCTTTTTTAAACGAATATCTTTTAAAAGCATTGCCATATTCGTAAATATTAAACTGGGCAAAGCTATTTAAAATATTTTCCAAATAAGATTCGGCTTTTTCTTGCGTATCAGCTGAAACAATAACCCTGATATTAACATCCAAACCGCCTTTAGCTGCTTTTTCTTCAATGCCTTTGACAATTTCCTGTTCTAAAGCAGAAAGCTGATACTGTTTAGGCGCTTCTGCCCCTTCTTTTTTAGGCGCGCCTCCCCAGCCTTCAAAAAACTTGGCTATTTTTTTCAAAGAAAGGCCACCTCCTGCTTCAGCAATCGCCTCGTTCACTTTTTTGCCTTGATGAGCAATGGAAGCAGTTTTTTGGCCCCATTTATGCCAAATCGGATTGGCAGACCTAACTACTAGCTGAATGGCTGCCCCAGAATTTTTATCTAATTTACTCAAAGCGCCAGTTAAAGCATTTAAAGAATCGGTTTCTAATTTCCTATAAGTCCTAATGGGATAAATATATTCTTTTCTAAATTTCAGCATTGAACCAACAATTACCCCTTGCGGGCTAAAGATATTATAGTCCTCAACTTCTTCAACTAAAGCCTTGGGAAACTGGGACATGATTTGCTGCTCCATAAAATCTTTCCAATTTTCCGGCACTACAACATAAAAATAAATTAAGCCTTCTTTTAAAATAATTTCAAAAGCCATATGATCGGTCCTGCCCATAAATTCATGCTTTAATCCTTTTTGCGCCTTCAAACCAGCAATATTGGCAAAAAAAGCTTCCATAATCGCAATTTTCTCTGCTAATTCCTGCTGGGTTTTGGGTTGGGGCTTTTCTCCTGCTTCAACTATCTCATATTTAGGCACTTGTACCAGCAAAACTGTCTGCTTAAAGCTAGTCAGATTTTTAAAAATCCGCCGAGTTATTTTTTTGGAAATAAAATATAAAATTAAAGCTACCAAAAGGCCAATAAAAAAAATTAAACCTAAAATAATCAACAATTTAGGTCCACCGATTTCAAAATTGGTTAATTGGGTAAAAATATTTTCCATTTTTTTAAATTTTATTTTTGTCTTTTGGCACTACTTCGCCTTTTTCTTTTAATTCCAAAATTTTGTCAGTTTTAATTTTTGCTTCCTGCTCTAAAAAATATTTATTGACATGGGGTATAATCCTCAGCCATTTTATTATTAATTCCAAAATTTTCTTGACTTGAATTTTTACTGTGCCCAAAAGCCCTTCTATTTTTGAAGCTGTTTCTTCCCCAGTTTGCCTAAATTCAGCCTGTTTTTCCGCTGGTAGCTGGAAATAAATTTCTTGCAAATCTTCTTCCAAAACATTTTCAATTTTTTCTAAAACAGGGCTTTTAGCCGGCGCAGAAGGCTGTGGAGCAGATGTAGGATAAATAATCGCTTCTTCTTTTTTTTCTTCAACTTTTTCCGGGGTTAAAACTTCTGCTGGCTTAATAATTTCAACTCTTTTTTCAATTTCAACCCGGCCAGGCATTTCTTTAATCTGCTCTGGCTGGCCAATTGGTCCCTGATTCTGGGGATCCTCAACTTTTTTGGTTATATCAGTAATTTTCTTAGGCATAAACCTAACTTAATAATACCATATTTAATTTATTTTTAAAATGTCCAGGTCCAAGCCCATTATCCATAGCTCCAAGCCCTATTTTATGTTATAATATATGCAGACTAAACAATTACCTAATTTCCCATGCCTTTTAGCCAAATTATCAAAACCCAAAAATTGAGCTGGCTTAATATAATTAATGCTTCAGATAAAGAAATTTCTTATCTAAAAAAGAAATTTAAATTTGATCAGCTGGATTTAGATGATTCAACAGCTCATAAACATGCCCAAAGGCCCAAAATAAATATTAGGCCAAATTATTTATTTTTAGTTTTGCTTTTCCCTGTTTATAACCGCAAAACTAGAGAAATTACACCTGCTGAAATTGACATTTTTCTAACTAAAAATTATTTAATTACTATCCATTACAATCAACTGGCCCCTCTTAATGATTTTTTTAATAATTTATCAGCCAGCAAAAGGCAGCAAAAATTATATTTAAATCAAAATACCCTGATTTTGCTTTATGAGATTTTAGACCGCCTTTATGTTTCTCAATTTCCCATGCTTGATCATATTAGTTTAGACATAAATAATATTGAAAAAAACATTTTTGCCGGAAGGGAAAGAGAAATGGTTAAGGAAATTTTAGTTATAAAAAGAAATATTGTTTATTTTCGCAAAATTATCCAGATTCATGGTTATATTTTAAACAAATTAATGAAAAATCAAGCAATGCTTAATAAAAATAATAATAAAATAAATAATCTATTTAATGATCTAATTGATAATCTAGAGAATATTTGGGATTTATCTGATAGTTATCAACAAACCATTAATGCTCTAGAAGATACCAATAGCGCTTTAGTTAGTTTTAAGCTAAATGACATAATGAGAACTTTAACAATCTTTTCAGTTATTGTTTTCCCATTAACCTTACTAGCTTCAATCTTTGGCATGAACGCTAAATATACGCCTATTTTAGGCAATGAATTAGATTTTTGGAAAATAATTAGCATTATGGCCATTGCCTCATTTTTTATGTTCTTTTATTTTAAACACAAAAAATGGATTTAAATATCTTTTAAAATATTTTTTATCTCTTTCAGAGAATCAACCTTGATCAATTTTTGGCGCAAAACATTTGCTCCCTCAAAACCCTTAAAATACCAGGCCAAATGCTTGCGCATTTCTAAAATTCCCAACTTGCCTTTTAATTTATAATTTAAAGCCGCATGTTCCAAGGCGGTCTTTTTTATTTGTTTAAAATCGACTTCTAAAAAGTTCCCTGTTTGTAAATAATCTTTAATTTGTTTAAAAAGCCAAGGTTTGCCTAAGACACCTTGGGCCAGACCAATCCCATCAACTTCAGTTTTAGCTAACATAATTTTGGCTTGTTCTGGACTATAAATTCCCCCATTACCCAAAACAATACCCTTTCCGCCAAAGGCGGATCCGCCCCTGGCGGAAAAGTTGTCTTTGACTTTTTTAATCATTGCCAAATCAACTTCCCCGTTAAAACCTCTCTCATAACTGCGGCCATGAACCATTATAGCTGCCACTGGCAAATCTTTAATTTTTTTTACCAAATCTAGGGCAGTAATCTTGCCAATAGAACTTCTGATTTTGATAGAAACTGGAATTTTAGCTGCCAAACAAGTGGCTTTAATGATTTCATAGCATAAATCCAAATCTCGCATTAAACTAGCACCGCCACCGCATTTAAAAATTTTAGGTGTTGGGCAGCCAAAATTAATATCAACCCCATCAGCTCCTTTTTGCTCAACTAATTTCGCTGCCAAAGCAAATAGTTCTGACTTTTTACCAAACAACTGAATTACAATCGGTTTTTCTTTTTTAGAAAATTCTAGCATGGCCAAAGTCTTTTTGGAATTATGCGCCAAAGCATCTACGCTAATCATTTCCGAATAAACTACGTCAGCGCCATATTTTTTACAAATCTGCCGAAAAGCAGAATCAGTCACCCCTGCCATGGGCGCCAAGGCAATAATCGGTTTCTTTAGTTTTAACCAAAAATTCTTCATAAATGACAATGTCATGCTTTGAGAGCCTCAGCATGACATAATAAAATTACATTTAAAATTTATTTTTTCTTAATATTTGGTCCCGTGGGAGTATCTTCAATTAAATAGCCCTTACTAGCGCTTAAACTCCTCAGTTCATCTGATTTTCCCCAGTCCTTATTATCCCTTGCTACTTCCCTTTCCTTAACCAACTTTTCAATTTCTTTTGGAACCTTAATTTTTTCTTTTTTTATTTTCGCTAAATCTAAGCCCAAAACCTTATCAAAATCTAACAAGGTTGTTTTTTTATCCTGCTCGCTGATATTTTTATTTTTAATCATGATCCAAGCCAAGGCTAAAGCCCCTGGCAGATCCAAATCATTATTAATTTTATTTAAAAATTTTTCCTTGTAATCTTTACTGACCTTGCCTTTGCCTTTAATACTCAAAATAAAATCATTTAAATTTTTTCTAGCAGCTTTGGCTGCTGCCAAACTCGGCCAAGTAAAATTTAAAGGTGAGCGATAATGGGCTGTTAAAAATAAATAGCGTAAATCTAAGGCCATATAACCTTTTTTCTCCAAATCCTTGATGGTTATAAAATTTTTTAAAGACTTAGACATTTTCTGGCCTTCAATTAACAAAAATCTGCTATGGAACCAATAATCAACAAATTTTTGGCCAGTCGCGCTTTCTGATTGAGCTATTTCGCATTCATGATGCGGAAAAATATTGTCTTCACCGCCAGAATGAAGATCAAAAGTTGGGCCTAAATACTTCATGCTCATAGCTGAACATTCAATATGCCAGCCAGGAAAACCAACCTGGCCAAAAGCGCGCCATTCCATTTGTCTTTTCTGGCCTGGGGGTGAAAATTTCCAAAGAGCAAAATCTGTCGGATTTTTCTTTTCTGGATTAACTTCAACTCTGACCCCTTCTAACAAGCTAGCTAAAGTATTGCCTGAGAGTTTCCCGTAATCCTTAAATTTTAGCGTATCAAAATAAATGCCATCGCTGATTTCATAGGCATAACCTTTGTCAATTAAAATGTGGACCAATTTAATCATCTCTTTAATATGGTCTGTGGCCTTGCAAATAATTTCTGGCTTTTCTAAATTTAATTTATTACGGTTAGCTAAATAAATTTTAGTAAAAAAATCAGCAATTTCCCAAGCTGTTTTGCCTTTTTCTCTGGCTGTCTTTTCAATTTTATCCTCACCTGTATCAGCATCGCTAACCAAATGGCCAACATCAGTGATATTTAATGCTTGTTTAACCTTGTAACCATTATATTCTAACATTCTTCTCAATAAATCAGTTGAAGTATAATTCCAATCATGGCCAATATGGTCATAATCATAAACAGTAGGTCCGCAGGTATACAGGCCCACTTTTTTGTCCTTAAGAGGCACAAATTCTTCAATTTTTTTGGTTAAAGTATTGTATAGCTTAATCATATTTTTCACTCTCATATTCTATTTTAGCAGAAATATCATCATTTATGCAAAATGTACTGGTAAATCAAATGAATTAAAGAACTTTTTGTTACGATAGTAATCAAAACGCCTAAAAGCATAAATGGCGCAAAAGAAAAGGTTTTGTGCAGAATAATTTTATCAATTGGTACTAATCCTTGGGCTTTAATTTCTTCATTTCTCTGGTCAATCATTGCTTTCAATTTTTCAGCCTGCTCAGCAGTTAATTTACCCCTGACATTTTTTAAAAATTCCTTAACATCATCAGTATTATTTATGATATTGTCTAATTCTCTTTTTTGCTGTTCGCTTAATTTTGGCAAAATTTTTTCTAAAAACAATTTCTCTGATTCTCTCTTTTTTTTATGCAAATATATGGTTTTTATCAAATTTGGTAAAGCATCAAGACGAAAATGCATAAACAAAGAAATTATTTGATACTGCTGTCTTTCTTTGCTAGTTTTATCGGTTTTTTGCTTGATTAATTCAAATAGGCTATTTTTGTCTTCTTCTAAAACAGAACCCAAACTATTTTTAAATTCATTCAAATTAGTCCTGCTGCCCATTATTTGCCTGATATAATCTTTATTAATATACACACCGCTTGATAATTCTGCGATGGGAATCATTTTAACTTCAGCTGAATTATACAAAAACAGCCCTAAAGCCCTGCCATATTTAAAGATGTAAAAATACGAAAGCATAAAAATCATTTGCAAGGCAAAAAGTTTGTGCAATTCAGAATAAACAGTTGCCCGAAAATAAATAAAACCAAACAAAAAATAAAGTAAAACCAAGCTAAAAACAATTAAAACCCTTTTTCCTAATAAAGCGCGCAAAGGCTTAAAAATTACAAAGCCCATAAAAAAATAAGAAACTGTGACCATTTGCCCTAAATAAGGATTTAAAAATTCATTAACTCTTGTTCTCAATAATTGAAAAAAAATCAAAATAACTAAAAAACTTACACCTGTATTAAAATATTCTCTAATCTTTGTTTTATCAATTTTATTATCAACTTTATATTTCTGGTAATATTCTTTAAGCAAGGCGGGATTTTTTAAATAACTCCAGCCCAACTGAATCGGATAAAATAACATTTTGATTAAAAGGTAAATAAAAATCGGCAAGCAAATATTAATCAATAAAGCCAAGGCTGGCCAGTATTTAAAATACCAGTTTGAATAAAAATTTAAAGGCAACAAAAAGACATACAAAGTAAATAATTTGGCATCACCTCCTGCCCAAAGCTTAAAATGCCATAAAACAAAGCCAAAGATAAAAGCTATCAAAGTATTCCATAAAATATACTCGTAATTCTGCCAGGCAATATCCTGTTTTATTATCAATAGACAAATAATATTAAATAAATAAATCGTAAACCCTATTATTAAACCAAATTTAATCCATTTATTTTTAATTTTGCCTTCCTTTAAATCGCCAAAAGTAATAATTAAGCCAATTATTAAAATTATTGGTAATACTAAATAATTCATTACTTGATTAATGTTAAACATACAATTATTTAACAAAGATACTTTTGACTAAATTTTCTAACTGATGCTCTCTTAAAAAACTATTATAAGAATTTTCGCTAATTTTTTTAACTTTCTCAGTATCATTACTTATCATTTCAAATAATCCATTTAAATGCTCTGGATCATTAAATAAAAAACCATTGTAACCATTTTTTATATATTGACGATTTTTTAAATTATTATTTATAAAAACGGGCTTAGACAAAAGGAATGAAATTGTTGTTGTAATTAAACCAGCGTAAGGTTTTTTGTTTGCTAATATAATTAAACTAGCATCGCAAAAATTACATATTTCTAAAAATTTATAAAAATTCACATACCCATGAAATACTAGATTATTAGACTGAAAATCTAATTTCTGGCTGGAACAAACATTAAAATTTATATTCGGAAATTTTTTAATAATTTCGTACAAACTTTTAATATCTCTATTGGTATCGCCGCCGACAAAAATTTGTTTTAAGAATTCATTATTTTTTTTAAAATAATTTTTTAAATATAAAGGCAGAGCATGCTTATGAGAAATAAATTTTTTAAACTTCATTCCTCCTTTTTTATATTCTTTTGCATCACTATCAGCAATTATATTTATATCGAATTTTTCAAGTCTGGGAATTTTATCTGCAGTAATATCTCTAAAATCCTCTTTGCCAACCAATAAATGAGGGTCATAAATTACTATTTTATCCTTATAGTCTGGGAATAAAGTTAAAAAATAATAAAAATAATAATTTATTCCATTAAAAATAATTAAATCATATACATTCTGTTTAACCAACTCATTTAATATATTTTTCCATTTATTATTGTCAACGGGAAATAACCATTCTTGACCAAATTTTAGCACTTGATCTTCCATTAAATACTTTAATTCAGCTTTAAGGCTTTTATAAGGATAAACAGATAAACTATCCAATATATAAGATTCAATATTGCAATATCTTATTATTTCATTTCTAAAAAAATAAGATTGAATAAAATCACAATAATCAAAATTAACTAATAAAAATTTCCTCTTTGATTGTCCAGCGCCAAATTTATTATAAATTACTTCTTCAAAATTATATTCGTCATAAATATTGGGTGTGTTTATAAAATATTTAAATCGTTTATATCGCTGTTTATCCTCAATATTTATGTCTTTTTTTTGCTTTTTTAAAAGTAGCAAATATTTATAATAATACTTTAAATTCATAAAATTTTATATAGTTGGCTATTTAAAAATTATAATGGTTTATACAGCTGGTTAGCCATTTCCAAATTATTTTTTAAGCTTTTAGCTGAATTATATTTGTTAACTGAAGTATATTTTTGATTATATCTATAATATATTATTATAATTAAAGCATAATAAAATAATTCTTTATCATATCTTGTTTTATAACTATTTTTCAAATAGTGCTTAATTATATTATCAATATCTATTTTATCAATATCTATTTTTTCATTTATTAAAAAATCTATTAAATAAAGAAGAAATAAAGCAAAGTCAAATATCACATAATCATATTTCAACATATTAAAATCAATTAAATACGCCCTATTTTTTGAAATAATAAAATTTTCGGGATGTAAATCAAAATGGCACAACCCTTTAATTAATTTCCTACCCTCAAAATATTTTATTGCTTCTTTTAATAAATGGCTATTTCGCTTATGATTAATATTTTTGACTTCAGCTAAAATATCGCCTTTAGCAAGCTGGGGAAAATTTAATATTTGCCAGTTAAAGTCTAAATTATGAAGCTTGGCTATTTCACTGACTATTAAATTAATATTATTTTGATTAACCTTTTCTTCTGATTGTATATATTCAAATAATAACCAGTGGGTTTTTATTGGGGTTTTTTGATCAAAATATTGTTTATAGTCTAATATCCGCGGAATATTGATTTTGCCATGCAAAAAATTTGATATATTTATGATATT
>Ga0315277_10003039_pt1 | contig 23027 bp, 8 predicted proteins | sample YL17G05_15_MG_FD_203695 | JGI IMG/M metagenome (GOLD analysis project Ga0315277, IMG submission 203695) | Sediment microbial communities from Yellowstone Lake, YNP, Wyoming, USA - YL17G05_15 | ecosystem: Environmental > Aquatic > Freshwater > Lake > Sediment | place: USA: Wyoming | collected...
GCCAGGGCCGCGAGCAACAGGCAACGGGGCGACACCGAGGCGCGCATGACAGGCTCCGGCTTCAGAACGGCCACCCCTGGCGAGATACGCGAAACCCTGGGACGAGGTCGCAACGGGCGGGCCCAGTCATGTAGTTAGACGAGAGGCCTGAAGGCGCGGTTCGAGCAGCGCAGTGCACGCGCCACGCGACAGACACGGTGCCCAGGTCAGCGTCCATGGGGCAGGTACCCCTCGGCGGGCTGCGGCGCCGTCCCGCCGGTCGGCCTGAACGACTCGATGATCCGGGCATCGTCCGCCGGCGATCATCGTCAGGGCAAGCAGGGCACGGGCAGCTGACCGTTACGGATCGTTTACATCTTCCTTCACGGCCCGGATCGCGGAAACGTTTGCTTCCGTCACTCCGTCCTGGCAGAGCATAGAGGGGCGTGCGCCCAAGGCGAGAGGAGCTCCGATGCTATCCGCCCTGCTCACCGACGTTCGACTGGCATGCCGATCCATGCGGCGCCAACCCACGTTGCGCAGGGCCGTCATCGGCGGCACGGCCGTCGCGCGGCGCGCCGGGACATAGCACGCCAGAAAACCACTCCGGGCGTGTTTTCTAACTCTTTTCTCACTCGAAGCTGTGTCCCCACCTGTCACACCTTGGGCGGTATACTCCTCGCGTCCCCCCGCTCGGTGCGACCGCTGCGCCACGCCTCCATGACAGTGTCGTGTATGAACCGGGTTCCGTGGCCCATTCTCGCGGTGCCGGCGGGTCGCCGCAACGCAGTCTCTGGAGCCGAGTCCAGTGAGTCCCGACTGCCATGACCGAACCCTTCGTCGACCAACTCGCTGAGCTGTGCCGCGCCGAGCCCACCCGCGCCAAGTGGGTGTTCGTCCCCGCGCACGCGTTGGGCCTCACGCTGGGTGAGCGCCTGGCGCGCGAGGGCTGCGACTGGGCCAACCTGCGCTTCGTGACGCCGCTTGACATCGCCATCCGCATGGCCGCGCCGTTTCTGCTGGAGCGGGGCATCAACCCGTCCGAGGACCCGCTGGGGCCGGCGCTCGTGATGCGCCTGCTGCTCGAGCTCGACCTGCCGCAGGAGCACGGCTACTTCCGGCCCATGGCCGAACACCCGTCGATGGTCGACGCGCTCTGGCGAACGGTGCGCGAGCTGCGCTACGCGGGCGTGCGCGCCGCCGACCTGCCCGCATCGGCGTTCGCGCCGGCGGCGAAGCACGCTGAACTGGTGGCCCTGCTGACGGCCTACGAGCGCCATCTCGAGACAGAGCGCATCGCCGACATGCCGATGGCGCTCCAAGAGGCCGGCGGACACCTGGACTGGTGTCCCATCGACAAAGACGATGTGGTGACCGAGCTGCCTGACGTCCTGTGGTCGCCGCTCGTGCGGCGGTTTCTCGATCGGCTGCCGGGGCGGCGGCTTCGTTCGCGTGCACTCGAGCTGGTCGAGGCGCGCGTCCCGGCTCGCGCCGCGCAACTGGCCGCCCCGGTGGACCGCATCGCTGTCACGGCGACAACCGACGCCGGGCGGCTGCGCTTCCTGCAGTCGCCGGGGACGGCACCGAAGCCCCGCAACGACGGCTCCCTCGAGGTCTTCCACGCGGGCGGGCGCGACGCCGAAGTGGCCGAGGTGCTCCGCCGCGTCGCCGCGTCCGGGAAACCACTCGATCAGGTGGAGATTGCCTGCGCCTCAGACGATCACGCGCTCCTGATCTGGGAGAAGGCGCAGCGGCTGGACTGGCGCGTCACCGTGTCGTCGGGGATGCCGGCCGTGCTCACGCGCCCGGGCTGCCTGCTGCTGCGCTACTGCGAGTGGGCAGGGGGCAACTTCGCTTCGTCGGACCTGCGGCGGCTGCTGCAATCGGGCGACTGCGCGCCGAAGGCCTTTGAATCGCCGGCGACGGCGCCCGCCACCGACGCCGATGCCGCGCTCACGCCGGGCCAGGCCGCACGGCTCCTGCTCAAAGCCGAGACCACGTGGGGACGCGACACCTACCCGCCCTCGCTCGCGCGGCTCGCTGGGATTTACGACGAGGGCGCCCGCGATAGCGAAGCGAGCGCCGAGGACCGTACGTGGCAGGCCCGCAAGGCGGCGCAGACGCGGACCCTGGCGGCCTGGATCGCCGGCGTCCTGGCCACCATCCCGTCGTCCGACATCGACAACCCCAAGGCCGACAACAAGGTGTCGCTCGGCGCCGTGGCCGCCGCCGCCATCGCGTTCCTCAACGCCAATGCCAGCCGCGCCAGCGCTCTCGACGCGATGGCAGTGGTTGCCCTCGAATCCGCGCTCGCCGATCTCGTCAACGTACTCGGCACCCATCGCTGCGACCTCGCCTTGGCGCTGGGCTTCATCCGCGCGCGCATCGAGTCGCTCGCTGTCGGCCGCGACCGCCCGCGTTCGGGCGCGCTACACATCTCCTCGCTGGCCGATGCCGGCTTCGACGGCCGTCGCCTCCTCTTCATCGTCGGGTTGCTGGAAGGCGGCGTGTTCCCGCCCGCCATCGAAGACGCCGTCCTGCTCGATGCCGAGCGCCAGGCGATCAGTCCGTTGCTCCGCACCTCGAACGACCAGCTTGACGAAGCTGTGTGGGCCGCGCTCTCGCGCCTCGCGACCATCGGTGTGTCGGCCACGCACGTGTGCCTCAGCTTCTCGTGCCGCGATACGCGGCAGTTCAGAGACAGCTTCCCCTCGTGGATCATCCTGCAAGCGTTTCGGTTGATGATGGGGGATGCCTCGCTCACCTACGCGGACCTCGCGGGGGAACTCGGCGAGCCGAAGTCGGCCGTGCCCTCGTCTCCGGGCGCCGCGCTGACCGACGCGGAGTGGTGGCTGGCCGGCGCGACCAGAAAAGCTGCGGCGCGCCCACACGTCCTGGCGGCGTTCCCGTCGCTCGCGGGCGGCATCGTCGCCGAAGACGCCCGCGCGTCCGACGAGTTCACGAAGTTCGATGGCTACGTGCCCGAGGCAGGGGCCGTGCTGGACCCCAGCCAGAACGGCCGAGCCACGTCCGCCACCACGCTCGAGAAGGCGGCCAAGTGTCCCTTCAGCTACTTCCTGCGGCAGGGACTGGGCGTGCGGCCGATCGAGGAAAGCTCGTTCGAGACGGACGCGTGGCTCGACCCGCTCACGAAGGGCGCCGAGTTGCACGCGCTCTTCGCGCGCTTCATGCGCACGCTGCGCGACGAGCAACGGAAGCCAAACGTGAGGGGCGATCTCGACCAGCTTCGCGCATGGGGCCAGGAACGACTCGACGCGCTCAAGGTCGAGATGCCGCCGCCCTCGGACGAGGTCCATGCGCGGGAGTCACGCGAGTTCCTCGACGACCTCGAAGCCTTCCTCGTGGCCGAGTGCGAGGGGCGCCACGGGGCTGATCCCGTCGGCTTCGAAGTGGGTTTCGGCTTCCCCCTCGACGACTCGGGCGACGAGCCGCTCGCGAGCGCCGAGTCGCTCGTCCTCGACCTGGGCAACAAGCGGACGCTCGTGCTGCACGGGTGGATCGACAGGATCAATCGGATCTGTCCGGGCGAGTACGAGATCGTGGACTACAAGACCGGTGGGTACTGGGCCGACGACTGGCAGGGCAAGTTCGCCGGCGGCACGCGCCTGCAGCACGCGATCTACGGCATTGTCGTCGCGCCGCTCCTCGAGCAGATCGATGCGAACGCCCGTCTTGTCCGAGGCGTGTATCTGTTCCCTGCGGTGAAGGGGTATCGCAAGAAGAAGGAGATCCCGGCCCCGCCGAAAACGAAGGTGCTCGAAGTGCTGCGCGATCTCGCGGACGTGATCGGCAGCGGGGTCTTTGTGTCGGCGGATGCCGAGGGCGCCTGCAAGTGGTGCGAGTTCGCGGCGGCCTGCCGGCCCGGGGCCGTTGACTGCGTAGCCACGATGCGTGACAACCCGACGAACAAGATGCTCGACCCATACCGGAGGCTGCGCGGTCATGAGTGAGGCCATGAGCAAGCAGGTCAAGACCCCGGCCGACCAGCCCGTGCGCGATCGGCTCGTGACCGAGTTCGACCGGAACCTCCTGGTCGAAGCCGGTGCCGGCTCGGGCAAGACGCACAGCTTGGCCATGCGCATGGCTGCCGGCATCGAAGCGGGCCACTACAACGTCGAGCACATGGCCGCCGTCACCTTCACTCGCAAGGCCGCAGCCGAGTTGCGCGGCCGGTTTCAGCTGGCCCTGGAAGATCGGATCCGCGCCGAGCCGCCCGTCGCCGCGCGCCGGCGCCTGGAGACTGCCCTCGCCGGGATTGAGCGGCTGTTTGCCGGCACAATCCACGCGTTCTGCGCGCACCTGTTGCGCGAGCGTCCCGTGGACGCGCGGATGGCGCCAGGGTTCGTCGAGCTGGACGATGTGGAGAATGCGAGGCAGCGGCAGCGTGCGTGGCGCGACTACGTGGCCGCAGCGCGGGCCGGCGGGTTCGCGCCGATGCTCGATTTGCTCGATGCCGGCGTCAAGCCGAAGGACTTGGACGCGGCCTTCGGCGTCGTGTGTGAGCACGAGGACGTGACGTTCGACATGGGCAGCGGCGAATCGCCGGGGGGGGCGGCGGTGTGGAAAGCTGTCGACGAGTTCTGGAAGACGCTCACGGCGCTTCGGCCTGCGGAGTTCCATCCCAAGAGCACGTGCGCCGTCCAGGCGAAGTTCGACGAGTTCGACGGCCGCCTCAGACTGGCGCGTCGCGACCGTCCCTCTTCGCTGGGCTGGCTCCTGACGTTCTGGGGCAAGCCGAAGGTGACGCAGAAGTACTGGGGCGTGGAAGTGGGCCGTGAGGCGGCGGTTGGGAAGAACGTCGCCGCGCTCGTGGACGACTTCTACGCCGCGACCGTTGAGCCCTTTCTTCGACAGTGGCGGGCCTACGTCCATCGCCTCGCGATGGCCGTGCTCATCGAAGCCCGCGAGTCCTTCGCCCATGACCGTCGTCGTCTCAACGTCGTCAACTACGTGGACCTGCTGAGCGTGACCGGCACCATGCTGCGTGACGGCGCCGACGTGCGCCACGCCCTGCAGCAGAAGTACCGCTGGCTCTTCATCGACGAGTTCCAGGACACCGATCCCATCCAGGCCGAAATCTTCCTCATGCTCGCCGCGGATGAAGTTACGGCCGTCACGCCTTGCGACCGCTTCACCCTCTCATTGCGCCCGGGCGCGTTGTTTGTTGTTGGCGATCCCAAGCAATCCATCTTCCGCTTCCGCCGCGCCGATATCGACATCTACAACCGCGTCGCCCGGCGCATCGTCGACACCGGCGGCGAAGTGCTCCCGCTCACCGCCAACTTCCGATCGTTGCCCGCCGTGTGTCATCTGGCGAACACGGTGTTCCCGCCGCTCTTCGCCGCGTACATGCAGCCCTACTCGCCGTCGTTCAATCCGCTCGACCCCGTGCGTGACGAGTCGGAGTGTCCGGCCGGTCCGCGCGTGGCAAAGCTGACCGTTCCAGATCAAGGAGACAATGACGCGACAGTCGAGGCCGAGGCCAGGCTCATCGCCGCGTACGTGCACGCCGAGGTGGCGAGCAAGCGCCGGACGTACGGTGATTTCCTCGTGCTCACGCGGCTCAAGCCTCGTCTGCGTGTGTATGCCGAGGCGTTCGACGCGCTCGAGATCCCCGTGGAGGTCAGCGGTTCTGGGCTCTTCTGCAAGTCGCCCGAGGTGAAGGCCCTGGCGTTGCTGCTGAGCGCGCTTGCCGACCCGCTCGACGCCGTCTCGCTCGTGGGGGCGCTGCGCGGGCCGCTGTTTGGCATCAGCGACCCCGAGCTCTTTCAGTATCGCCAGGCCGGCGGCCAGTTCGAGTTGAGTGCGCCGCTGCCCGAAGCTGCCGACGAGAAGGCGGAGAAGGCGCTCGACGCTAATTACGGTCCCGTATTGCCGGCGATTCGGCGGCTTCGGGAGTGGTGGCGCCTCACTCGCCGTTTGCCGCTCCCGGCGGCCATCGAACGCATGCTCGAAGGCACCGGCTGGCTTGCGTTGGCCGCCACCACGCCCGGTGGGGCCCATGCGGGTCATCTGCTGCAGGCCATTGACGAGGTGCGCCAGGTCGTCGAGTCGGGCGGCGGGCTTGCCGATGCTGCCGATGCCCTCACCCAGGAAAACGAGTCCACCGAGTCCGAAGCGTTGCCGCTCGAGCCGGGGCAGCGCGACGTCGTGCGCCTGATGAACCTCCACAAGGCCAAGGGCCTCGAGGCCCCCGTCGTGCTCCTGGCCGATCCGCTCCACACGTACGAATTCCCGATCGTCCTTCGCGTCGAGCGCGAGGGGACCTCGGCCAAGGGGCACCTCCGGCTGGTCCGGAAGCGGGAGAGCGGATTCGGCGCGACTACCCTGGCGCAGACCATCGACTGGGACGTGCACGAGGCCGAGGAGAAGAAGTACGTCGCGGCTGAGCGGCTGCGGCTTTTGTACGTGGCCGGCACGCGAGCGAAGGAGTTGATGGTCGTGTGCCGGGTGAACGATTCGAAGAAGAACCATGCGTGGGACGCTTTCGAGGGGTACCTGGCTGGCGTGCCCGACCTCGAGGTGCCTGTGGCGACACTCGTGGCCGGCAAGCTCGTCGCTGATCTCTCGGCCAACGCCCGCACGGCAGCTGACGCCGACCGGGCCGCGCGGCACGACCGCTTGCGCGTCGCGTCATGGGCCGTCACCACGCCTACCGGCGAGAAGGCCCGTCTGGCGGCGGCCGACCGGGCCAGGCAGATCGCGTCCGACGATGAGGCGGCAGCTGCCGTACCAGGCACCGCGAGCCACCGCGCTGACGGCGGCGCCGCGTGGGGCTCGCTCCTGCACGGCCTGCTCGAGCACGCCATGCGTCATCGCCATGCGACCCGCGAGGACCTCGCCCGTCTTGCGCAGTGGCTCACTGTCGAGACCACCGACCTTCGGCCCTTCATCCCCGAGGCGCTCGATTGGGTTGACGATGTGCGACGGTTGCCGTTCTGGGAGGACGCCAGCGCCAGCGGCGAACGCCACGTGGAAGTGCCCTTCGCCGTGCGCGTGGAGGAATCCGCTGTAGCGCAGGGCTCCAGCCCCGCTGTTCCTGCGCCCACCGTCCTCCGGGGCATCATCGACCTCGTGCACCGTTGCGGCGTCGGTTGGCGCATCCTCGACTACAAGAGCGATCAACTCGATGGCCTCGCCGACGTGGACGCCGAGCTCCTGGCGCGCTACGGCCCGCAGCTCGCGCAGTACCGTCTTGCCTGGGAGCGCGCGGCCGGCGGCCCCGTGTGCTCGACCGAGTTGGTCGCCTTGCGCGCGAAGCGCACGATCACGAGCCCGTAACGCGACCTGGCAAGTTCTCGAGGGCCTCGACCAGTGGCGGGGCGGATACGCCGGCCCAGGTCAAGCCAGATCGCACGGAGAATCCCGATCCCGAGTTGCCTCCTCGCTTGACCTCGACCGGCGCCGGAGGGAGGATGTCACACGTTCAGGCCCAACGGGGTAGCCCCTGCCGACCGGATTGTCTGTGACCTACCGTGTCCCAGTTCTTGACAAAACTGCGGACCCATGCCGAGTTTGGTTTCGCGCGGCCTGTGGCGGAGGATCCCCCGGTCATCGCGTGCAAAGGGGGAGAACAGGATGCCGTCTTCCTTCACTTGGATCGATCACTCAGAGACCCATCGCCGCAAGATGCTCGACGCCATCGACCTGTTTCGAGAACAGGGTACCCGGGACGAACTGGGTCTGAGCGTCATTCGGGATGGGTTCGCGGACCTGTTATTTCCCGGGACGGGTGCTCTCCAGACGCGCGCTCGCTACTTCTTCTTCGTGCCCTGGATGTATCGCTACCTCGAGCGCGAACGAGTCAGGTCGTCCGACATCGTCCGCCGCGCCCGCCAGTTCGAGGTGCGGCTCATCGACGTGGTTCTGGCGTCTGGTGACAGCGCCGGCACCATCGGCCGCCGGGCCCGCGGTGATCTCCAGCGTCTGCCTTCATCGATCTATTGGAACGGGCTCCGTCGACTCCAGATCCGTCTCTTCCAGGGATCGCAGGACGACTACCATCGGTCCCTGGACGCCTACTACCGCAACACTTCTCGGCGTCAGAAGACAGACGACGGTGAGCCACTGGAGCCCGTCCCTTCTAACTGGCATCCGAAGGTCCCGACGGCCCCTGATGCCTTCGAGGCTCTCGGCAGCTCCAGAGCAGAACAGTCACCTGTCTCGCTGACCTTGGAGCCCGAGGAGGCAGAGTACCTTGCCGATCGAATCCGTGGGACGGTTGGGACCTCGCTGTTCGCTTGGTTTCTCGACCACATGAAAGAGACGTCGGACGCACCATTCGCATGGGCGCACGAGTTGGCGCTGCGGCTGCCTGACCGCCTCAAGCGGCAGGTCGCTCACGCGCAGGCGTTCTCAGACGTCATGGCCGGAGCCGCCATTCTCTACAACGGGATGGTGTGCGAGGGACCACCCCGTCGTGAGGACGAACGCAAGGAGATGGAGTCGATGTTTGACACCTGGTTCAAGGAGATTGGGACGCGGTCCCGTGTACTCCACAACTGGGACCGTCACGACTTCTGGGCCTTGGTGGCCGAGTCTGGTGCCCGACCCACGGTCGGGGCTCGCGCCTTCGTCGACCGCTGGGTTGACTGCGCGCTGGGCGCGGATGCGGCGTCCGGGCTGTGGGCTTCCGAGGACCCAAGAACGCTCATCCGCAACCGCGAGTGGAATCTGAAGAAGTCGCTGGCGCGGCTTCACAGCCAGCATGCGCGCCAGACTTGGAACGGGTACACGGGACTTGGGCGTATGGACTTCAGATGGGGCGATGCCCAGGTCGTTCTCAACGACATTCTGGCCGCCGAGGGGCGTGCGTGATGCTGGAACCACGCGACCGAGCCTTGCTGACCACTGCGCTCCGCCCCCCCGACGGGCACGAGTTGGACTTCGCGGTGGGCACGACGTACTCGCTCGACTTGCTGACGCTGCTGACTGTGCCGCTCACTTTTGCCTGGTTTGACCGAAGGGGTGACGGGGATGGGGACACGGTCGAGTCAGTCGAAGTGCTGGGAGGCCTCCAGAAGTACGCGAAACGGATCAGCATTTTCTGTCAGGCAAGCCGGATTGCCTGGCCGAAGCAGCGTTACCCGCAGTTCGCCTTCCTGGAGGAATCAATCGCTGACTGTGCGGCACCCGAAGGTGGTGCGTTCCACCCGAAGGTGTGGGCACTCCGCTACATTGCCGAAGACGGGCATCTGGTCTACCGGATGCTGTGTCTCAGTCGCAACCTCACCACGGCGCGCTCCTGGGACACCATTCTGGTCCTCGACGGAGAGATTGCCGGCCGGCGGACGGTTGCCGAATCGGTTCCGCTCGCCGACTTCGTGGCTGCGCTCCCGCGGATGGCGATCAGGGGATTGACCCCTGAGAGAGCGCTCGAGACGCAGCGTCTCGCCGACGAACTGCGACACGTTGAGTTCGAATGCCCGGAGGGTTTTGAAGCCTTCCGGATGTGGCCTCTTGGATTCGACGGTTATCGGAAGTGGCCGTTTGGCGGTGCCGGAAGCCGCTTGTTGGTGGTTTCGCCATTCCTCGCCCTCGGTTGCCTGGAGAAGCTGGCGGGAGACGGTCGAAACTCGGTCCTCGTGTCGACACCAGACGCACTGAGGCAACTGGCGCGCCGGCCCGACGGATTCTCCAGCTTCTACACGCTGGACGACCGAGCAATCGCCGACCTGTCTGATACTGCCAGCGACAGCTCAACTGATTCCCCGGCAGATGTGATTCAGCTGGCCGGTCTCCACGCCAAGCTTTATGTGAGCGACGTCGATCGCAGCACGGTGATCTGGACCGGTTCGGCAAACGCAACCGAGGCGGCGTTTGACACCAACGTCGAGTTCCTCGTGCAATTGACGGGGCCGAAGAGCCGCATTGGCATCGACAAGCTCCTGACCGGCAACAAGGACTCGGCCGGATTCCGGGACATTCTCGTCGAGGCCGACGGCCTGGTGTCTTCGGACGTTCCGACAGAAGACGACGTTCGGGGAGATCGGCTGCTGGAAAGTGCTCGTCTCTGGATCGCCACGCGAGTTCGCTCGCTTTCGGTTGAGAGCCATGGCGAGCTGTTCGACATCGCTGTTGTTGCCGGTGAAGGCGGCACGCCACTCCCTGATGGTGTCCATATCCGGTGTTGGCCGAACACGCTCTCACCCGATCAATCGGTTTCGGTGACTGCATCGACTGGAACCCTCGCGCGGTTCGCGGATGTCACCTTCGACGCGCTTACGACGTTCCTGGCGGTTGAAGTTGCCACCGCGATCGGCGGCACCCGACCGCCCGTTCGGTTTGTTCTCAACCTGCCTCTGGACGGAGCCCCGGTCGACAGGCGGGACAGAATCCTGCGGAATCTGATCAAGGACCAGTCGCGCTTCGCGCGGTACCTCTGGATGCTGTTGGCCGACCCGTCGGAGTGGGCAACAGGCCCAGCGGCGTTGACCCCGCCGAACGCCCCGCCTGAGGGGCAGCACGGCCACGCCCATGATCCGGTGCCGGCCTTGTTCGAGTTGCTGGTGAGGACACTCGATCGTCACCCGCAGCGCCTTGATGACATCGCAGGACTCCTCAAGAGCGTCGGGAGCACCCCCGGCGACGAGGAGCGCGTTCTCCCGTTGGACTTCGAGGAGATCTGGGCTCCATTGTGGGCGCTTCGGGAGCGCATCAAAGCTGAGGAACAGCGATGAGTGAGGTGACGTTCTCCTCGCGCGTTCTTCCTGGACTGAAAGCGTTCCAGCGAGATTCCGTCGACTACCTCTTCAAGCGAATGTACGAGGATGTGCCTCCCGCCACCCGTTTTCTGGTGGCTGACGAGGTCGGACTTGGCAAGACGCTTGTGGCAAGAGGTCTGGTCGCGCGAGCCATCGATCGGCTTCAGGAGGAGGGCGTCCAGCGCATCGACATCATCTACATCTGCTCGAACGCTGGTATCGCGCGGCAGAACATCAGGAGACTCAACCTCACCGGCGAGCGTGTGCACAATCTGCCGGATCGGATCACGTTGCTGCCGCGAGACATCCACCATCTGAAACAGCAACAGCAACAGCGGAAGCTGAATTTCGTCGCGTTCACGCCAGGTACGTCGTTCAATCTGAAGTCGCATCTGGGCCGGTATGAAGAGCGAGCCCTTCTATTCGGGTTGCTCCCCGACGAATGGACGATCCACCGGGAAGGAGCGATCTCGCTGTTGGCTGGCGACTCGAGACGGAGCAACTTTGCCAGGAACGTCCAGGACTTCTCGCGCTGGTACTCGATTGACGAAGATATCTGCGGCGACTTCAGACGGACTTTGAAGGACGTGGATCGGGCAAGTGAAGCCCGCAATGAGGGGACGTTGCTCAGGAGGTTTCTGACGCTTGCTGAGCACCTGGGCAAACGGGATGTTGACGAGGAAGAACGAGCCGAGCGGACGTTCCTGATAGGCCGGCTCAGAAGCCTGCTGGCGACGACGTGTATCAAGGCGCTGGAACCGGATCTCGTCATCCTGGACGAATTTCAGCGGTTCAAGAATCTGCTGAACGGAACCGACCACGCGGCGGAACTGGCGCGGGACCTGTTCGCGTACTCGGGCCTGGACGGGCGGCAGACGCGGGTGCTGCTGTTGTCTGCGACGCCGTACAAGATGTACACCCTGCACGATGAGGAAGGCAGCGACGACCACTTTGCGGACTTCATCCAGACCGTTCGGTTTCTGCATCACGACGAGCAGAAGACGGAGCCGTTTCGTCAACAAATGCAGGCGTACCGCCGCGGGCTGTTCCGGTACGACACCGAATCGCGGGATGCCGTGGTTCAGGCCCGCCGCGCCGTGGAGGACGATCTCAGGGAAGTGATGGTCCGAACCGAGCGGTTGGCGGCCACGCCCGACCGAGGCGGGATGCTTGTCAGTCACGAGTCCAGGTTGCCCATTCGTGCTGACGACTTGCAGCACTACATGGCCGTGCAACGCGTGGCGAAGGCCGTCGAATACGGCGACACTCTGGAGTTCTGGAAGTCCGCGCCCTACGTCCTGAACTTCATGGACGGCGACGACTACCAGTTGAAGGAGAAGTTCGTCCAGGCCATCAACGGGCCGCGATCTGTGGAAGCTGCCCTGACTGCGTTGTCGTCCGGTCCGTCTCCGTTGCTGTCGCGGGCTGACGTCGAAGCTTACAAGCGTGTTGATCCACTCAACGGCCGACTGCGGGCTCTGATGGAAGATACCGTCGGACGGGGGACCGCGAACTGGGCCTGGCTACCCCCCTCGAGCTGGTACTACCGTCCGGCTGCGCCCTTCGACGGTGCCGAGGCTATGGATTCCACCAAGCGGCTGGTGTTCTCGGCGTGGCAGGTCGTGCCGAAGGTTGTGGGAGCCCTCCTCAGCTACGAAGCTGAACGCCAGATGTCGGGCGAGCCCCCAGAAGGGACAGCTGAGTCCAACACCGAGAGAGCCAGGAAGCGGCGGTCGAGACGTCTGGTGTTCGGTCAGAAGGCCGGCCGGCCCAGCGGAATGCCGGTACTCGCGATGTTGTATCCGTCCGTAACACTGGCGGAAATCGGAGACCCGCTCACAGTGGCGTCGGTGGTACGGGGCGATGACCCGACGCAGGAGCCCTCCGTCCATGATGTCCTTCGCGCCGTGAGCGCCAGATTGGAGCCGCTTCTCGCGGACCTGGGTGGTGGGGAGATCGATGGCGAAGCGGACGAGGGCTGGTATTGGGCGGCTCCCATCCTTCTGGACCTGCACCGTCACGAGGGTTCAACTCGGGAGTGGTTCGACCAGGCGCGTCTCGCCTCCAAGTGGCAGGGAGACCCCCTCCGTGACGATCGGCTGGCTCCGGCAGAGGGGGAGACACCGAACGAAGAAGATCGTGATGACAACTGGTCGGCACACGTTGAGGTCGCGCGCGAACTGCTCATCGGTTCGTTGTCGTTAGGTCGTAAGCCGTCTCACCTGGCTGACGTACTCGCACTTTTGGCGGTTGGCTCGCCTGCGGTCGCCGCCCTGCGTGCGATCTGCAGGGTGACGGGCGGGCTGGGCGTTGCCCGGCTCCCCAAGGTCCGAAACGCAGCTGGCCAGGTCGCGGAGGGGTTCCGCTCGCTGTTCAACCAGCTCGAGCTGACCGAGTCCATTCGTCGTGCCAATCCGGTGGAGCCCTACTGGCGCCGCGTGCTCGAGTACTGTGCCAACGGTTGCATCCAGGCCGTTCTGGACGAATACGCACACCTGCTCGCGGATGCTGTCGGGGCGAAAGGGGCCTCGGCCGTGGAGACGGCTGACGTCATCGCCCGGGAGATGACGGCCACGCTGACGTTGCGTTCCGCTTCCTTGCGCGTCGATGTCTTTGAGCAATCAGTCGATGAGACCGGCCGACGTCGGGCGGTGGTCGACAAGATCAGTTTCCGGACCGGATACGCGGTCCGATACGGAGCGCGCGCGGAGGAGGGAGACAGCGCCGAGCGCAATCGGAAACTCCAGGAGGCGTTCAACTCGCCCTTCTGGCCGTTTGTCCTGTGCACGACGTCCGTCGGCCAGGAGGGGCTCGACTTCCATCGATACTGTCACGCCGTGGTCCACTGGAATCTCCCGTCGAATCCAGTGGACCTGGAGCAACGAGAAGGTCGGGTCCACCGGTTCAAAGGCCATGCGGTTCGCAAGAACGTTGCTCGCCAGCACGCGACGGCGATGGCCCGTGCGGGTGCAGGCGGCGACCCCTGGGCGCACATGTTCGATGCCGCCCGCATGGAATGCGGTGACGGCGACGCCGACGTGCGCCCCTACTGGGTATATGCGCCGCCGGGCGGGTCCAGAATCGAACGACATGTGCCCGCCTACCCGCTGAGTCGCGATGCCGCAACCGCGGAGGACCTCAAGCGGTCGCTGACCGTCTACCGCATGGCGTTCGGTCAGGCGCGCCAGGAAGACCTCGTGGCGTTTCTGCTCCGGCAGCTTGGAAACGACGAGAAGGTGAAGGCCGCCGCCGCGGACCTTCAGATGGACCTGAGTCCGCCGGAGTCTTCTCACAGGCACGAGTCCGGTGGCGCGACCGAGTCGCTGGCGCCAACTAATGGCCTTCACGTGGACTTCGCTGCCGCCCCAGCCGCCGGCCCGTTCAGGCCGGTCGCAGGCTCCTTGGGACGCTTTCGCGAGTTGCTGGATGCCTTCCGCGTGCTTGTTCCGGAAACGAGTCGACGCGAGTCTGCCGGTGGGGACACCCGTGACGAGGGCCTCCTCAAACGACTCCGCGCCCTGCTCGACGCGTTTGGGCAGGTTCGTGCCAGGGCTGATGTCCCTGATGACTCCGGATCAAAAGTGCGCACTTCGGTGGACATCGCGACCGTCCTGGCATTGTTGGACGAGTTCGTTCGCCTCCGAGCGCTCAATGCCCCTGTTGCCCCGCTCGTTCGATACTGCAGTCTCCTGGAGGCATTCAGGGACGTGCGCAGAAACGGCATCACTGTGTGACCACCGATCCCGTAGTGAGGAGACATTCATCATGGCGACTGAATACACCGACGTCGATCGATTGATACTGGGCCGATGGCAGGATGTCATGGGCCTCTTCGAGGCGCATGAAGAGCTGCAGGATCGGGTTGAAGAAGTGATCGAGGACGTCCGTAGCAGGCTTGGGCGCTGGCTCGAAGGGCGCGGCTACGAGGTCACCTCGGACCCGAAGTCACCCTCGTTCTTCCTTGGCAAGGCCGACTGGTATCACAAGCGCAAAGACGATTGGAGCGTCTATTTCGAGGTTGGAGGGTTTGCACCGTTCGGGTTCAGGAAGGTGAGAGAAGACCACCCGTTCGCGTGGTTCCATACGGCCAATCTCGAGTTTCTGCACATGAAGGAGGCCGAACGAGTTGACTTCGCCCGTGCCTTGCGCCAGGAGCTGGGCGACGTGGCAAAAGCCTGGGCGGACAATGAGGTCGATGATACGGAGTCCCCGCTCGGCCGCTACTTCCGGGACGTGAAGGACGCCGACCGGGTAGAGTTGATCGCCGACCCGGACAAGCTGTTCGAGTTCGCGACGAAGGCCTGCGAGGAGTTGTTCACGCTGGCTGACCCCATCGATAGGGTTCTCGCCAAGTTCCGTCCGAAGGAGTAGAGGGTGTCAGAGCACATCCCCCGCCCCGGCATGTTCGCAACGGTCCGCAACCGGCGCGGCGTCGTGTCCGCCGTCGAACCCTACGACGGCGATGCCGGGCGGCTCCACCTGGTGCATCTGGAGTACAAGGACGACCAGTACCCGGCAGAGGAGCAGCTGCTCTGGGAACTGGAGCCGCACCGTACGCTCCTCGAGCCGACGGCGCTGCCGAACCCGACCAACACCGACCCGATGCCGGCGGCTGACTTCGACGCCATGCTTCGTGCCGCGCGATGGACCGCCGCATCCCCGTATCTGGACCCGGATGGTGACGGCCCGCTCGACAGACTCCCGATCTCGAGGCCCTTCCACGGTGCGGTACAGATCGAGGACTTCCAGCTGGTCCCGCTCCTGAAAGCCCTCCGGATGCCCAGGGTCAACCTGCTGATCGCAGACGACGTGGGGCTTGGGAAGACGGTGGAAGCGGGGCTCATCCTGACGGAACTGCTGCTGCGCAGACGCATTCAGCGCGTACTGATCCTCACGCCCGCATCGCTTCGCCTCCAGTGGCGCGACGAGATGTGGGAACGCTTTGCCCTGTCGTTCGACTTGATCGATCGGGCCGAGACGCACGCCCTGCGCCGCCGTCTCGGTATCGACGCCAACCCGTGGCGTTCCTTCAGCCACATCATTACTTCGTACCACTACCTCCGGCAGCCGGACGTTCTGGATCAATTCCTCGTCGCATGCCGGACGCCCGAGGACTCGCCCCACCTCCCGTGGGACCTCCTCATCGTCGACGAATGCCACAACCTGATGCCGTCCCCGTTCGGAGACGACAGCGACCTGTGCCAGATGCTGCGCTTGATTGCGCCGCGCTTCGAGCACCGCCTGTTCCTGAGCGCGACGCCGCACAACGGCCATACGCGCAGCTTCACCGGGCTGCTCGAGATTCTCGACCCGGTCCGGTTCAGCCAGACGGATGAATTGAAAGGCGCCGAGAAAGAACGCGTGGAACAGGTGGTGATCCGCCGCCTCAAGCGCGAGATCAACGCGCGCAACAATCCGCCCAGGTTCTGCCATCGGAACCCGCCGCAAGCCTTGGTCCTCCAGTTGTCGCCGCAGGAAGTTGCGCTGAGCGCGGCGTTCGACAGCTTCCGCAAAGCGATCCGCCGCCTCGTGAACACCAGTTCCGCGCGGCGCCGGGCGGGGACGTTCGCCATCGAGATCCTCGGCAAACGGCTGCTCAGCTGCCCGACGGCATTTGCGGAATCGTGGCGCCGGAGCAAGGAAGGCTTCTCCGGCGAGCTGCAGACGACCGAGGCGGACGTGGAAGCTGCCCGGAAGACTGTGGAGCGCGAGACCGGTGACGATCGCGAGGCGCAGTCGCGCGAGGCCACGGCAGCCAACGTTGTGGGCGCCTGGCTCAAGAACTTCGCTCGCGACCTCACCGCGGAGATCGCCGCGATTGGCGCTGCCATCGCTGGCTTGCACCTTGACTCGGAGCGCGGGCCGGTCACGGACCTCGACCCTGTTGCCGACGCCCGGTTCAGTGCGCTGGTGGCCTTGATCGGGCGGCTGGTTCGCGCCAATGGGAGCTGGCGAGACGATGAGCGCCTGCTGGTGTTCACCGAGTACAAAACGACGCTCGACTATCTGGTGCGCCGGCTTCGCCAGCGCTACGAGTCCAACCGAATCCTGACGCTCTTTGGAGGCGGCAAGGACGGCATGGATGAGGCCGACCGCGACCTCGTCAAGCAGGCGTTCAACGACCCCGCCCACGCGGTTCGTGTGCTCGTCGCCACCGACGCCGCGGCCGAAGGCCTCAACCTGCAACGCACGGCCCGGTACGTCCTGCACTTCGATTGCCCCTGGAACCCGTCCAGAATCGAGCAGCGCAACGGCCGTGTGGACCGGCACGGCCAGGGCCGCGACGTCACGGTGCACCACTTCGTCACCGATCAGGATCAGGATCTGGCGTTCCTGGCGCACGTGCTCCGCAAGGCAGACGACATCCGTGAGGATCTCGGCTCGGCCAACGAGCTGTTCGACGAAGCCGCCCATCGGCGACTGGTGGAAGGGGAGAGCGCGGCGTCGGTTCAGGCCGACCTGGACAAGCGGGTCGCGGATGCCAGAGGGCGCGCCGCGATCGATGCGGACGACCGCATTGAGCCGGACTGGGATGGCCGCAAAGCCGACGAGCAACTGCAGGCCCTGGCGAACGAGACGGACTTCGACCCGGCGGCCCTCCGCGACACGCTGGAAACGGCCATGGCCATCAGGGCCGGGCGCCCTCAGCTCGACTGCGCCACGCCGGACCGCACTTGCAAGATCCTGAAACCCGATCTTCCAGGGTGGGTCGAGGTCATCGACGACTCAGTGAGGCGGCGGACGGGCGAGGGCAAGCTCGGGCCGGTGGCGCGTCTGGCGTTCAGCCCCGAGCCCTTCATGGAGCGCATCGGGCAGCGCCTGGTCTTTGCTGCAAGGCCCGATGTGCTCCTGATGCACCTCTCGCATCCGATGCTGCAACGCGCGCTTTCAGCGCTGACACGCTGGCGGTTTCCCGGGACCGGCGAGGACGTCTCACGCTGGACGGTGCGCCTTGGCGGCGTCCCGGATGGAGCCGACGCCGTGGTCTTGCTGAGCGTCGAGGAACTGGCGGTGAACGAGTTGCGGGAGACTTTCCACCACTGGGTGCGCACGATCATCTTCCCCATCCGGCAGGGCAAGCTCGGCACACCGCTCCGACACGTGCCGGCGAGGGAACTACGTGGCGGCCGAGCCACGAAGGCGGTCTCTCAGGACGAACGCGCGCGCGAGATGATCGACGATATCACGCCCGACGTGAAGAAGTTCCTGGCCACCCACGCTTCCCACCTGAGCGAGGCACTCTCCCAGGGGCTCGCCGGCGCCGGCGCCGAGGCGCGTCAACTGGAAGATGAGCGCTACCGCAGCCGCCAGGGCGAGGTCTCGACGCTGATCGCCGAGAACACCCTCGGTAAGCTGCAGCGCGAGATCGAGAAGCTGAAGCAGCAGCGCCAGCAAGGACTGCTCTTCGAACAAGAGGCGCGCCTCGACATGTTCGACCGCTCCATCGAGGAGAAACAGGCCGAACTGGTGCGCCGGACCCGGCACTACGAAGAAGTCCGCGCCCAGCTCGACCGCGAACGCGAGCGCATCCTGAAGTACCTGCTCCCAAAGCGCCACGCGATGTCGGGGACTGTGCAGGTGTTTCCGGTGTGCGTCGAAGTGCGATTGCCGGGAGGTGCCGCATGAGCGCCACCGAACTCACCGGTTGGGACCGCCTTCGCCACGGCGGCCTGCTGCTCGACCCGCCACGCCTCCGCCAGGTCGCGGCTCTGGCTCAGCCGCCACGCCTCCAGTCCTTCTTCGAAGACGACCTCCGCCGTCGTCTCACCGCGCTTCCCCAGAACGCCGCCGAGATCTCGGAGTTCGTCGCATTCGTGCTTCAGAAGGTGTGCCGGTTCGCCCACGATGGCGAGGCCTGGCAGCGCGGTTCTCAGGTCGGCAGCGAGTGGGGCCGCACGACCGTTACGGGCGAAACCGCCAAGCCACGCCACCTCTGGCGAGGCCGCAACGGCGCCATCCTTCCGGTCTTCATCGATTCGGAGCCGCGCGTCGGCGTCGGCCGCGGGCGGAAGGTTGTCAGCAACGCGCTCCAATGGCTCCGCGCCGGCACCGAGCGCCTCGCCCTGGTCACCAACGGGCGCCAGTTCCGTCTCGTGTTTGCGGGACTCGATTTCGACGCCTGGTGCGAGTGGGACGTGGACCTCTGGCTCGAGGAAGGCACGCTCTCGCCGCAGGTGTCGGCACTCCGCGCCCTACTCTCGCCTGAACTCTGGACACCTCCCGAGAAGGACGCGTACTCGCCTCTGGTCGCGGCCATCCTCGAGAGCCGCAAGGGGCAGGCGGAACTCTCGGCCGTTCTCGGCGAGCGCGTTCGCGAGGCGGTGGAGCTGCTCGTCCAGGCCCACGGCGATGTCCTCGAGACCGCTCTCTCCAACGTCGATTCAGCAGCCATCTATCGCGCCGCCGTCCGCATCGTCATGCGCATGGTGGTGGTGCTGTTTGCCGAGTCGCGCGAGCTGCTCCCCAGGGATCACCCGCTCTACCATCGCGCCTACGGGTTGACGGGCCTGCTCGAGGATCTGGAGAAGGTTGCCGCGCGCGGAGGCAGCCGGCTTGCGCGGTCGTTCACGGCGTGGCCCAGGATTCTCGCGCTGTTCCGGCTCGTGTACCAGGGCTCGCACCATCCCGCGCTTGCCGTGCCCGCTTACGGCGGCGAGCTCTTTGCGCCTGGTGCTCCAGATGCGGCCGACGGCTTGTCGCGGGCACTCGTGGTGTTCGAGCGAGCGGCCTTTGAGCAGGAACTGCTGTCAGACAAAGACGTTCACCGCCTGCTGGACCGCATCACCCGGACTCGTGTTCGCGTGCGGCAGGGCAGAAGCGCGACGTGGATGCCCGCGCCGGTGGACTTCTCCGACCTCTCCACTGAGTACATCGGCATCCTCTACGAGGGGCTGCTCGACTTCGAGTTGAAGACCGCACCGGCCGGCGATCCGGTCGTGTTCCTGGCCGTAGGTAACCAGCCCGCGCTTCCGTTGTCGCGCCTGGAGGCCATGGACGACCAGGCGCTCGCCAACTTGCTCGAGAAGATGAAGGACACGAGCAAGGCTGAGGAACCCGAGGCCGAGGACGACGTCGATGCCAGCGAGGATGCCGTCGGGAACGCTGAGGCCGGAGACCTTCTCGCTGATGCGGCAGACGACGTTCTCGAGGACTCTGAGTCTCCTGCCGCTGCGTTCGACGATGACGCCGGTCCTGAGGATGCTCGTCATGCCACGCGTACTCGGGCCGAGTCGTGGGCGCGCCGCGCCGTCGAAGTGGGGAAACTCGTCCGAAAGCCGACCGGCACGCTGACACCCGAGAAACGCGCGAGGTATGAGGAAGAACTCGGCCGCAAGGCGCGGCAGCTCGTTCTGCGCGTGTTGTTGCCCGGGGAGTGGTACCTGGTCCGCTGGGGTGGAACGCGAAAGGGGTCGGGCACGTTCTACACGCGGCCGGGACTGGCTGTTCCTACGGTTCACCGCACCTTGCGGCCACTCGCCTACGATCCGCCGACTCGCGACGGGGGCGAGCCAGACCGCAACGCGCCGGCAGTGGAGTGGACTCCGAAGGCGCCAGAGTACATCCTCGCGCTCAAGGTCTGCGACCCCGCGTGCGGCTCCGGCACGTTTCCCGTGTCGGCACTCCGGTTTCTGACCGACGCGCTCTACGCCTCCCTCCATCGTCATGGACGTCTCACCGACGCTGGCGACGGCACCATCGTCCGCCTGTTGGGGGGTGGGCAACCGTCATCTCCCGGGGATGCTGGTGCAGAGTCACTTGGCCAGGAACTGCTGCCGTGCCGCCCGGACGATGCGCAGTTCGAGCCGAGACTCAAGGCCGTGCTGCGGCGCTATGTCGTGGAGCGGTGCATCTACGGCGTGGACCTCGATCCGCTGGCCGTCGAGCTGTGCCGACTCGCGTTGTGGATCGAGACGATGGACCGGACGTTGCCGTTCTCGTTCCTCGATCACAAGGTGAAGTGCGGCAACAGCCTGGTGGGCACGTGGTTCGACCAGTTCCAGCACTACCCGGTGATGGCGTGGAAGAACCGGGAGGGCGGCGACAAGAACCACACCAACGGTGTGCACTTCGCAAAGGAAGGTAGAACCAAGGCCATCAAGGCGTTCGTCAAGGAGAGGCTGACGCCGGATCTTCGTCAGTTTTTGTCCGGGCGCACGCTATTCTCGGTGGACATGCAGCAGCAGGCCGGCACCGTTCACGACGAGGCGCTGGCTGTTCTGGCGCGGGTGCACGACCTGCCGGTGCAGGACAGTGCCGAGCGCGCGCGGATCTACCGCGACGAGGTGCTCGGTTCGGCTGCTTATCGCTCCCTCAAGTCGGCCATGGACCTGTGGTGCGCGTGTTGGTTCTGGCCGGCGGACGACCTTGCTGATGCTCCGCTGCCCAGCACCCTGACCGCTCCGCCCGAGGAAACGCGAGCCATTGCCGGTCGCATCGCGGAAGCGAAGCGCTTCTTCCACTGGGAACTCGAATTTCCGGATGTCTTCCGTGAAGCTGGCGCCGGCTTCGACGCGATTATTGGGAACCCACCTTGGGAGAACCTCCAGCCGAACCCCGAGGAGTTCTTCTCCAACGCCGATCCGCTGTTCAGAACGTATGGTCGGCTTGTGAAGCAAGCGCGCCAGCGGGAGATGTTCACCACTGACCCTGCGCTTGAAAGACAGTGGCTGGACTACTCAGCCGATTTCAACGCTCTCGCCAATTGGGGTGGACTCTGCGCGAACGCGTTCGGCGACACCGACGGAGAGTCGGCCCGTTTCGACTCGTTCGCCCTGGGACGCGGTGGCCCGCGCCTCCACGAACTGTGGCGACAGCAGCGAAGCCGTGCTCCCGGGTTCTGTGCGGGGGAACATCCGTTCCGCCAGCAGACTGGTCGGGTGTTTACGTACAAGCTCTTTCTTGAGCAATCGTACTGTCTGCTGAAGATGGGTGGGAGGCTCGGCCAGATCGTTCCATCTGGCCTCTACAGCGACGCGTGGTCGCAACCGCTTCGAGAGCTCTTTCTTGACCGCTGCCAGTGGGAATGGCTGTTCGGGTTCGAGAACCGGGAAAAGGTCTTCGATATCGACAGCCGTTTCAAGTTCAACCCGGTCGTGATCCAGAAGGGCGGCTCGACTGACGCTATCCGGACCGCGTTCATGCGGCGCAAGCTGGAGGACTGGGAGCGGGCCGAGGAGTTCGCCACGCCGTACACCCGCGCGCAGGTCGAGCGATTCAGCCCACGGTCAAAGGTCATCCTGGAGATCCAGTCCCAGCGCGACCTCGAGACCCTCGAAAAGATGTACGCCAACTCCGTTCTCCTGGGCGACGACAGTCCCGAGGGTTGGGGCATCAAGTACAGGCTCGAGTTCATGATGAACACCGATGCTCATCTCTTCCCGCCGCGGCCGTGGTGGGAGGCGCAGGGGTATCGCCCTGACGAGTACAGCCGCTGGCTGAAGGGCGACTGGCGTTCTGTTTCGGAGTTGTGGGCTGAGCTCGGCATCGACCCTGCGCGCGTTGTGCCCGTGGATGTCGAACTTGAAGAGTGGGTGTTCGACACCAGCGCCGGGCCCGAGGAGCGCACAGCGCGTGCCCGGCGCGTTCATGGTCACCTGCTCAAGCCCGGCGACGTCCAGCGCACGGAGTGGCGTCTGCGCTGCGCCCAACCGCCGTACGACGCGCTGCCGATCCCCCGGGCCGACATCCCTGTCGGCATCATCCTCTCACGCGACGCCGAGGCCTGGATCCGCGAAGACCGCATCGTGGACACCGGGCTACCGTTGTACGAAGGACGGATGATCGGTCAATTCGATTTCAGCCAAAAAGGCTGGGTCAGCGGGAAGGGGCGCACTGCGGTCTGGCGAGACATCCCATGGGATCGCAAGCAAGTCGAGCCGCAGTACCTGATGAGCTCTCAAGTGCTGCAGAACGCGGGCAAAGGCCACCCAGGGCCCAAGCTGGCCTACATGCGAATTAGTTCATCCACCAATTCACGGACGACGATTGCGACATATCTGCGCTCCGTCCCTGCCGGTGACAGCGTGTTCTTCTTCGTTCCTGATAACGGCAGTACGTCGATTCCGTTCATAGGGGCGGGCGTTCTGTCATCGCTGCCTTTCGACTTCGTAGCCCGGCAGCGCCTTGGCGGTCTCAACATGAGCGAGTTCATGATGGTTGAGACTGTGTTGCCCCACCGTGATTGTCTGCGAATGAGGCTCAGAACTCCGTTAACGCGCTACGAAGATGTGGCCCAACAGTTTAATCGACGTCACTCCTGGACCTCGAATCGCAACGGGGCGCCGGCCCCGAACAGGCGCGGGTGCAGTTGATTAATCTCTGAGA
>Ga0315277_10003041_pt1 | contig 23018 bp, 19 predicted proteins | sample YL17G05_15_MG_FD_203695 | JGI IMG/M metagenome (GOLD analysis project Ga0315277, IMG submission 203695) | Sediment microbial communities from Yellowstone Lake, YNP, Wyoming, USA - YL17G05_15 | ecosystem: Environmental > Aquatic > Freshwater > Lake > Sediment | place: USA: Wyoming | collected...
CCCGATCCCCTGCAATTTCATCAGTGCCAGCCGCGCCTGTTCATAAGACAGTTTTGCGATGGAATCGCGCCAGCCTTTCTCATCGGCAATATCACAGGCGGTCTTCAGAACGTACGGCGAGCGGTAGCCCAGCTTGCAGCCGGAGAGTGCTGACATGCAGCTGGCCGCAAGCGATTCGGGCCCGGGGAACGCAAAATAGATCCTTTCTTTAAATTCAAGGGGCGTGCCAAAGGTCTGTGCAATATGCGAGATCCTTTTTCTGATCATCGGGATGTTCGAGTTGGTTGCGCAGATATAAGAGATGAGGCACTCCCATGCCGGCTGGCGGATGATGCGCAGGCCATGGCACCGTACTACGGCGTCATGGATAAACGGGTCGCTGTCAAATGACGCGGTAACCGCATCCAAATCCGTATCGAGTGAAAAGTACTGCCGGATGAACACAGGAGGCGCTCCCTCGAAGGTGAGGGAGAGGCCGTCCTGCCGGATCCTGATGACCCGGCTGCCGACCACACCATACCACCACCCATCCGGTTCCCGGTCCCAGCGGAACACCTGCCCGCAGGAGAGCGTACGGTCAAGGGAGAACGGCTGATTGTTTGTAAGCGACAGCACGGGCATGGGTATAGTCCGTACAGAGATCGATGCCGGACCTATTTAGCGTTCATCATTTTTTCAGCTTATGGTGAGCCGGCAACTCCCGTCATTGGCAACCCCTCATCCCGCATCGGAACGAATAGCATTTTAATATATAAATCATAAATTCTTTTCATGGAATTATCAGAACAGCTCAGGACATTTATCGAAGAGGGGCAGGACTGGGAGCGCAAACCGACCAGCGTGAAGGGCGTTTCCATCATCCGGCTCCCGAAGACCAAGAACCGTCCGGCATCGCTGGCCATCGACATCAACCCGGTGAACGAGCACGGTGTCCCCATGAAAAAGAAGGGCATCATGCTGATGAATGCGGTTGAACTGGCGGCGTTCCGTACCGCGTTCAACAATGAAAAAGTGGACAACCTGATAAAAGCGCTCGAAGAGGTGCTGCCGGAACGCAGGATGGCTGCCATGCCGGCCAAACCTGATGTATTGCAGCTCTGAATGCATAAAAAAAGATCGCAAGGGTTTTTTTTGAGGGGGGATACGCATCAATCGCTCCATGGCAATCCCGTTGATTGTGATGTTCATCACCGGTGTCGCGTTCGCCGGTTGTCTGGGTGTGAAGACGCCCCTAGTATCGCGCCCGCCGGCACCGGCCGTTTTCCTGGATTATTACCGGACGGGCGGCCTTGCAGGGTTCGACGACCGGCTGGTTATCTTTGACAATGGTGCGGCCGTTGTCTCCACAAAAGCAGGAAACAGGGAGATCGTCCTGAACGCAACCGAAATCGGGAGGATCTCGAACCTGTTTACCGAGAGCCAGTTCTCCATGCTCCAGGCGAACTATCCGGCTCCGCGTGGCGGCAATGACCTGATCCGGTACTCGGTCAGTTACCATGGCAAGACAGTCACGACCGAGGACACGGCAATCCCCCCGTCACTGTTGCCCTTGATCGATGAGCTAAATATCATCGTGAAGAATGCGGGTACCGATTGACAGCCGGGCAACCCATTACCATGGAAAGCCCGGTACGGCAATAAAAAAAATTATCCTTTCCCGTAGATGCACGACTGGACGTCGTGGCCCAGTCTTCCGATCGCGTCTGCACGGCACCGCTGGCAATGGCGCATCTGCCGGACATACTTCGCACATGCGTCCTGCATCGTGCGCTTCATCTCGGGGGTTGGCGGGGTGATATTGGCGAACTTGTACTGGGCGATGAGCGGGATCACATTGAAGGTGTAAACGCCCATCTTCCCCACCTTTTCTGCGATCGCGGGGATGTGGTCCTCGTTGATGCCCGGGATGTAGACGGTGTTGACCTTCACGATCATGTGGCGCTCTACTGCCATCTCGATGCCTTTCAACTGCTGGGATAGCAGCAGTTTTGCCGCCTCGATCCCGGTGTACCTCTTCCCCTTGTAATCCACGAACTGGTAGATCTTTGCGCCGATCTCAGGGTCGATGGCATTAAGGGTTACGGTGATGTTGCCGACATCGTATTTCTGCAGCAGGTCAATTTTTTCCGGGAGCATCAGCCCGTTGGTGCTGATGCACTTGATCACACTCGGGAATTCCTCGTGCAGGCGGCGGAGCGTCTCGAAGGTCTCCTCGTTTGCAAGGGGCTCCCCGGGCCCGGCGATACCGATCACCTTGATGTAGTTGTATTTGGCCATCACTTTTCTGACCATCTCGACCGATTCATCCGGATTGAGCACTTTGGTGGTCACGCCAGGGCGGCTCTCGTTGACGCAGTCAAAGTCCCGGATGCAGTAGTTGCACTGGATATTGCATTTCGGAGCGACGGGGATGTGGCAGCGCCCGAACGCGTGGCACGCCTTTTCGGAAAAGCAGGGGTGCTCCTGGATCTTTCGCATCTGTTCGGGGTCCCACTGGACCTTCTTTCCCGCAACGTCAGCGACCTGCACTTCTTCTGACATATTCAACATCACTCAATGCGTTGTTAATGTATAAATACCGTGCAATCGTGATAGTTCCGGTGGATTTATGGATGGCTATGCAGGCGCGATCCTGTCGGTGAACCTGACGGAAGGTTTGGTACAGCAGCAACCGCTCCCGGAGGAATGGAAGAAAAAATATATCGGCGGGCGGGGCTTTGGCGTCAGGATCATTTCCGACCTTGTCGACCCGGCGATCGACCCGCTCTCGGACGCAAATGTCGTAGTCGTTGCCGCTGGGCCGCTCACCGGGAGCCGGATGCCGATGGGGTCCCGGTACGATGTCGTGACCAAGTCGCCCCTGACCGGCACCCTCTCCAGCGCAAACAGCGGGGGTTTTTTCGGCACGGAACTGAAGCGTGCCGGGTTCGATGCCATTATCATCCGCGGGAGTGCACAACGGCCGGTCTACCTCCGGGTCACCGACGGGACCGCAGAGATCCGCGATGCAGCGGCACTCTGGGGAAAGACCACGAGTGAGACCACAAAAGCCCTGCAGGCTGCATTGAACGACCCGGGCGTGCGTGTGGCATGCATCGGCCCCGCCGGTGAGCGCCAGTGCCGGATGGCAGCGGTCATCAACGAGCAGAGCAGGGCGGCAGCACGGGGCGGCTGCGGCGCGGTGCTCGGGTCAAAGTTCCTCAAGGCGATCGCAGTGCGGGGGACCGGCACGGTCGGGGCACACGATCAGGCCCGTTTCGATGCGGCCACAAAGTCGGTGCGGGAGCGGCTGAAAGCCGGGGGAATGACAACCGGTGTGCTCAGTAAATACGGGACTGCGGCGCTCGTCCAGCTGATCAACACACTCGGGCTCCTCCCGGTGAAGAACCACCAGAAGAATACGTTTGCCGAGGCCCGGAACGTTTCGGGGGAAGAGCTCGCGAGGGCTTTTTTGAAAGGAAAGAAGGCCTGTTTTTCCTGCCCGGTCGCCTGCGGGCGGGAGTGTGAACTCGAAGGGGTCACCGGGGGCGGTCCCGAGTACGAGACTATCTGGGCGTTTGGTCCCGAGTGCGGGGTGTCGGACATGGCGTCCATCATACGGGCAAACAACCTGTGCAATGACCTCGGCCTTGACACGATCTCGACCGGGGTGACGATTGCCTGCGCGATGGAGCTCTCGGAGAAAGGCTACCTGCCCTATACTGTGCGGTGGGGTGACGGCGATAAGGTGGTCAACCTCGTGCGGATGATTGGGTACCGGGCAGGGATTGGCGACGAGATGGCGGAGGGATCCTTCCGGTTTGCCGCACGCTATGGGCACCCCGAGCTCTCAATGAGCGTCAAAAAGCTCGAAGTGCCGGCGTATGACCCCCGCGGGTTGCAGGGGCAGGGGCTAGAATACGCGACATCGGTGCGGGGGGGCTGCCACGTGTACGGGAACATGGTCTACCCGGAAGTCATCGGCGTGCCGGTCAGGCTCGATCCCCATGCCACGGAGAACAAGGGTCACTGGACAATGGTGATGCAGGACCTTGCGGCGGCGGTCGACGCATCCGGGATGTGCCTGTTCGGGGGCAGGGTGCTTTCCGGGGCCGATTACGCCGCGATGGTATCGGCGATCACCGGCTGGAACATGGACGAGCGGGAGTTTATGCAGGTTGGTGAACGCATCTGGAACCTGCAGAAGGTCTTCAACCTCAAGGCAGGCATCGGGCCGGAAGCAGACACCCTGCCGCCCCGCATGCTCAGCGAACCCTTACAAGAAGGTGTCCAGAAAGGGCAGGTCTGGCACCGCGACGCGCTCCTCCCGGGATATTATGCTGCACGGGGCTGGGACGCACAGGGGCGGCCGACAAAGAAGAAGCTGGATGAACTGGGTATCGAATAAACCTCACCTTTTGATCAACGCTCTGCCGTTCCGGCACGACCGAGAAACCCGGTGATCAGGGCAAGCACATCTCTGTCCAGGATGACGGAAAAATCAGGGTTCACGATAAAGACAGGAAATGCCCCCCCGATCGTCCTGACCTCGACTTTGAACATTTTCTGCTCAAGGAGCACGCCGGCAGCCTCCCGCATGGCATCGGCCGATCGTCCTGAATCGGCATCCGGGCCGTCCATAAGGGAGAGTTCTGCGTGCTGCCGGACCTGTGCGGACTGGAGACGGAACATGTTTGCCTCCGAAAACTGCTCCGCCATCCTAGCACTCGACATGCCGTGGAAGAACCGGACAATGAAATACTGGCTGCCAAGCAGGATGCCAAGAAGGATGACGGGGTTGGACAGGTTGTTGAAACCCGTCAGCGAGAGCAGGGTTTTTACCGTAACGCCAGGGAGCAGGATAATGGTCGCGATGATGACAAAGAGCATAAAGAACGCCGCGATCCCGAACAGTGAGGAGACGAACCGTTGTGAGTACTTCCCTGCGACCAGCTTCCCCCTCATCGCTGTTACGTCCCTGTGGAACCGGACCGAGTAGGGTTCAAATTTCCAGACACAAAAATAAAAGACAAGTATGCACAGGATCTGGAAGAGGATGACGAGCACGGTTATTGTTGAAAAATCCCCGGAAAAATACCCGGTGAACGCAAAGAGCAGGTCGGCAGAAAAGATGACAGAAAACCCATAGAACAGGGTGCTGGAATTGATAAAAAAGATATCGAGGAGGATACCCGTCAGCCGGTCCGTGGTCGGGATGATGCCGGAACGGTAGAGTGCAGCAAAAAATTTCCGGATCTCCTGCACAGGTAGCCCGATTGCCCCCGTCCCGATGGGGATGAGCAAGGTGATGAAATAGACCATGTAAAGGTAAAAACTGGCTGTGATGAAGAGTGGAAAGTACCCGTCTCCCAGCGTAAAAAACAGAACAACATGAACTGCGATGCAGAGCAGGACGATACCCGTGGTGACCAGGCCGGTCCTGCCCTGTGCCCGGAGGATCCGCCGCTGTTCATGGAGCGCATGGATCTCCTTTTTTATCAGCTGGTGGATGGCATCACCGTCCTGCCAGAAGAGATCGGCTGCGTTCTGTTCCATATCGGATCGTTCCTGCCGGTCTATACATTGTCAAACGTCAAGAGGGTATCGGATTTTTAAGGGCCGCTGCGTTGTTGTACTGACCTGTGGTCTGCAAAGGATCCCAAAACGGCGAGGTCGGAAAAGAAGAGACTTATCGTAAAACGACATAAATCAGCATGATGAGGAAGTCGGAGAAATTGAAGGGAAAAGAGAAGGTGGCGCAGAAAAAACAGCAACGTACACGCTACGTGATGGTTGCTGTAATCGGCTGCATTATCATGGCCGTGATCCTTTTTGTCCTGTTCAACCCCTTCGTTGCAAAGACAGGTGATACAGTTGAGGTCTACTATACCGGTTCACTCGATGACGGCACGGTCTTTGATTCAAACGTCAACGGGACCCCGCTCGTCTTTGTGCTCGGGAGCCATGCAGTCATTGCCGGCTTTGAAGAGGCCGTGACAGGCATGGGCGTGAACCAGACAAAGATCGTTCACATCCCGGCTGACAAGGCATATGGGCCGTACCGGAACGACCTTGTGAGGGTGGTGAACCGCTCGGGGCTGCCGGCAGAGATGAAACCGGAGGTCGGAAAGATGTACACGATCACAAGGACGGATGACGGGTCCTCAAGTCTGGTCAGGATCCTCAACGTGACTCCGTCAACGGTCACGTGGGACGAGAACCATATCCTTGCGGGAAAGGACCTGACCTTTGAGATCCGGCTTGTCAGGTTCTCGAGCGGAACATAGGCGTAATAATTTCATTTTTTAAAAAAGATCCCGGCCGCAGGATGGGCCCGGCCGGATTCGAACCGGCGACCTCCGCCGTGTAAGGGCGACGTCATACCGCTAGACCACGAGCCCGATAACCTACTAATCTCCCCGTTTGTAAATAATAACATTGTCAAGTTAACTGTTTTAACTTGATCTTTGCTAGGAATGGATTGATCAGTTGTATAACTATGCGGCGCGGGACAATTCCAAAAAAACATCTCAAGTGCCGTGCAATCCTCCTCAATCATGTGGGATGGACCACGGGATGGAGACTAAAAAAAGAAACACCAGGATATTTATCCTGGGTTGAACTGACTGAAGATTTTTTCATCTTTCATTGTCATCACGTTATCAATTGCTTCCTTTGCAGTAACCTTCTTATTGATGACTTTGATTACATCGCTTCCTCTGAATATAACGTTTCCACCGGTTTTCTTAATTACGCCCTCAACATCCATTGTAACTTTGTCTCCCGTGGCAACATCCCTCAAGTCCTGGCGACGGAAAATTGTAACGAATGTATACGGGAACATTTTAATTCGGATTAGTTTGAGTGCTGGCGCGCCTTCACACTTGACTGATTCCGCCATCACGTCAGCTGCTTTATAACCGCTTGGTAAGGTAACGAACGCCACAAAGTACCCTTTGCTTGCAAGGTTAAGGGATTTCGGTACAATCTTGACTTTGGCAGTGACAGGGTTGATTGACGAGAGTGTGAAGTCTGCATAGGTAATACGTTCTGCGCGTTCCTCGGGTGGCAGCGCACAGTCCGGTTCGGGGATGTTCACGGTTTGTGACGCCGTCAGGTACCCGTCGTGCTCCGCGCTCACCGTATGCGAACCCGGTGCAATCATTGTCTCCCCGTCGGTTTTGAGCCCCTTGTATATTCCATCAATCCGGACGATGGATTCCTGCGTGTCCTGCGGTGTGGAACTGACATACAGCCTGCCGTAGGGGTCACAATCACTGTTTGTATTGACCAGATCCAGCTGGAAGTTCAGGTCGGGCGCAGATCCGCCATTCGGTATCGTTATAGAAGTTACGGTTATCGGGTAGTAGGTTGCAAGGGAGGTTACACAGGATGCTCCGATGTCATGGCTTCCCGCCTGTAGTGTAAGGGTCGTCGAACCAGTCGTACCTGTTGAATATGGTGTGGTCCCGGTCATATACCGGTTGTCAACCCAGATATCCGCATTCAGCGGGACCGAGGTGACCCTGATAGTCCCGGTATTTGAACCACTGCCCGGGTAGATGATGATGTTTGCATCGCTCCTGTCGGAATACAACCCATCGGCAGTAATGATTTTTATATAATAATCAGTGCCTGTAGCGACGGAAGGGATGGTGCAGTCTTCTTTTTTACCCACCGTTACATCGGCTGTGCCAAGGAGTGCTGACATTGTCCCTGGAGTCCCCTTCCACAGTTCAATATTCACAGTGCCTGTCAACCCTGACTGGATCCATGTAATCGGCCAGGACTCTCCCGTATACCACGTAACCTGGGTATTGGGGTCTGTCACCCTGAGCGTGGGAACCGCGATACAATCGGCAAGGAACTGGGATGTCCCGGTCCCTGAGGGAAGCGATAACAGTTGCGGAGTCTCTTTCGGTGGATCCATGAGATAGTAGGCATCATTCTTCCGTGCCCAGATGAACGCCTCGCTCATCGAGGCCCGCCCGTCACGGGAGGTATCCGAGAGAAGCGGATTATAAACACCGTTGATCCACGGGTACGAGAAGGCATTCCCCCACGAATATTCATTATATTTTGCCGCGGTCATAATCACCGCTTTCGTCGGTAAATTTGTATATTTGGTCCTGAAATTATCGATAAATCCTCCGCCGAAACACTGCTCCATCATGAGCGTGACGGACTTGGCATCGGAGGGAAGCGCATTCACAAACTCTGTGTCCGTTATGACATCACTCGCCGTCGTGCCCCAGGTAAAGAGTTTTACCCGTTGAACGAACGGATCGTTGTCGGTTCCACTCCCCAGATTTCCGCCATGGTTGGTCACGAATATGAACAGGTTGTCATCCTCATCAATGATTGTATCCAGATTCCCGAGTACAGTGATTATGGTGGATCTCTTTGCATTGCCGTTCACTTCAGTAGTATCTGGGGTGTTGTCAAGGTCTCTTGGAGAATCAATATAATTGGGAGTGTAGTCCGGAGCGTCGCCGTAGTTGTGGAGCTGGTCAGTGCCGGTATTAGCGCCATCGGACATCAGAACATAAACATGATCCTTTGGGTAGCCATAGGTCTGAGTCAGGGCAATGTACATGGAGGAGATGTCATTCCAGTACCGTGCGTAATTGTATTCCTTGCTCACACCGCCGGATATGAGGAGGGCGTAATACTTGCTGCAGTCCGGGGTGCATGCAGCCACCCCAGCTCCCCCGGCAGATCCTCCCACCGAAGAGTAAGCGCTGGCCGGATCCGGCGGGCTCACTCCAGCAGCATAGGACATTCTGACCTTTGTTGGTGGTGACATTCTCTCATAAGGATCGGAATATTGATCCTCATCATTCACAAAAACAATCCTGCACGCGTGTCCCCAGTTCGCCTCCGGGTTGTCATCAATAAGGACCGCCCATGATGGATAATCGGCGGGCGACGTAACAGGTTCATCTCCTGGGAAGAGCTCCACTGTTGAACCAGGTGGTACCGCCTCATCGCTAACCGACAACGATACGTCTGCGGGTGAAGAACCACCGAACCAATTATCGATCACAAGATCAACGGCTCCTGGTTTGTCTATTACCGGGCCGGCTTGAATGGTGACTGTATAGGTCGGAGAAACCGTCTTTCCGGCGTAATCTGCACCAACTCCATCCTTGTAGTTATCTTTCATACCATTGAGTGCGGATTCGGCCCATATCGTATAGGTTCCGGAAGGATAGATGTACTGGTTATCGTATACTGCAGCGGTCTGCCATGAATAACCACCGGATTCTCCCCAGTACCACGTCCCAGTATCCACGTAATTCTCAAAAAGGGAATACGGACCAGCGAATGGTGCTCCAGGGTTATCGTTATACAGACTGTTATGTGTAACGCCATCAGGATCCTTCACCTTGATATTGATATTGCCTAATCCACCACTCCGTTGTATTATTGCCGCATACAAGTTGGTCTCAATGCGGAATTTGAGCTGGGTGCCACGAGGTACTGATGTATCTGTAACGTCAGCATTGGTGTTATAATTCCAGATTTGCATATCAAGGGAGGGGTCTGCCACAACGAAAGCAGGGTTCAATCCTCCCATATGATCACTACCCATTAACCCCGGAATCACTGCCCACCAATTACCAGTGTATCCCACAAATTCTGCAGGGTTTACCGCGAAATTATTATAGCTGGGGGTCAGGTCATAAGCGCCTGGGGGAGTGTCTTCTTGAAATCCTTGGAGGGGAGGATAAGACGAAAACAAGCCGATTGTTGCCGGTGCAGGGTCCCCATCCGGATCAGGTTTACCATATGCCGAGTTCAGGGCATGGGTAACGTCCAACCCTTGTTCACCGATGAATATAGTCGCGCCCTGCTCGATGGCTAGTGGATAAAACGGCTTTTTGATGACGATGGAAGATGTAGCGTAGGTAGTCATGTGGTTTATGTCACGAGGCTCGGTCAATGCATAGACCGTATAGGTGCCTGCATCGAGTGAAAGATCTTCAGTTTTCCAGGTCCACCACCATTCGTTGGTACTTGGCACATCAGCCGCAAGGAATGTCAATTCGTTCTGGTCGATAACAGGATTGCTCGCCGGATCAATGCTCGCGATCTGTGCACCCTCACTGGGCATGTTTGGCCCCGTAAGGAACAGATAGACCGTAGAGGTCGCATCGGCGGTGCCATACAACGTGATGTCGTCGCCTAAATAGTAACTTCCGGCGCCAACAGTGTTAATGGTAAATGCAGCATTAACTGGTACAACAGCAATACAAAGGCAAAGGAGGAGGACTCCTGCCAGTACAAATTTTAAACTACCAGAACTCATCATTCTTCACTCCGCATAATTCCAATTGAATAAATAATTGGATGCTGAATTCTTGTTTTATTGGGGTATATAAAACTCTTGAAATGATTCTGCAATGTGTCAGGGATTCTGGTATACTCACACCCAATTGATCGGATTGATGAATATGCCCGGAACACATTGGTGAGGAGTCGATCATGATCCCACTCAGGTCACAACTGGTAAATTATTTAAGCAGATAAAATATTAATCAAACATACCTGAGATGGGTATTGAGGGGATGATGATTTTATAACGAAAAATGCACGCATGTGCCTTTTTGTGGCTGCTACATCGTGGTCACAAGGGTAACACTTGTGCGCGAAACCGTTGGAGGAGACATGATTGGAAGTATCAGGTGTATATCATGACGAAACGAAATGTAATTCCTCTGGCTCTGTTGTGTATCTTTTTTATAACATTTTTTGCACCACCAGTTGGAGCGGCCGGCTTCACGATGGAATCCGGTCCGAAGATCACATCATGGGATGGTGCGACGTGGGCTAATATCACCGTCAAAGACTCACCCATTGCCGCAGGAAAAACCATCACTATCGAAATGGACGTGTCTTATTTATGGCAGATTGTTGCTAATCGCACGTTCACGCTGGAAAACGTGGAGGTGACTGACACAGCTGCTGGTGCAAACTGGGTCGGGACAATAGAAGAAGACCCCGCAATGGGGATAACAACGTTGGTACTGACGTCGACCGGTGGCGATACGGCAATCGGTGAAACGGTCAACGTAACATTCACCGGTGCAAACGGGAGCCCATGGTCATGGTGGTCAGGTGTGGCCGGCGATTCGACATTCCCCCTGAAGGTAAACAGGACCGACACTTCTGATACAGGCACCTTCAACCTCATCATCAACATGCCACCGGGCAGCCTCACAGTCGCCGACGGTGCAATGATAACAGAGCCGGACGGAGCCACGCTGCCGGTGATCACCATCACCGATGCCCCCATCCCGCGGGACTTAACCGTCGAAATCAATTTGTCAAATATAACCGGGCTTGTTGCCACCCCCCCAATCACGGACGCGAACGTGAGGGTGACTGATACCGCTGCCAAGGCAGGCTGGACAGGCACAATAGCAGGGAATATCCTGAGACTGACATCGGCCGGTGGCTTTACGGGAGTCGGAGAAACGATCACCGTGAACCTCACCGGATCAGAAAATCCCTGGAAGGCCAACACGGCAGGAAAGCGGACCGCACTCCTGCCGGTGACCAGGACCGACCGGATTGACCTTCCTCCGAAAGGGATAGACACCATTCATTTCGTGATCAGGACAGCCGCCGTCCCACTCGTGGGCAGTATCACACCGGCTTCCTCCGTCAACACAAAATCAGCCCTGAACACGACCATCACCGGCTTTGGCTTTGTGAACGGAGCCACAGTGAAACTCACGATGGGCGACTCCGATCAAATCGACGCTACCAACGTGACGTTTGTCTCCGCCGGAAAAATAACCTGTTCCTTTAATCTCTGGAGCAGGACTATCGGGCGGTGGAATGTCACTGTGGCAAATCCTGATACCCGTTCCGGGACACTTACGGATGGGTTTGAAGTACTGGCACCCGAACCGCCGACCGTTACCGGTGTTTCCCCGTCCATCGGGCTCAACACGAATACACTCCTGAACGCAACGATCACCGGTACCGGCTTCCTTCCTGGAGCAACGGTGAAACTCAAGATGGCCGGTCAGCCGGATATCGATGCTACGAATGTGACAGTAGTCTCCTTAACCAGCATCACCTGTACTTTTAACCTGATCGGTAAACCTGCCGGGCAGTGGGGCATTGAAGTGACCAATCATTTTGGTTCCAATTCCAATAACCTGTTCCAGCTGATCTCACTCACAGTCTCAAACCCGGGCGGCAATCCCCCGGAGGACAACCCGCCTAACTCCGGTACCGACACCGGAATAACCACCGGTCCCGGAGCCGGCACAGCCCCGGCAAGTGTCCCAGTAGCGGCAGCGGCCGTTGCACAGGGGCCGCCTTCGCCCCCTGATCCCGGGAAGACTGCATCGGTCTATACAAACCCGTACGGTGTGATCACGCAGGCGACGACCCTGCAGTCGAATGACCGTCTTGCAACCCTGACCATGGGCCTTGGCATTGTTGCCATGAATTCAGCCGGCAAGCCCCTCTCCTCGGTTACGATCACTGCCGTTCCGGCCGGGAACCTGCCTGCCCTGCCATCCGGCACCATCCTCTCCTATGCCGGCATGAATTACGAGTTACTGCCCGATGGCGCAACATTCTCACCAGCAATATCGGTCAGCTTCACCGTCCCGCAGGGGCAATGGGCGCAGGACTATACCATACGATCCTATGACCGTGCGACCAATACGTGGCAGGATCTGCCGACCAGATACGATGCCCAGACCGGCACGGTCACAGCAGAAATATCCCATCTCTGCCTCTTTGCCCTGTTTGCCAAAACCCTTCCGTCCCCGTCACCGGCAGCTGCACAGACCCCGCCAGCTCAGGTGACCGTGAAGCCAACCCCGGCACGCCCGTCGCCGACAATAGCGACAACCTTTTTGGGCATAATCCTCTGGATTGGTAACCTGATAGTAAGGAATCCAATGGTGGTCGCAGGGATTGCGATCCTTGTCGTCGCGGTTGTTCTGTTCGGCTGGAAGCGACGGCGTGACCGGCTGATGTTCCGGCCCTGATCCTTTTTTTCCCGCTGCTGAACCATGTGGAAGGTCTCTGGCAATTTCATCCCCAATGGCCTTGAAAATCCTTTCCTGAAGGCTAACGTGCGGGACACGGTGTAAGCCTGCTCAGATACCGAAGGAGGGGGTTGCCTCCCTGCCTGGTTTTCGTGCAACGGCATCCGCCTCCGGAGCTTCATTTGAAGAGCGCGGAGCACTTCCGCAGCCCTGTCAGGCATGGGTACCCCCACCTGCGTTAATGAGTGGGGGGTGGCACCCCGGTCATGCCCGACCCCCTAGTAGGGGGATGGGGGGGTCACGTGATCTGAGTGTGCGGGGGGCACTCCAGGGTAGGTGAGTGGGGGTACCTACCCCTTTTGCATGGGAAACAGGGGTTACCCCACGATAAAAGCTCCGTCGGAGACCAGAGACCGGAACCGGGTGGGGGTATCCTCTCATGTACCCTGGCAGGGGGAGGGGGTGCAGGCACTCATGACTCCTTGATGGGGGTCAGGGGGGCACCTGATCCGGAGGGGTGGGGGTCCCCCCCTTGTCCGCGGGCGGTGAGTGATACCATGCTGCCGTCGTGAGTTCTCTGGTAAAAGGAGGTGCGGGGTGTGAAAAAGATGGGGGTAAACGCTGTTGAAGGAAGGGGGGTCGGGGGGGTGGCGCATGATGAAGGAGGGGGGGGCCCCCCAATGTTATCGTTACGGAGGTATTCCCTTGTAAGAAGTATTGCCAAAAGGAAATGAGATCTCTTGCTGGATCGAGAGAATCCGTCGTACAGGCAATGATCTCTGCAAAAGCTAAAAAAATGATTATTCTTTCTTCAGCTTGATCTCGATGCCGTACTTCTCCGCGTTCTTGTCAGCCATCGCCTGGATCGCGGCGATCTCGGCGTCCTGCCGTTTTGGCTTGAAGAGATGGCGGAACCGTTTCTGGGTCGTGAGGTATTCCTCAACAGGTTTTTTTACCACCTTTTTTACCTTGCCGACCTTGCCGTCGACCATCTCGTAGTTCACCCAGAGCCCGGTCTCGATCGCGAGTTTTGCGATCGCGATCGTCTGCTCGCTCTCAAAGCCCCAGCCGGTGCAGCACGGGGCGTGGACCTGGATGTAGCAGGGCCCCTTGGTGTTGATCGCCTTTTCGACCTTCTGCATCAGGTCTGCCGGGTAGGCGATTGACGCAGTCGCCACGTACGGGGCGCCATGCGCCGCGATGATCTGGGGCATGTCCTTTTTCGGGCGCTTGTTGCCAAACGAACATGAGCCAGCCGGGCTGGTCGTCGTGGACGCATCGTAGGGCGTCGCGCCGGAGCGCTGGATGCCCGTGTTCATGTACGCCTCGTTGTCGTAGCAGATGTAGGTGAAGTCATGCCCGCGTTCAAACGCGCCGCTGATGCAGATCATCCCGATATCGAACGTCGCCCCGTCGCCTGCTAGGATCACGATTTTTTCCGATCGTCCCTGTTTCTTTAACGATGCCTCGACCCCGGATGCCACCGCGGACGCGTTCTCGAAGAGCGAGTGGATCCACGGCACCTTCCACGCGGTCTCCGGGTAGGGTGTGGAGAACACCTCCATGCACCCGGTCGCAGAGACAACGATCGTGTTCTTTCCGGCGCCTTTCATGACGAGGCGTGCCGCAAGCGCAGCCCCGCACCCGCCGCAGGCACGGTGCCCGCAGTCGAAGAGTTCGAGTGTCTTGTCAACCATTACAGCACCTCCCTGCGCAGCCCGTAGAACTGGTCGTTTGCCCCTTTCTGTGCAAGCGATACGATCTCCTTGATGTCTTTTTTGCGGACATCCCTCCCGCCAAGCCCGATCACGTAGCCTTTTACCGGGATGGTGGAACCGTAAAGCGCGTCCCTGACCTCCATGGCAAGTGCACCTTTTGCACCCAGAGAGATGTTCTTGTCCAGCACAGCGATGTGTTTTGCCCTGGAGAGTGCCTGTGCGATCTCTTCTGACGGGAACGGGCGGAAGACGCGGATCTTCAGCAGCCCCACCTTCATTCCCTCCTCCCGCATCTCGTCAATCGCGTCCTTGATGGTCCCGCAGATGGAGCCCATCGCTACGATCGCGGTCTCGGCATCATCCAGCCGGTAGCCTTCGACCATGGCACTGTAGTCCCTGCCAAAGAGGGTGTTGAACTCTTTTCCTGCTTTTTTTATGACCTCTTTTGCCCGCTTTGCCGCGTTGTCAATCTCGTACCGGAACTCGTGGTAGTACTCCGGTGTCGCGTACATGCCGAAGCTGATTGGGTCGGCCGCGTCGAGCCGCTGGTAGGGGGTGAATGCTGGGAGGTACCTGTCCACGTCCTCCTGCGAGAGCATGTCGACCGGTTCGTACACGTGGGAGAGGATGAACCCGTCAAAGCAGATCATCGCGGGGAGTAGCACGGAGTGATCTTCGCAGACTTTGTAGGCAATAAAGTGGAGGTCGGTTGCCTCCTGGTTGTCCTCGGCATAGAACTGGAGCCAGCCCGAATCGCGCAGGGAGATGGAGTCCTGCTGGTCGTTCCAGATCGAGAGCGGTGCGCCCAGCGCCCTGTTGGCAATCGTCATGACGATCGGCAGGCGCATTCCGGCAGCATTGAAGCAGACCTCGAACATCAGGGCGAGCCCCTGTGAGGTTGTTGCCGAATAGACGCGGGAGCCTGCCGCGCTCGCCCCAACGCAGGCCGAGAGTGCCGATAGTTCGTTCTCTACGGTGATGTATTCGGCGTCGAGCTGGCAGTTTGCGACCATGTCGGCGAGTGCCTCCACAATATGGGTCTGGGGGGTGATCGGGTAGGCGGAGATCACCTGCGGGCGGCAGAGCCGGACGGCTTCTGCCACCGCGTGCGATCCCTCGGTAATTTCCAGCATTTACTTCTCCTCCTGCTGCATCGCGATCCCTTCACCGGGGCATTCCTCGGCGCAGATCCCGCAGCCCTTACAGTACGTGTAGTCGGGCTCGACGAATTCCTCGTCCGTCTGGTGGATGCAGCCCTCGGGGCACAGCGTCATGCACAGCCCGCATTTTGTACACTTTTCCTTGTCAAAGACCGGTTTGAAGACGCGCCACGACCCGGTCTTGTTATCGCGGGATTTTCCGGGCTTTGCCCGGCAGCCGATGGCAAGCGCCATTATGCAGCCGCCCCCTTCACCGTATTGAACGCCTGTCGTGCCGCCTCGATATTCTTTGCCGCCAGTTCCTTGGGGAACCGGTGGTTGAGGGCATGCTCGAGGGCGGCGAATTTTATCTCACCTGTTGCCGCGGCAAACGCCCCCATGAGCGAGGTGTTGGTGATCGGGAGCCCGAGTGCCTTGAGCGCGATCGAGGTCGCATCGATCGTGATCAGCTTCACGCCCTCGGGCACCTGGTAATCCGGTGCCTTCTCGGTATTGACGATCACGATGCCCCCCTTCTTCACGCCCTGAAAGACGTTGACGTCTTTGATCAGGGAGCTGTCCTGCACGATGATGTAGTCTGGTTCATAGACCTGGCTCCGTTTCCGGATTTTTTTGTCGTCAAACCGGACGAACGCCTGCACCGGTGCGCCCCGCCGCTCGACCCCAAAGGCGGGGAACGCCTGGACAAAGACGCCGCCCTCGAATGCAGCGACGGCTATCAGCTCGGCAGCGGTGACCGATCCCTGTCCGCCCCTGCCGTGGATACGCAGTTCTCTCAAGAAAAATCCCCAGTAATCTTACATGATAAATCAATATAAATCTACAGATCCACATCGAGCCCGAGAATATCATTCGTCCCGGAAAAGACATCGCGTGCGATCCGCGCAAGCCCCCGCGAGGCACACCATTCATCGTAGGTGGTGACATCCCGTTTCAGGAGCACCCTCACATCGGCAGTAAGGGCAGGCCCAAGAGTTCCCGCTAGCGCGACCCGCGCCTCCGGGTTCAAAAGGAGCATCGCCGCGCACTCCATGGCAGCAAACATCGCGATTGTCCGCATCCGGTCGAGTTTTTTGATGGAAAAGTCGACACCCGCGTGCTGGAATGCCTCGTTTGCCGTCCACTCCCCGGCATCGATCTTCCGGATCGCACTGACATCGAGTGCGCCGTGCTTTGTTCCCGGGGCAAAGATGCAGGCGTCAAAGGCGCCAACAATCCTGCCGTTGCTGACAAGCAGCGTCACCGTATTGGAGCTCACATCGGATACGACCACGTCGTCGCCAAGCGCGTGGCAGACCTCGTACGCGATCCCGATCTTCTCTCCGCTTGACTGGTGCGAATAGGCCTTGAACCGGGGATCGGTGGGGGAGCCGCGGTGCAGCCCGGGGATGACAACCGCCGGCACCCGGCTCTTCTTCACCTCGTCAAAGACCCGCGTCCCCCCACCGGTGTGCTTGCCGGCGCCCTCGCGGCTGACCAGCCCTCGGTTTTTCACCTTTTGGATCGCGGTAATCTTCGAGAAGTTGTCCCCCATGGAGTAGGTGAGCGCGATCCCCTCGATCTCGTCTGTAGGGCAGAGCCGGGCAAGGTCGGAAAAGGAAAAGGAGGTCGCTGCTTCCCGCGTGATTTTGAATTCACCTGATCCGCAGGCAAAGCGCATGAAACTGGTGCCATGGTCGATTCCGATGAACATAGCAGTAACCCTATAGCATGGATGACATAATAGGTTATGATGTTTGATATCGTGACCGGCGGTGCCGGGTTCATCGGGTCCCACCTTATCGACACGCTGGTCGCCCGGGGCGGCCGGGTGACGGTGATCGATTCGCTGGTTGCGGGGTCCCGTGAACATATCGCCCGCCACCTTGACAAAGGGACAGTCACGCTGGTGGTCGCCGACTTGCTGTCCGACGGCTGGCAGGATGCGTTCCGGGGCGCCGGCCGGGTCTGGCACCTGGCAGCTGACCCGGACGTGCGGCAGAGCGGGCTTGCGCCGGAAAGCCCTGTCAATAACAACATCATGGCTACCTTCCGGGTCCTCGAGGCGATGCGATTCCACCATGTCCCGGCAATCGCGTTCACGTCGACCTCAACGGTCTACGGCGACGCATCGGTACTCCCGACGCCCGAGGAGTACACCCCGCTCGAACCGATCTCGGTCTATGGCGCGACCAAGCTTGCCTGCGAGGCGCTGATCTCCGCATACTGCCACTCGTTTGGGATGCGGTCATGGATCTTCCGGTTTGCCAATATCACCGGTGCGAGGAGCGGGCACGGGGTCATCCCGGACTTTATCAAAAAACTGGCAGGCAACCCGCGTGAGCTGGAAATACTCGGGGACGGGAACCAGAAAAAGTCCTACCTCGATGTGCACGAGTGCGTGAACGCGATGCTCTTTGCCGCCACCCGTTCGGACGCGGCGGTGAATATCTTCAACATCGGGTCGGAGGACTGGATCGACGTAAAAACGATCGCGGGTATCGTGGCAGGGGAGATGGGGCTCTCAAATGTCCGGTACCGCTTCAGCGGCGGGGAGAGGGGCTGGGTTGGCGATGTGCCAAAGATGCAGCTCTCGGTTGCCCGGCTCAGGGCACTGGGATGGCAACCGCGGCACGGGTCAGAAGAGAGCGTAAGCATGGCGGCAAAGGCAATGCTTGCTGAACACAGGAGTGGCCGGCGACCGTGAAGTACATCGTGATCATCGGCGACGGCATGGCGGACGAGCCGCTGGAGCAGCTCGGCGGTAAAACCCCGCTCGAATATGCCATGACCCCGAACCTCGACCGGCTGGCACGTGACGGCACGTGCGGGATGCTGCGAACCATTCCGGAGGGATTCGAGGCGGGCAGCGACATCGCCAACCTGTCCGTGCTCGGGTATGACCCGGCGCAGTTATACACCGGCAGGGGACCGCTTGAGGCGGCCAGCATGGGCATTGACTTAACTTCCCGTGATATCGCCTACCGCTGCAACCTTGTCACGATCGAAGGCGGCGTGATGCGGGACTTCTCTGCCGGGCACATCTCCAGTGCGGAGGGTGCAGCGCTCCTTTCCGCCCTGCAGCAGGAGGTCCCGGACGTGCTGGTCAAATCCGGGGTGAGCTACCGCAACCTGCTTGTTGTCCACGGCGGGGGCGGGGCGGTCTCGACCCCGCCACACGACATCGTGGGAAAACCCGTCGCAGACTACCTTCCGAAGGGTTCCGATGCGCCACTCCTTGCCCGCTGCATGGAGGCGAGCCGCTGGGTGTTCGCCGGCCATGCGGTGAATGCCGCACGGAAGAAGGTTGGCAAACCTCCTGCAACGCAGGTCTGGCCGTGGAGCGGTGGGAAAAAGCCAGATCTCCCGCTGTTTGTGGAGAAGTACGGAAAACGGGGGGGTATGATCTCGGCCGTCGATCTTCTCAACGGGATCGGGCGCAGCGTCGGCATGGAAGTGATCAGAGTCCCGGGTGCGACCGGCTACCTCGACACCGATTACCAGGCAAAGGCACGCTACGCGCTCGACGCGATCAGGCACCTCGATTTCCTGTACCTCCATGTCGAGGCTCCGGACGAGGCGGGGCATCTGGGTAGCATCGAGGAAAAAGTGCGGGCGATCGAGCGGTTCGACGGGCTTGTCGGGACGGTGCTCGACAGCTTTGACGGGGTCGTGGCGGTGCTCCCGGACCATCCCACGCCGATCCGGGTGAAGACCCACACCGCCGAGCCGGTGCCGTTCGTGGTCCGGGGGAAGGGCAGGGATGCGACCGTGCGGTTCACTGAGCGCGAGGCACAAAAAGGGATCTTCGGGACACAGGACGCCGTCGGGTTCCTCGCGTTTCTTTTCTCGTAAGGTTGTCCTGTTGCGGCACGATAACACTACCAAAAAATCTTTTTATTATCCCAGCGGTCTGGCATCAGTCCCCTGCATCATCACCCATCAGTGGGGGTAACTTTCATCATCTGCTGGATGTCACTGGTCATGGTACCTCGTTGCCGGGGGATGATATTGTTTTTCTATGATATCCAGCGGGATCAAATGCGTGATCTTGATATGACGCGGCACCAACAGAAATGAGAAACTGTGCACGGGGACACGGCATAGCCAATATTCTCACGGTGCACAGCAGGCATTAATACCCGCAGAACCGAGGGATCAGGTGAGATGAAGAAGGACCTGCTTATGTGGGACGAGACGCTCTTCCGCGACTCCGAGGTCTTCGAGTTCGATTATGTTCCCGAGCAGTTCCAGTTCCGCGAGAACCAGATGCGGGAGCTCGCATTCCAGATCCGACCCGGCATGCGGGGCGGGCGCCCGCTCAACTCCATCTGCAAGGGGCTGCCGGGTACCGGGAAGACGACCAGCGTCCGCAGGCTGTTTGCCGAGGTCGGGGAGGCGACCAAGAAACTGGTGCCGGTGTACGTCAACTGCCAGATCGACAACACGAAGTTTGCAATCTTCTCGCAGGTCTACCGGAAGCTCACCGGGCACCTCCCGCCGGCGTCCGGCACGTCCTTCAAGCAGCTCTTCGATGCGATCTGCCGGATTCTTGTAAAGGACGAACTGGTCCTGCTCGTCGCCCTTGACGATGCCAACTATCTCCTCTACGAAAACGAGATCAACAAGGTGCTCTATACCCTGCTGCGTGCCCACGAAGCATACGAAGGGATCCGCACCGGAGTGATTGTGATCATCAGCGACCTTGACGTCGATTTGGTGAAAGCCGTCGACGCCCGCGTCAGCTCGGTCTTCCGCCCCACCGAGATCTACTTCCCGCCCTACGAGCATGCCGAAGTCCGTGAGATCCTGCAGATGCGGGTGCTGCAGGGGCTGTACCCCGGGGTCATCTCAGAAGAGATGCTTGCGCTGGTGATCGACCAGACCCAGAAGAGCGGTGATTTGCGGGTGGGGATTGACCTGCTGAAGCGGGCGACGCTGAACGCGGAGCGGGCGGCCCGGCGCACCGTGGAACGCGACGACATCTGCGGGGCGTTCTCGGTCTCCAAGTACCTGCACCTTGTGTTTACCACAAAAACGCTGAAAGACGAGGAGAAAAATGTCTTACGAGCCCTTGCGAATGCGAGCCTGAAGGAGCAGGAGATGAACGCAGGAGAGGTGTACAAGGCGATTGCCGGGTCGGTCCAGATTGGCTATACCCGGTTCTACGAGGTCGTAAAAAAGCTCGATGCGCTGCGGCTTGTCAACCTGCACTACCGCGAGGGCAGGGGCAGAACGCGCCTGATCAGCCTGCGCTACGAGCCGGCAAAAGTGCTCGAGTACCTCTCCTGATTTGCACACGTTTGGCAAGGATTATTTATTCGGCTGACATCGTGTTATGGTACAGGGAGAGAGGATTATGCTTTCCGTAAATGAACTGGCACAGGAGATCTTTGAGAATCTTGCCGAACTTACCGAGGAATTCAATGCGGCGTTCCACGAGCTGGACAACGGTGCACGCATTGTTGACTGTGGCGTGAGCACCCGCGGCGGGTACGCGGCAGGGCGGGCATTCACCGAGATCTGCATGGGGGGTCTTGGCGAGGTCAACTTCCGGATGGGGCATATCAGGGATATCCCCCTCCCGTTCATCGATGTCAATACCGATTTCCCCTCGATCGCATGCCTCGGGGCGCAGAAAGCCGGCTGGACGGTCAAGGTGGGCAACTACTTTGCGATGGGCAGCGGGCCGGCACGGGCGCTCTCGCTTAAGCCCAAGCACACCTACGAGGTGATCGAGTACGAGGACGATTATGACTGTGCCGTGATCTGCCTCGAGAGTGATCACCTGCCCAATGGCGAGGTGATGGAGAAGATCGCAGAGGAGTGCCATGTCGATGTAGGCAATGTCTGTGCGGTTGTAGCCCCGACCTCCTCGATCGTTGGCTCCATCCAGGTGGCCGGCCGCTGCGTCGAGACCGCGATCTACAAGCTCAACGAGCTCGGGTTTGACACAAAGAAGATCACAGCCGCGATGGGCACCGCCCCCCTCCCACCGGTCCGGGGGCCGAAGCTGGCGATGGGCGTCACCAACGATGCGACCATCTACCACGGGCAGATCATGCTGACCATGAAGGCCCCGGAGATCAAGGACTATTTAGAAAAGATCCCCAGCAACAAGTCCAAGGGGTATGGCAAGCCCTTCAACGACATCTTCAAGGAGGCCGGCTACGACTTCTACAAGATCGACACCGCGCTCTTCTCACCCGCAGAGGTCGTCATCAACGAACTGTCTGAGGGCAAGGTCTACCATGTCGGGGCGGTCAACCCGGACGTGGTGTTAAAGTCGTTTGGCCTCGCATAGTTTTTTTAATTACTTTTTTGGATGGGTGTTTACCCGGGCATACCAGAAAAGGTTCGGCTCGCTGTTCAAAAAATTCCTTTTTCGATTGCTGTTCGTGTGATACAGCTCTGACAGTCTGAGAAATGTCGACCGGTTGGGGATGGGAAATGAAGAACCCACGTTATAATCCTGCATGATGAGCTCTACAACATGGCATAGAAATATCAATCTCCAGAATCACATTGGATTGAGTGGTGTGGATGCAGGGTTTTGAAAGACTGGTTCTTTGGTGTTGTGTCATATTGTTCCTCGTTTCCGGAGTGTCGGCATTTACCGTATCAAAAGCAACGGTTGATACCTCCGGTACGATAAATCCCGGCGATATGGTGAACATTTCGTGCGCGGTCTATGCCGCATCGGGGGTTGCATTTCCCTCCTATGATGACCTCCAGTTTGTTACCGTGCTTGATGATCCGGCGTGGTATTATTCCATCACCGTCAATGGCGTCAAAAACATACGGCCTGTCGCGGCAGGGCGCACCCTGACTATTTCCGGGTTTGAGCTGGCTTACCGGGATCAGGATGAAGTGTTCGTGAAGGTATTGCTCCGGGGACGTGTCCCCCCCTCATTTGCACGGGGAGCGACAAAAACTCTTCTCACAATTCAGGAACTGGACGCACGGGGCTATGCAATCCCCTATTCGATCGTGACAGTTGATCACCTGATCGGGGAACCCACGCCGACCCCGACACCGGCCATTGGCAGTGTATATGTCACCTCAAACCCGTCCGGGGCAGATGTCTACCTCGATAACGCGTACAAGGGGTTTACCCCCCTGACCATGGACGGGATCCCGAATGGCAATCATCATGTTGTGCT
>Ga0315277_10003042_pt1 | contig 23018 bp, 15 predicted proteins | sample YL17G05_15_MG_FD_203695 | JGI IMG/M metagenome (GOLD analysis project Ga0315277, IMG submission 203695) | Sediment microbial communities from Yellowstone Lake, YNP, Wyoming, USA - YL17G05_15 | ecosystem: Environmental > Aquatic > Freshwater > Lake > Sediment | place: USA: Wyoming | collected...
ATGTACCACCCGGATGCCTCTGCTGACGCCGAGTACGTGGAGCTGCTCAATATCAGCAGCGAGCCGGTGACGCTGTACGATGCGGATAGAGAGCTTCCCTGGCGATTCACGGACGACCCGGAGAACCCGAGCATCGAGTCGCTCTTCCCGACGGACTCGCCGGTGACGCTTGCGGCCGGCGAGTACCTGCTGCTGGTCAAAGACGTGGCTATGTTCAGCGCGAAGTACACAGCTCCAGCGGGTGTGAAAGTGCTCGCCTGGGGTCCGGGCCGGTTAGCCGATGATGGTGAGAAGATCGAGGTCAGCAAGCCTGACGATCCGGATGGACAAGGCAATCCCACTTGGATTCGAGTGGACCGGGTCGTGTACAGCGATGGCTCACACCCGCAGGATTTCCCACAGGGCGCGGACCCGTGGCCGGTGCAGACGGACGGGCAAGGCTCCTCTTTGAACCGGACCACGAAAGCCACTTACGGCAACGATCCGGCGAATTGGCACGCGGCGACTCCGTCCCCCGGAAGGGCTAATCCTTAATATCGACTTGGCGGAATATTGAACTGGCCTGCAAGGCCGGATGTAATAACAGGAAACAAAGTGATGGAGATGACGTCTCCATCGCGAAGGGATGATTTGTGTGATGAGAAGAGAACTGACATCTGTGATCCTGGGCCTGTGCATCTGCGCCTGCGCCCAGGCGGAGTGTCCGCCGGGCGATCTGAACGGCGATTGCAGAACCGACATCGCCGACCTGTATATTCTGTCGGCATTGTGGCTGGCGGAACCGAACCTTGTAGCCGAGCCGAACGCCGTAGTCGGGCAGAATGCCGCAGCGGACCTGAACGATGACAAGCACGTCAATGCAACCGACCTGGCGATTCTCGCGGCACAGTGGGAGCGAACCGGCTGCCCCGTGGTGATCAACGAGGTGCTGGCGCACGCACATGCCGCGGCGCCCGACTGGATCGAACTATATAATCTCAGCAGCATCCCCGTGGACATCGGCGGGTGGCTGCTCAGCGATAAGAAGAGCAACCTCAGCAAGTATCAGTTCGCTCCCGGAACGATCGTTCCGCCTTTGGGCTATCGTGTCCTGTACGAGAACACCACGTTCGGTAATCCGCAGGACCCCAATACGCGAATCTTGTTCGCGATGAGCGAGAATGGTGAGACCCTGTACCTGTCATCCAACACCGATCCGACGTTCTGTGACTGTCTCATGGAGACGGCATTCGGAGCGTCGGCGACCAGCTATTCATACGGCCGGTACCGCAAGAGCACCGGCGAGGTCGTCTTCGTCACAATGAGCGAGCAGACCCCCGGCCGGCCCAACGCCTATCCCCTGGTCGGCCCCGTCGTCATCAATGAGATCATGTACCATCTGAGGAGCGATGCCGATGCCGAATATGTGGAGCTGTATAATATCAGCGATGGATCCGTCACGCTGTTCGATTATGTCGCCATGGAGCCATGGCGGCTGACCGACGGCGACGAAGCCATCAATTTTCGGTTCCCCTCCGATCCGCCTGTGACTCTGGAAAAGGGCGAATATCTTCTTCTGGTCAAGGATCTTGGCGTCATCCCGCGTGGCGTGCCTTCCGGCGTAAAGGTATTCGCGTGGGGCGACGGCAGACTTGCCAATCAGGGGGATCTGTTACGGCTGGTTAAGCCGGGCGACGTCGACGACCTGGGCACCCGTTACTGGATCGACGTGGATCGCGTCGACTTCAGCGATGGCAGCCACGGGGCCAGATTCCCGAACGGGGTGGACCCGTGGCCGGCGGAGGCGGATGGAGCGGGACTCTCGCTGAACCGTCTGTTCCCCAAGAAGTTCGGGGACGATCCGAACAACTGGCAGGCGACGATCACCACTCCCGGATCTACAAACGACTGAGCGACACGTGTGGCGCGGCCCCTGACCCTGTGGCGCGTCGGTTCGGAGCGATCATCCATTCACTGCATTTCGCGGCCCTGTGCCAGGTGCATTAAGGATTTCCCTTATATATAACCCGCCTTTTGCCTATGGGCATGGTCGGTGGCAATCATCTACCATCACGGAGGCTTGCGTCCCGGCGGATGCCGGCGGCATTGCAGGCTCAGTTTGGGCCGCCAAAGATCCGCCGCCGGGCAGGCAAGTGGCGACGGATGCCACAAACTCAGGAAGACCGCGATAACTCGCGTGGAAATGCGATTGTCAGTGACGACAAGATTACGTTTGATGAAGGGAGTTCACCATGTTGACAAGAGTTGTGGTCGCAGCCGGTATCCTTTGCCTGATCTTGCCCGCCTCCGGATTCGCGCAGGGCTTCTCCCAGGGGGACAAGACTTTCGAGCTGAGCGGCACCGGCACCGCCGACAAGGATTTCGACAACAGCGCATTCTCTTTTCAAGGCGCACTCGGCTATTTCTTTACGGACAAGATTGAGGGCTTGGTCCGGCAAGACCTGGCGTTTGCCGATATTGGCGATAGTTCCTGGAGTGCCGCCACTCGCGTTGCTCTCGATTACAACTTCGATATGGGCCGGGTCTGGCCCTTTGTGGGAGCAGGCATCGGCTACGTCTATGGAGACGACGTTCACGACACCTGGATCGGCGGCATCCAAGGCGGAGCCAGGATATTCGTGAATCAGACTACCTACGTCTCGGGCATGGCGGAATACGAGTGGCTCTTCGACAGCGGCGACAACGAGGGACTTGAGGACGGCCGCTGGGTCTTCAGCCTCGGTATCGGGTTCCGCTGGCAGTAACGGATGCAAGCAGAAAGGGCCCGGTCACTGCTTTTCCACAGTCCCGGGCCCCTTTCTGTGCGATGTCTTATCGCCAGTGAACGCAGCCGCTACGGCGCCGGCACAACGTAGATCGTCACCTGCGCCACCTGCACGGTCCCGCCGGCCGGCAGAGCCGCAAGGTCCAGGTTCTCCCCCTTGACCCACAATGTAGTCGTTCCGCCGGGCATGTCGAGAATGTCCGGGTCCAGCCATCCGGTCCAGGTCCCGCCGGCCGCGGATGTTGCAGTGACCGTGGCCGTGAACTTGGCCTTGAAGTTCACCTGAATCTCAAGGGTCAGGCTGCCAATGTAGGCGCCGGGATCGCCCGGATCGGGCTCCAGGGTCGTGCAGTGACCGCCATAACACATAGTAATATCGCCGGTGAAAATGGGGCCCGGCGTCGTCTTGAGCTGCTCGTACGCTCCCATGTCCACGCGAGTGCCGAGAACGCGAGTGTCGCGATCCAGATCGAGAGGAAGCTGCTCGGTCGTGTTGCTGTCGCGGTCAAGATCGAGGACATCGGCCGGGATTTTGGAGTTGCTGCCTGCGTCAATGCACTGTGAGGCGCTCTTGAGGCGGTAATCGCCATCGATCCACTCGCCCTCGATGCTGCGGCCGCCCGGGGTAACGAATTGCGGGGCCACGTTGATATTGCCGGCGCCGGCCCATCCGCCCTTGACGTCGCTGTATGTGACGGTGACGGCGGGCATGTCGTTGCTCCAGATCTCGTCGCCGCCGTTGTAGAGAATGCTGTTGGCGATATCGATCTTCCCGCCGGCGTCAAAGTCCCAACTGTAGCTGGTGATGGCCTGGCCGTTCGGGGAGAGGTTGTCGGCGATGGTCGAGTCGCGTATCGTCAGGTTTCCGGTAAGATTATCGATCGCGGCACCGCCCATGTCGTCGGCACGATCGGCGGTATTGCCGACGATGCGGCAGTTGTGCAGGGTCGCGTCGCCCTCCCAGTTGCACAATCCGCCGCCGGAGAGGAAGGCCCGGTTGCCGATCAACTGCACGTTGACCATGGTGACGGGGCCGCCCAGGTTGAGGATGCCGCCGCCAAAGGCCGCCGTATTGCCCTGGAACGTGCAGTCAATGATATTCAGGATGCCGCCGGGATTGTACAGCCCGCCGCCGAGATGGTGCGGGAAGGGTCCGTCGCCGTTGCCGTCCACGACGAAGAAGCCGTCCAGGGTGGCGCCCGGATTGCCCTCCGGCCCGGTGACGACGTGGTAGCTGTTGTCATCCCGGTACAGGATGCCCCAGAGGTCATTGCCGCTGAGGTCGCCACTTAGCGTACTCTTGTGGAGCACGATATCCCGAGCATCGGGGTTGGGCTGTCCGTATCCTGCATAACCACCTCGGACGACGATCCCGTCCTTGAGCTCGAATGTCGCCTCACGGTCGCCCAGCGTGGCGCCGGCCCCTCTGTCCGGCTTGTACAAGCCCTCCGCCACCACGATCTCATCGCCGGACCCGGCCGCGGCGAGGGCGTCCTGCAGGGTCAGAAACGCCTTCGTCCAGGTCTTGCCGTCGTGAAGCGGGCCAGGCGCATCGGCATCCACGTGAAGGACCGCCTTGCTCTTGACGGTGAAGTGCACCTCCAGGTTGAGGTCCCTCGAAAGGCTCATGAACGTCCAGTCGCCCGCCGCCAGGGGGCCAAAGTCCCCCTGGAGACCGCAGACCGGCATATAGATCAACGTGCAATAGGCCGGCGTGGGGCCCTGGAACCACAGCGTGATGACCTTCGTCGTATTATTGATCGAGATTTTCGGCACACCCCCCAGGTTCTTCTCGCCCACGCACGAGTTGGAGTAGACGCTCGTCGGTCCGGAGAACTGGATCACGTCGGATGTACCCGGCTGGGGCGGGGTAATCGTCCACTGTGCAGGCGGAGTCGTGCCATTGACCCAGGAGACACTCGCCGCCTCGACTGCACCCGATGTCATCAAGAGCACCAGAAGTGTGCTCACGAATCTGCGCGCATTCATCTTCCCATCCTTTCAATAGAGATCGTATTGGTATTCTTCGCGGCCCTGCCGTATACGGGGGGGCGCCCGTTACAGAATGGATGATAGTCACGGTATCCTCCTCAACCACAACCGTCCGGGCTGTCACGGCTCCAACGAGCCGCCGACCACTCCTTCATGAGGAATCTCGGCTGAAATCCCTTCAACCGACTCGGAAATAGTGTACCATCCGAAGTCCGTTTTGTCCACCGAATCTTGCCGAGATTCTGTGCTCAAGAGCCCTTTACCAGAATCATCATCTGGTACGAGGTGACGGTCACCGGGTTCATCCTTCGTGACTTTCTTCGATCGGCAAAGAATCCGAACCGATCCGGGACATCACGTAGATCTCTCGCAGTCGATACCTGGGCGTACCCGGCCCGACTTGCCCATGCAGTCCTCCGCACCGCCGAAGGGGAATCCTGTTCACGATTCGAGGTAAATCCGATATACTGGCCTGCCGATGAATTATGCGGCGATCCAGTTTGGACGGACAGGATACTTATGAGCAATGAGTTTTCACTGCCGGAGCGTGTCTCCCACGTGAAGGCAGAGGACAAAGACGTATACATCGTGGGAACGGCCCACCTGTCGCAGGAGAGCGTACAGGACGTGCGAACGACCATCGAGCAGGTCCACCCCGAGACGATCTGCGTGGAGCTGTGCAAGTCCAGGCATCAGGCGATGACCCAGGCGGACACCTGGAGCAAGATGGATATCTTCAAGGTGATCCGGGAGAAGAAGGCTGCATTTCTGCTGGCTCAGTTGATTATGACCTCATTCTATCGGCGCCTCGGCGAAAAGCTGGGTATCCAGCCGGGGGCGGAGATGCAAGAAGGCATCCGCCTGGCCGAAGAGACGAAGGCCGAGCTCGTCCTGGCCGACCGCGATATCGAGATCACCCTCAAGCGGGTCTGGGGATACCTGGGCTTCTGGAACAAGCTCAAGCTCGCCATGCAACTGACCGTGGGGATCTTCATTCACGATGAGATCGACGCCGCCATGGTCGAGACCCTCAAACAAAAAGATCAGCTTGAGAGCATCATGGCCGAGTTCGCCGAGAAGTTTCCCGAGATCAAGAAACGCCTGATCGACGAGCGGGACACGTACCTGGCGCAGAAGATCCGCAGCGCCGCCGGGAAGACTGTGGTAGCCATCGTGGGTGCGGGCCACGTCAAGGGCATTACGAGCCACATCCAGCAGGAGCATGACCTGACGGAGCTGATGGAGCTGCCGCCGAAGTCGATCTGGCCGAAAATCATCGGCTGGGGCGTGCCACTGCTGATCGTTGTGTTGTTCGTCTACGGCTTCACGCAAGGGACACGCCATGGATTCGAGAATATCTACATCTGGATTCTGGTCACGGGCGGCCTGTCGGCGATAGCGACCGCGGTCGCTCTAGGCCATCCGTTGACGATTCTCTCCTCGTTTCTGGTCGCACCGTGGACGCCGTTTCATCCGTTGATTGCATCCGGAATGGTGGCGGGGCTCGTCCAGGCCTATATCAAGAGGCCCCGGGTGGGAGATTTGGAGGACCTGCCCGACGCAATCACGAGCGCCCGAGGATTTTGGACGAATTCGGTGACTCGCATTCTGCTGGTCTTCGCCTTTTCCAATCTTGGCACGGTGCTCGGCGTTTGGGCAGCCGGCTTCTGGATCGCCGCCCGCTCGGTTTGATGGAGGACTGCTCTACGGCTTGAGGGCACGGTTGTAAAAGCGAACGTCATCGATCAGGCCCGACCAGAATGAGCCGGACCCAAGATCGCCCGCTGCCCCGAAGTAGAAGCCGGTGTTTGATGACCTCAGATTGCCAAGCTTGCGGGTATCGACAGCCACTTCCCGGCCGTCCACATACAGAGTTCGATACGAGCCATCCCAGACCAGCCGGATGTGGTGCCAGAGACCATCGGTGATACTCGCTTCGGCCACGAGCGGATGGGTGAGGCGGCCGTTGTCCGTGACAGCCGTCATAATCGCCCCCGTCGGGGCTTGTGTGCCGAGCCAAATCTGACCGCCGACGCGCGACTCGGAAAGAACCACCTGTCCCGGCTGCCCGCCCTTGACCCACATGAAGACTGTGAACTGCCCCAAAACACGACTGAACGGGCTGCCCACACTCACATAGTCGTCGATGCCGTCCAGCTCCAGCGCCCCGCCGATTCTGCCCTGCTGCGGCCGCCAGACGGGTGAACCATGCAGCGTGCCGATGAAGCGCCAAAGCCTGTCGGCGGCAAGCTCCCCTTCGCTCTCGTCGAGCAACCAGTGGGCAAGAAGGCCGGGATATGTCATCCAGTACCTTCCAAGTCCCGCAAGATCCGCGTAGGAAACGGCCCCATCGCTTTCCGCCGGGGCGATGTCGAGAGAGTCTTCCTGCTCCAACCATCGGCCGGCCAGCCTCGCGAAGTCCACGAGGTTCACGATCCCATCGTCGTTGAAATCGGGCATGAAACGCACGCCCAGCAGATACGGCGCGATCGTCTGCGCCATGACACCGGCGCCCGCGGCGTTCGGATGAATCTTATCGGGAAACAGGTTCCCGAAATCCAATAGCGCCGTGTACAGATCGATCACGGGCACATCCTTCTGCCGGGCAATCTCATCGATCATGGGCAGGATTTCCTCGCGAATCACGTTGGGCCGAATGCCCCAAACCTCGCCAAAGGCGGGAACCGGCTTGCAGATCCAGATCTGCGGCTTGCTCGGCAACGCACGGAAGACGTCGATCAACTGAGCGTAATCGGCGATGAAGCTCGCCCTGTACTGCCAGTTCTGAGGCTTGGAGTCGTTGGTGCCCAGCTTGATGATCACCACGTCCGGGTTGCACAGTTGGGCATTCGCGTATGCCCCCTGGCGGAAGTAGGGCAAGTCCCCCTGGCGAAGCAGCGTGGTCCCGCTGACGCCGAAGTTCTCCACCTGCCAGGCAGGGTCGTACTCCTGCAAAATCCGCTCCAATTGGGCGGGGTACCCGTTGTTCGCCGGGTCTGTAATTCCCGCGCCATAGGTAATGCTATCGCCGACGCACGCTACGAGTTTGGCCGCGACCGGCAGCGCACATATGTGGATGAGAGAGACCGCCAGTAGAAGAGTTCCGCGTTTCATGTCCTCACTCCCGTCAAAAGGTGGCGTCTGCAAGCCACTGAGCTATTCTCTGTAACGGCCGATTGTCACGAGACTCCTCCTGTCAGGCAATTCCGCTTACCACATTCTGCCCTGCGGATTGCGGATGCGTGAAGCAGATCTTGACCATTCAGGCGAACCTGTGAGGATGCAAGAGTAGAACCGGAGGGGGCTGCAACGGGGACGATCGGGGTCTGGCCGATGCTCTGGACAGGTTCCGCAGCAGCCTTGCCGCTCTTCTTTTTCTCCCTGGGCTGCGTTTTCCAGCGGCGGTGAAGCCACCAGTACTGAGTCGGGTCCTCGCGGACGAAGGTCTCGATGGCCTTGGTGTACTCGGCCGTGACCCATGCGAGGGGATCTTCCTTGTCGGCCCATTCACGGGGGAAAATGATTCGGGTGGTTCCCATCTCGAAAAAGAACCGGCTGTCGATCCGCCGGCAGTAGCCGACGGCAATAGGCAGATTGTATGTGATCGCCAGCAGACCGATGCTCTTGTACGTGCTGGCCTTTCGCCCGAAGAAGTCCACGAAGATGCCTTTTTTGCCGGCATCCTGATCGGCGATGAAGCCAAGGGTGCTGCCCCTGCGGGGAATCTCGGGCATCAGCTCGGCGGCCCCCTTTTTATCGATCAGCTTCAGCCCCCGCCGCTGCCGGACCCGATAGAGGTAGCGGTTCAGGTACTTGTTGTCGAGCGGCCGGGCGACACTGTAGATGTCGAAGCCAAAAAGCCCCATCAGGTACCCGATGATTTCGAAGTTGCCGTAATGGCCCGTGACCATCAGCAGTCCTTTGCGCTCGTGCATCAGCCACTTGGGGTACTCGGCCTTCTTGTATCGCGAGTAGTGACGCCAGTTGTGCTTGCTGACCAGGCGGGGCGTGAACAGGACATCGACGGCCAGCATGACGATGTGCTCGAAGCTCCGCCGGCCCGTACGCCAGATCCACTCCTCGCCCTGCTCGGGGAAGCTGGCGCGGAGATTATCCAATGCCCGCTGGCGCCCGCGGCCGTAAAATCTCCACAGCAGCCGGCCCAGAAAGCAGGCAAACCGCAGGTTGGTCTCCACGTCGAACAGGGACAGGAAAATGACCAGAATCCGGACGGCAACGTACAGCAGCCAGTCAACAACTGGATTGTGCTTTTTCTTCTTCTTGCGAACGGGTCCATCGGCCATAGCCCATGATTGTATGGGCAAAGGCAGGTTTGTCAAGGCAGGTAGCTGCCACGGTGCATGGTCGTTCCAGCACGCCTGCCTGCAGCCGATGTCATTCCAGGGGTGCGTTTATCGCATTGTCGGTACCGGCGGGGAGCTTGCCGCAGGATGTCTTGAAAAGTGGACCCGTTGTGCCCCGGTTCGGAGGATAAGACAACGCGAGCGAACGATCCGAGTGCCAAAGCCGATGGTATACGGTCGCCGGAGGCAGGCCTGTCACACTCCCCGCCGGTACCCGCAAAGCGATAAACGCAGCATCATCTCACCGACCGAAGCTGACGAGCCGCCCTTGCGCCGGTGGCACCGTGTATCACGGTCAGATAGAATTGGCGGCGAAGATGCTTGTGGCGATCGTGGGTTTGGTGTCGCCTGCGAGTTCCATACCGACGCCGAGATTCCATAGGGTATGGCGGTTGGAAACTGTGGGTGAAGAACCGGGGCAGTGGATGCCCCTGTTCGCCCCGACGATGGGGGTGTCGGGACGATGACAATTCGCATCTTCGCCGCCAAAACAATTAGCTGATGTTGGAAACCGAACCATAACTGACCTTATGTCACTCCCGCTGCTGGCCGGAAATCTCCGTGCCACGCGCGGTTCCCTGTGAGAACAGGGCAGACCACCAGCGATGAAGGGACTGTCCCTGTTCTCGTCGCCTTTCCTCAAATGCACCGACCCACACCACCTGTGTGACGCCGGCTTTCATAGAGTAAGACGCTGGCTGCGAGTGTTTGTTACACTGTTTTTGCTTTTTTTTTTGCAGCGACGGCGTCTCCGGCGAGGGAATCCAAGCTGTTTTCAGATTGAAAACGCGTCTGGAGCAGTAATAATTGCGGCTGAGAGCTGGTGCGGCCCGTGCCGCGGTCGGGCCGCTTGTATGCGGCGGTGAATTGAGAAAGGATGCAGGTATGCCGAAACAGGTATCGACGTTGCCCGCCTTGCTGTTCTGTTGCCTTCTCCCGGTGCTGCCGGGCTGCTCAAAGCTGATGGATGCCGGGCGAAATCATCCGGCCGAGGCAGGCACCGGCCCGTACGCACAGGGAGTTGTCGCGGAGTCGGCCAGGCAGATACCGGTCCTCTACGATGTGGATGTGGTCGTCGTGGGCGGGACATCGGCGGGTGTAGCCGCGGCTGCGGCGGCGGCGGCTGATGGGGCCACGGTCTTTCTCGCCGCACCCCGGCCGTACCTCGGTGAAGACATCTGCGGCACGTATCGCCTGTGGCTCGAACCCGGCGAAGAGCCCGCATGCCCACTGGCCAAGGCCATGTTTGCCGAGCCCCCGACCGCCGGACAGCTTCGCCAGAGTATGCCGTTCACGTACCAGGCGAACGCAGACTCCGCGCCGCCGCACAAAGACTCGCAGCCGCCCGCGGCGCTTTGTGACGGCAAGTACCGCAGCGCCGCGTCACAGAGCGTCCAATATAATGGCGACGTGAACATCGTCGCGGACCTCGGCGCTGAGCGGCCCGTCGGCGGTATTTGCGTGATGGCCTACCAGCGCGACGGCGATTTCGAGGTTGAAAGTGTCACGGTCTCCGCGAGCAGTGACGCGCAGCAGTGGCGGCAAGTTGCAATCCTGCAAAATGCTCGGCTCGGGCAAGGCAACTCTGAGGAGGCGGCGATCGGCCTGTCGTCGCCAGTGGACCGGACGACGCGATACCTGCGATTCGCCGTCAAGAAGAGTCCCGGGGCCAAACGCGTGCTGCTGGGTGAGATTCTGATCGCCGGGCCGCAGGACCGAGCGGCGGCCGGCACGCATCGAGTGCCGCCAACCCCGATGCAGGTAAAGCGTGCCCTTGATGAAGCCCTGCTCAGCGCTGGCGTGCATTGCCTGTACGGCTGTTACCCCACGGAACTGCTGCAGGACGGCAGCGGCAGGCCGGCGGGCATCGTCATGGCCAATCGCTCGGGCCGACAGGCCATCAGGGCCAAAGTGATCATCGATGCAACCTCGCGGGCCACCGTCGCCAGGCTGGCCGGCGCGAAATTCGCACTCGATCCGGCGGGAGCGCCCCTGTTCGAGAGGATCGTTGTCGGCGGACAGGCCCACGAACAGGAGCACGGACAAGTTCGCAAGCTGCCGACCCCCGTGTATGCCGGCGACGGACGCGCCTACGACGCATTCCAATACTCGCTCCAGATCCCGATGAAAGACGGCTCGTACGCCTCCCTGGCCCAAGCCGAACAGGTCGCCCGCGACCGGACCTGGGACCCCGGCCAAGTCGATGCCTCGGAGACACTGTTCTATGTGCCTCTCGACCGGATGACCGGCAAGGCGCAACAATGCTGCGAGTGGCCCGGCGCCAAAAAGGTTGACCTTGATGTCTTTCGTCCCGCCTCTATGGAGCGATTGTACGTGCTTGGCGGCTGCGCGGACCTGTCCCGCCAAGCGGACGCGAAGTTCCTGCGACCGCTCGAATTCATGGATGTGGGGACCCGGGTCGGCCAGGTAGCCGCGGCGCAAGCCTCGCGAATCCAGCCTCCGCGAGACGTCAGGGTCGTCTCGCAGCGCGCCAGGTCCATCGCGGCCGGCGATGTTCGGGAAGACGGTGCGTGGATGCGCGTGAGCGACCGCACCGAACACGTGAAGGCGCCCGAACGTGCCCTGCCTGTGCTCGGGAGATATGACGTGGTCGTGATCGGGGGCGGCACGGGCGGCGCGCCGGCCGGGATTGCAGCAGCACGCCAAGGCGCGAAAACGCTGGTCGTGGAATATCTTCACGGCCTGGGCGGCATCGGCACGATGGGCTTGATCGGGAAATATTACTACGGCCGCCAGGAAGGCTTCACCAAGGAGCTTGACCTCGGCCTCGTCCAGCTTGGGGGGCAGGGCGAAGGCAAGAGCGAGCCGGGCCAGGCGTGGAACAGTCAGGTAAAAGTCGAGTGGTACCGGAGGGAATTACGCAAGGCCGGCGCCGACCTCTGGTACGGCACGCTCGGCTGCGGGGTGTTCGTCGAGGGCAACCAAGTCAAAGGCGTGGTGGTCACTACGCCGCAGGGTCGGGGCGTCGTGCTCGCGAAGGCCGTCGTCGACGCCACCGGCAGCGCGGATGTCGCCGCGGCGGCGGGCGCCCAGTGCAGTTATATCACGGGCGAGCACGTCGCCGTCCAAGGCACGGGGCTGCCCCCCTGGGAGCCCGGCGCCCGGTACACGAACACCGACTTTGACTTCATCGACGACATCGACGTGGCCGACACGTCATATTCGTTCCTGGCTGCCAGAAAGAAATACGGCAACGCGTACGATCTGGGCCAGATCATCGACAGCCGGGAGCGAAGGCAGATCGTCGGCGACTTCTGCCTCTCGCCCATGGACGTGTACGTCGGCCGGACGTTCCCGGATTCCATTGTCCGGGCGAGCAGCAACTTCGATTCGCACGGCTTCACCGTCCATCCGATCTTCATCCTCCGGCCGCCGGACCGGAAAACCATGCCGTGCTACGTCCCCTACCGCTGCCTGCTGCCCAAAGGGATCGAAGGCATCCTCGTCACGGGTCTCGCCGTCAGTGCGCATCGCGATGTCATGCCGGTCATCCGGATGCAGGCGGATATCCAGAACCAGGGCTATGCCGCCGGAGTTGCCGCCGCGACGGCCGCCGGCTCGGGCAAGTCCCTGCGGCAGATCGACATCCGCGAATTGCAGCGGCACCTCGTGCAGAAGGGCAACCTGCCCGAGGAGGTCCTGACGCAGGAAGACTCATTCCCTCTGCCGAAGGAGCAGATCAAGGAGGCAGTCAAGTGCGTCGTGAACGATTTCCAGGACTTGGAGAAGGTCTTCGCCGAACCGGAGGAGGCCCTGCCTCTGCTGCGTTCGGCTTACCGAGCCGCCGGCTCGGAGAAGGACAAGCTCACGTATGCCCACATTCTCGGCATCATGGGCGATCCGACCGGCGCCGAGACTCTCGCCAAGGCCGTGGCCGCACGCGGGTGGGACGAGGGCTGGAAGTACACCGGCATGGGACAGTACGGGCCGAGCATGAGCCCTCTGGACAGCCTGATCATCGCCCTTGGCCGGACTCGTCGCGACGTAGCATTACAGCCGATCCTCGCCATGGTGAGACAGCTCGGCCCCGAGCATGTTCTGTCGCACCATCGTGCCGTAGCCGAAGCGCTGGAGGCGCTCGGTGACCCCGCCGCCGCCAAGCCGCTGGCCGAGCTGCTGCAAAAGCCCGGCATGACCGGCCACGCCTACATCGATGTCGAGACGGCCATGAAGAACATTCCGGCCAGCGCCACGGACAACACGACCCGCGAGTGCTCGCTGCGGGAGTTGATGCTGGCCCGCGCTCTGTACCGCTGCGGCGACTACCAGGGCCTCGGCCACAAAATCCTCGAACAATATGCCCAGGACCTCCGAGGCCATTACGCCCGGCACGCCCTGGCGATTCTCCGCGAGAAGGATTGAACCTGTAGGGGCAGGCGCCTGTGCCTGCCCTGAACTGGGGCAACCACAAGGGTTGCCCCGCCAGATCGCCGTGACGCGCTGGTAGACAGAGCCCCGATTATTGTCTACTATGTGCCGGTGACTGAAACGAACATGAGATGGCCTTTTAAGGAGGTATGACGATGGCAGGAGAATATCGGTTTTCGTTTGGGCCGTGGAATATTCATGAGGGGGCGGACCCGTTCGGGCCCACGGTGCGCCGGGCAGTCACGTTCGCCAAGAAGCTCACGATGTACAAGAAGCTCGGCTTCGATGGCGTGCAGTTTCACGACGACGACGCCGTGCCCGATATGAACAAGCTGAGCCCCAAGGACGTCACGAAAGCGGCCAAGGAAGTCTACAAGGCTCTCAAGGACGAGGGGTTGACTGCGGAATTTGTCGCCCCGAGACTGTGGGAGGACCCGCGGACCATTGACGGCGGCTATACCTCCAATGATCCTGAGGCCCGCGAGTACGCGAAAGAGCGGAGCCGGCGAGCGATCGATATTGCCGTCGCCCTGAATACGAAGCTGATCGTCCTGTGGCTGGCCCGCGAAGGGACGTACATCCGCGAGGCAAAGGACCCCAAGGTCGCGACGGACCGGCTGGTCGAGGCCATCAACGACATGCTCGACCACAACGCAGAGATCAAAATCGCCATCGAGCCCAAGCCCAATGAGCCGATGGACCAGGCCTACATCCCGACGACGGGACACGCCCTGGCGCTGGGCTACCTGACGAAGGACGAAAGCCGCGTCGGCGTCAATATTGAGACGGCCCACGTGATCCTGGCGGGCCTCGACCCGTCGGACGAGATGGGCTTTGCTCTCGCTTATGACAAGCTGTACACGGTCCACCTGAACGACCAGAACGGGCTGAAGTTCGATGAGGACAAGAGCTTCGGGTCAGTGAACCTGCGCCGCGCATTCAACCAGGTCCGCGTCCTCGACAAGTACAACTTTGGCGCGAAGGGTGAGTTTGTCGGCCTCGATGTCAAGGCGATGCGAAGCCAGAAGCAGGACGTGGCCACGAAACACCTGACGAACAGCCGGACTATCTTCCTGAGACTCATGGAACTGGTTCGCAGTCTCGATCAGGCCAAAGTCGATCGATTGATCGCCGAGCGCGACTACGAAGAATTGGATATGCTCATCGTGAACCATCTGATGGGCAAATAGCCGGGCGTTGTTCGTTGTTGGTTGTTGGTAGCAACCCACATTCGCCGAGTATCTGCCAACCAACAACGAAGAACTAACAACCAACAACCACAGAAAGGCTGTCATAGAGAATGGCGGAGAATGGCAATGTTGTCTTGAGCATCGGGGCGCATCCGGACGATGCGGAGTTCATGTGCGCCGGGACACTCGCGCTGCTGCACGAGCGGGGCTGGCAGGTTCACATCGCCACGATGGCTCCGGGCGACTGCGGGACAGTGCAGTACACGCGCGAGGAGATCAGCCGGATTCGCAAGGGCGAGTCCGCCAGGGCAGCCGCGATGCTCGACGGCAAGTACCACTGCCTCGAATGTGGCGACATTTTCATCATGTACGATCGCGGCACCCTGCTCAAAGCCATCGAGCTGGTGCGCAAGGTCCGGCCGAAAATCGTCCTTACGCTGAGTCCCTCGGATTACATGGTCGATCACGAGACAGCCAGCCGGCTGGCCCAGACGGCCTGCTTCTGTTGCGGCGTGGTCAACGTCGAGACGCCCGGCGCCGAGCCGTTCGAGCCGATCCCTTACCTCTACTACGCCGATCCGGTCGAGGGCAAGGACAAGCTCGGCACACCGATCCAGCCGAGCATGATCGTCGATATCAGCGGCGCGATCGACGTCAAGGAGAAGATGCTCTGCTGCCACGAGAGCCAGCGGGACTGGCTCCTCAAGCATCACGGCATGGACGAGTATGTCAATATGATGAAGGCGTTCGGCAGGAAACGCGGGCAGGAGATCGGCCGTCAGTTCGGCGAGGGCTTCCGCCAGCATGTCGGTCACGCCTACCCCCAGGACAACATCCTGAAGAAAGAATTAGGCGACCTGGTCCACATGACATGACGAAGCGGTGAGATTGCCGCGCAAGGCTGCACCTCGCTCGCAATGACGTGCGTGGCCACCGAATGTCATCGCGAGGAGCGCAGCGACGAAGCAATCTCGACGCACAGTTATCTGGATTGCGAAAGGCTGTGCAGCCACGATGAGATGAGGACAAGCACATGGCAAGAAAGCTGAGTATTCTGGCGCCGGACTGGTGGGATTATACGACGCTCGATGACGAGATCCTCAACGACGCCGCGAGGCTGACCGTGGAAGACATGGCGGCGCTAAGCCGCGAGGGCTTCAAGGTCGTCTTCTATGACACGCTTGAAGACTTCTATCTGGCGGAGGCCCTGGAGTACATCGCGGCGTGGAAGCAGGCGACGCTGGCCCAGCCTGCGGGCATCTGCGGCCCCATCGGCCCGACGGAGCAGCTTCCGCTCGTCGCCCGGCTCGTCAACGCACTGGAGCTGGACCTGCAAAACGCCCACTTCTGGGGCATGGACGAGTGGTACATACAAGGCCGGGAGGTTCTACAGACTCATCCGCTGTCGTTCGCCCGGGCCGACCGCGAGTTGTGCTTCGACCGAATCCAGTTGGGCCTCAAAATGCCCGAGAGCAATCTTCATTTCCCCAAGGCCGACACCGCGCCCTATATCAAGAGCTGGGAGGGCGTCCGCTGCGTTGTCATGCAAGGCGGCCAGGGCGACATCAAGCACTGGGCATTCAACGATCCTGTCCGGCGGCAGGGCAAATACAAGGACCGGCCGCCGACGCCCGAGGAATTCCGCCGGCTGACGACCCGTGTGGTGGACTTGCATCCCGTGACGGTCATGCAGAACGCCCGCACGAGCGGCGGAGGAGTCGTCACCAGCGTGCCGACGCAGGCGATCAGCGTCGGGCCGGTCGAGACGTGGAAGGCGGAGAAGGTTTCGATCTGGCAGGCGGGCACGCACGACAACCCGTTCGGAATGCGGCTGACGACGCTGATGATCGGCAAGCGAATCCCCGACGCCGCCGTGCCCATGTCCCTGCTCGCCGACCACCCGAACGTCCAGTTCAATTTCTACCGCCCCGCCATCGGCACGTGCGAGGCGGAAATGCACTAGAAGACTGGAATGGTGGAACAATGGAATCGTGGAATAATGGGTGACGACAGGCACGCCCCAATATTCCATTATTCCAACATTCCAATATTCCACGGAGGTTATCGATGGCTGTGGATGTGTTGGTGCTGAATACGGCGGTGGTGGATTTGCGCCGGCCGGACTTCGAGTTCGCCGATAGGCTCGTCGGCAGAGGGGGCCTGGCCAAGTGCAAATCGAAGGACATGCCGGAATACTCACAGGCGCAGATCAAGCAGTGGATTGAAGAGGGCTTCGCCACGGCCGGCGGGCCCGGCAACGCCGCCCCGCTCATCGCGAGAACGGGCCTGAAGGTCGCTGTCGCCGTCAATCTCGGCAAGGGCGATCTCGGCGGGCTCGACGCCCAGGGCCGGTATTTCCACGACATCATGACCGCCAACGGCATCGACATGTCGGCCACATACGTCCATCCGACCCTGTGCACCGGCACGACGTTCATCCACAGCGCGCCGGGCGGGGAACGCGGCGGCATCGCGTATTTCCCGAACGCCAACGACGATTTCGATTTCCGGAATTTCACGAGCGCCGTCGAGCGTCTGCGGCCCAAGATCATCTACTACATGTATTCCGGCCTGTCGGACCGGGGCGACGCCAACGGCGGGCGGGACCTCGCCGAATTCATCCGATGGTGCCGCAGCAAGGGGGCGGTGACCATCGCCGACAGCCACACGCTTACCGGCAATCCGCAGAAACTCATCGCCGAGGGCAAGCCGGTCAAAGAGTATCGGCTTCTGGAGCCGCTGCTGCCGGAGCTGGACCTGTTCTTCACCTCGTACGACGAGGCCAGGCTCATCGAAAATACGCTCGGTCGAAGGCGGGCTACAGGGAACCTTGACGAGCACGCGTACAACGCACACTTCCTCGAGTTCCTGACGCGCAAGTTCTGGCAGGACGACGAGCGAACCAAGCTGTTCGGCGTCACGGTCAGCGATGGCGCGTACGAGATGCATCTGTGCCCCGACGGCCGGACCGGCGGGCCCACGAAAGTGACGTCCCGCTTCATGGCCGGCGAGGTCGTGGACCTCGTCGGCGCGGGCGACTCCTTCCGGGCGGGGCTCATCACGTACATCGCGAGCAACCTGGACGCCTTCCGCAAAGGCCTCATCGATTTTGAGCAGGCTGTCCAGGCGGGCAACCTGTTCGCCTCGCTCTACATCAAAGCCCCGCTAGGCGACCGCTATGGCAATATCCGGGCCTATCCGAAAATGCTGCAAGTCCTCCAGACAAAGGGAGGTTTCGAGAGTCTCGAAGCCCTGCGAGGGGCGCTGGATTAGGAAGATGGAGTGACACAAATGGCAACGAAGAAGCCGCAATTCGACTGGCAGGACAAGATTGGCAATTCCGCTCAGATCGGCGGAATTGAAACGTCAGTGCTTGATAATGGGCTTGGGCGCGGAACGCGAATCGCCTGGGTCAACACGGGCTCGGGCCTCCGGTACAAGGTCGTCATCGACCGGGCGCTCGACATCGTCGATGCGTTCTACAATCAGCATGGTCTCGTGTGGCTCAGCCATGCAGGGGTGACCGCTCCGCGGCCGGACGCCAACAGGGGTCTGGAATGGCTCTGGTCGTTTGGCGGCGGGTTGCTCACGACCTGCGGCCTGACCCACGCCGGCGGCCCCGAGAGCGACAGCTTCGGCGAGCGGGGGCTGCATGGGCGGATCAGCAACATGCCCGCCCAGGTCGACTCCATCTTTCAGCCGGACCTCCGCAGCGATGATCCCAAGATGAGCATCTCTGCTCTTGTGAAAGAGTCTCGGGTGTTTGGCCCGAATCTGGAGCTGCGGCGGACCATCTCCAGCACGCTCGGCCAGCCGGTCATCCGGGTTCATGACGTGGTGACCAATGCCGGCAACTCTCCCACGCCGCACATGATGCTCTACCACTGCAATTTCGGTTGGCCCCTCGTCGATGAAGGCACGAAGATCATCTACAGAGGCGAGTGTAAGTCGCGCGGGTCCGAGATGGACAACGCCATCTTCAACGACACGCACGACTTTCGCACTTGCCAGGGACCTCTGGAGCAGCATCGTGGCACGGGCGAAGCCTGCGGCTTCATCGACGTCACGCCCGACAGCGACGGCATGTGCACGGTCGGCCTGCATAACAAGAAGCTCAGCCTCGCCGTCATCATGCGATACAAGAAGAGGCAACTGCCCGCGCTGGCCAACTGGCAGCACTGGGGACCGGGGGAATACGTCACGGGCCTGGAGCCCGGGACCAACCCGCCCATCGGCCAAGGCAAGGCTCGCGAGCAGGGCCGGCTCATCCATCTCGATCCCGGTAAGAGCCGCACGTACGATTTGGAAATCCGCGTGCTCGCCGAAGACAGGGACATCAAGCAATATCTATAGGCGCGGGTCGGCAGCATGAGTGAACACATCTTCGCGGGTTTCGGCTTCGGGCCCATCCAAGCGGGACTGTTCGCCAAGGAGGCCTTTCAGAGCGGCAATTTCCGGCGGATCGCCGTCGCGGAAATCGACCGGCGGCTCGTAAACGCCGTGCGATCCAACAACGGCACATATTACGTCAACGTCGCCGGCAGCGACGGGATCGAGACGGTGCGAATCGACGGCGTTGAGCTGTTCAACCCAACAGACGCCGGCGATTCGGCAGCAATGTGCACGGCGATTGGCGAGGCAACGGAAATCACGACCTGCCTGCCATCAGTCAATTTCTTCGACTCAGACCCGGTAAACGGCGTTGCAGCGCTGATCGCCGACGGACTGCGTCATCGCACGTCCGACGTCACAATTGTCTATGCCGCGGAGAATCACAACCACGCGGCCGAGATCCTCGAACAGGCCGTCGCGCAAAGGCTTCACAGTAGCACGGGCATCTTGCCCGTGAATCGAGAATCCATGGGCGGGACGCCCATGCTGCGGGTTCAGTTCCTCAACACCGTCATCGGTAAGATGAGCCAGGTCGTGAATGATCCCCGCGAGATCGCGGAGCGGAAGCTCGCGCCGATTGCCCCAGGTTTCGACCGAGCGTTCCTGGTCGAGGAATTCAACCGCATTCTTGTCACCCGCACGACCATTCCCGGTTTTGTCCCAGGCATCGAGGTGTTCATCGAGAAAGCCGACCTGTTGCCGTTCGAGGAGGCCAAGCTCTACGGCCACAATGCCATCCACGCCCTGCTCGGCTTCATCGGTCTGCTCAAAGGCTACGGGAAGATGACTGAGCTCAAGGCAGATACCCGCGTGATGCGAGTGGCCCGCGACGCGTTCATCACGGAATCCGGCGGCGCCTTGATCCGCAAGCACGCCGACCTGGGCGACGAGCTATTCGCAGAGGCCGGCTATCGACACTATGCGGAGGACCTGCTGGAGCGCATGACGAATCCATATCTGGCGGACACGACCGCCCGGGCCGCGCGCGACGTCGTCCGCAAGCTCGGGGTCAACGATCGCATCTACGGCACGATGGCCTTGGCACTGGAGCATGGCATCGAGCCAAAGAACATGGCCATCGGCGCCATGGCGGGTGTCGCCCTGCTTCTGGCGCACCCTGCCGACTACGGCCTGCCCCGCGAGTCGCAGTCGCTGAACTGGCGTACCCTGGATGCTCACAACCTCACGCCATTGCTCGCGCATCTCTGGCAAGTCCCGGAGTCACCCGCCGTGCGCAGGCTCGCCGACTGCACTTGTCTCGCTCGGGAATCCTTGGCTAAATTGCTCGCGTAACGACGGTCAGTAGTCCTTGAAGCTCTTCATCCAATCGGGCCAGTCTTCGGGCTTGACGCCACCGGCTCTCGTCCAGGACCCCCGCGTGTCATACTCGCGATGCCAGCGAAGCGTCCACAACTCCTTCAGGCCTATTCTGCGGGTCGAGAAATCGACGAAGGCGCCGTTGACGAACCCATTGTGCCTGAGCGCGCAGAGCATCTTCATGGCGTTCGTGGTCCAATCGTTGACCTGTCCCTCGAACTCCGGCGGCCGATCGGTATGGTGCGGCCGCGTGTCCCACCAACGATCATCGAGGAACATGGGGATCTCGGCGGCCTGCTTGACGTCCGTCCGCCTCCAGAAGTACGTGGCCGGTTTGCCCCCCTCGTGATCCGGCAGGGGGTTGCTGACCTGGAGATTGATGCCGTAGCTGCCATAGTCGCCGTTGAAGTTCGGCCCCCAAGCGATATAGGAAAAACGGCCGCCGCGGGGGTTCGGCGTGGTGGCCGTCGGGCAGCACAGGAGCTTCTTCTGCTGCTCGTAGTAGGGGCGGAGGACCGCCATCCAGCTTGTCTGGGGCTCGCTCCCGACGTTCCATCCCCGGTGGAAATACCCGTTGTTGTCGCTGGTGTACATGTAGAAATATGTCCCCCACTGTCGCAGGTTGGCCCGGCAGGCGATCAATTTGCCCTGCTCCCGGACTCGCGCCAGGGCCGGCATGAGGATGGCCATCAGCAGGGCGATGATCGCGATCACCACCAGAAGCTCGATCAACGTGAATCCCCGCATCGCACGGTGTTGTCTCTTCCAAGCGGCCATAGGTCCTGGCTCCCCAGAATGACTCCGGAATATCGCTGGCAACGGCCGATGAAACAGGCACGCCACTCCGGTATCGACGTACCATGTATTGTATCGACCGCTGCCCCGGGATGCAAGTGAATGGAACGCGCTTCGGCTTTTTCCCTGCGGATTTGTGGCGAGATTCGGCGTATAATGCCGGGCCATGCAGGCAGGTGAAAGGCAACACAGGTTGGCATACGCGTACGCAGGCGCGGCGGTCCTGTTCTGGGCCACGTCCGCCACCGCGTTCAAGCTTTCCCTGAGTTACGTCGGCGAGCTGCCCCTGTTGCTGTTTGCCTCCGTGACATCGACGGTGGTTCTGTGGCTCTATCTTGCCTCGACGGGCAAGCTCCGGCAGCTCGGGTCCTTCTCAATGAGCGACTACCTCTGGTCGGCCGGCCTGGGCCTGCTGAATCCCTTTCTGTACTACGTGATTCTGTTCAAGGCGTACTCGCTGCTGCTGGCCCAGGAGGCCCAGCCGATCAATTTCGTCTGGCCGCTCATGCTCGTGCTGCTGTCGATTCCCCTGCTGCATCAGCGCATCAGGCTCGCGAGCATCCTCGCCATCTTCATCAGCTTCGCCGGCGTGGCCATCATCGCGATTCGTGCAAGGACTCCGCGGGACATGCTGGCCTTCCATTTCACCAACGCCCCGGGCGTCTTTCTCGCCCTCGGCAGCACGATCGTCTGGGCCCTGTTCTGGATCTATAACACGAAGGACCGGCGCGACGCCGCCGTGCGACTGTTCGTCAATTTCCTGTTCGCCTCCGCCTACATCCTGGGCCTGCTGCTGGTGTTCCACAAGGGACAAACCTATACGTGGGAGGGTCTGCTGGGGGGCGTCTACATCGGCCTGTTTGAGATGGGCATCACGTTCCTGCTCTGGCTCAAAGCATTGAAGAGCGCCAAGACGACTGCCCACGTCGTAAATTTGATTTACCTTGTCCCGTTCCTGTCGCTGCTTTGCATAGCCTTCGTCCTCGGCGAGAGAATCTTCCCGTCCACCCTCATCGGGCTGGTCCTCATCGTGACCGGCATCGTCGTGCAGAAGCTGGTAGGGTAGAGATGTGATGGGCAGGATGCAGGGCGCCATGCTTACGCTCGCGCGAGCATGTCTTGTGTCAGGGGATTGAGCACGTCCGCGCAAGCGTGGACATGGCACCCGGTTCACAGGTTCAGCAAGATGGGCGGTCAGCGCACCTGGAGGATGATCTTGCCGCGGGCGTGGCCGGATTGACTGATCTCGTGGGCACGGCGGGCCTCGGCCAGCGGCAGGACAGTGTCCACGATGCCCCGGAGTTTCCCCGAATCGGCCAGCGCCGTGATCTCCTGCAACTGGGCCAGCTTGGGTTCGAGAAAGACGTACGCCTGTCGCACGCCGTGCGCGGCCGCCTTCTGCGGCGATGGCGGGCTGATGATGGAAACGAGAATACCCCCCTTCTTCAGCACCGACCAGGACCGCTCCTGCGTGTCGCCGCCGATGGTATCAAATACCATATCGACGTCGCGCACGACCGTCTCGAATGCCACGTCCTGATAATCGATAGTCCCGTCGGCCCCAAGCTCTCGCAGAAACTCCTGGTTCCGGGCGGACGCCGTGCCGATGACGTAAGCCCCCTTCCACTTGGCAAGCTGCACGGCAAATGTTCCGACGCCGCCTGACGCACCATGGATAAGAATTCTTTGTCCGGCTTCGAGTTGTCCCGCATCGAAGAGGGCCTGCCACGCCGTCATCGACGCCAGCGGAATCCCCGCCGCATGAACGTGGTCAATCGTCTGCGGCTTGAGCGCCACCAGCGACTGGTCGATCGT
>Ga0315277_10003043_pt1 | contig 23008 bp, 14 predicted proteins | sample YL17G05_15_MG_FD_203695 | JGI IMG/M metagenome (GOLD analysis project Ga0315277, IMG submission 203695) | Sediment microbial communities from Yellowstone Lake, YNP, Wyoming, USA - YL17G05_15 | ecosystem: Environmental > Aquatic > Freshwater > Lake > Sediment | place: USA: Wyoming | collected...
CCCCAAAGACCCTAACACGGTGGAAGGTAAGGCCTTTCGAAAGCTGGCTGTGGATTCGCTGAAACGCCAGATGCTGGCCTCCGAAAGCGATATCGAACAGCTTCGCCGGATGATGCGCGATAATCCCATCGCCGCCGGCTTCCTGCAGACGCGTATTGTGGCCGATATGCTCAACCATAAATTTTTTGATTTGTTGGCGGATAAATCGCAAACCAATGTGATTTCGGCAATCATCGAATTCAAGCCCGCTGCGTCATATTATGTCGTTAAGAGTATTACTCGTCAGCCCGTGACCATGGAGGACTATGTGCAGAACAAGCCTTACGCGGCGCTGCGAACCACATTGGACAGTGCATCGGGACTGGGCCTGATTCATTTCGACCCCAAACAAATTCATAAGCGAATAAATTATGCGCCGCTCAAACAGAACCTGACTGCGACACCGAAAACCGAAGAAATTCCCGCTGAGAAATGACGATGCAATTTCGAAACAAAGCCGATTACCTGTTATGGCTGGCGGTGGTGGGACTGGCCGGCTGGCTCATTCCCGGCGCGGGTCATTTTCTCATCAAACAGCCTAAACGGGGAATGATTGTTTTCATTACGATCGTTTTGACGTTTGGTTTGGGTCTGTATATCGGGTCGATTGGCGTGATTGATTCCGTCGGCGGCTGGGCCTGGTATATCGCCCAGATGATGGCCACGCCCCTGGTATGGATTTTGGATCACCTGACCCGCAGCGGCTCCTATCCCAGTTATGGACGACCCTGCGACCTGGGACAGATTTACACCGCCGTGGCAGGGTTGCTGAATTTGCTGAGTATTCTTAGCGCAATGTATATGGCCTACGCCGGTCGTGGCGAACCGATCGGGCGGGAGGAATAGCGAGATGATGTTGGCACACCTGTCTGGAATCCTGGCCTCCTTCACGCAGCCGGAAAATATCGCCACCAATCCTGTTTTTATGCTGTGGATGTTCCCCCTGCTGGCCGCCATTGCGGTGATTTACAAGACCACCAAGCTTCGCGCCATTTTGTGGAAGATTCTTGTGTATGAAACGCTGACGCTTTTTGGGGTGTTAAGCGGGTTTATGATTCTGACGATTGTCGTGCTGAATCTGCTGGTCTGGCTGATTACCCGTTAAACTCAGGCCGATTCCTCCTGCGGTTCCGGCGGCAGCAAACCGAGTTCCACCAGTGCGTTGCGGGCGGCTTTCTGTTCGGCGTCTTTTTTGGTGACCGACCATGCGCCGGGGTAGCGGCGATGTCGGATGACCACCGCCACCTCAAAACACTTATTGTGGTCCGGCCCTTTCTCATCCAGCAGTTCATAAGCAGGCGTCCCGTCCATATTCCGCTGACAGTACTGTTGCAGCATGGACTTGAAATTATCCTGATGTTCACAGGCATTGGCTTGTGTGATGGTCTCTTCGAAAGCGGAAAGAATGAAGGTGCGGGCCGCGGCCAGTCCGCCGTCCAGATAAACTGCCGCGATGACCGCTTCCAGCACCCCCGCTGCAATCGAACCGGTCAGCGCCCGGTCGCGATCGGTTCCTTTGCCGACCCGGATGTATTCGACCAGCTCAAGACGGGAAGCGATCTCCGAACAGCTTTTGCGGGAGACGATCATGCTTTTCAGTTTGGTCAAATCGCCCTCCTGGTATTCCGGAAATCGTTCAAATAATGCCTGACAGACAATCAATGACAGTATCGCATCCCCCAGAAATTCCATTCGCTCATTACTTGCCAGTCGGTCGTCAGCCTGGGAGGAATGGGTCAGTGCTTCTTCCAGAAGTTCGGGGTGACGGAAATGATGCCCCAGCAGGGCTTCCGCCTGCCGCACGTTTTCGGCTTGCATACAATCCTTTCTTTGGCTCTATGATATTGTATTCACGTGCGAGCAGATGGCGAAGGCCGTTTTCTCAGCGGCATTCGTAATATGCTCACTGCCATGGTCTCTTATTATAAAAGCCATCCCTGAAATTGTCAATTTCTACTTGGGTCGGCGTTCGATACCGTCGCCATTTGCAGCCCCGTCAGCGCCATAAGCTGGTCCCCGGCAAACCGAAAAACCATATCCAGGCCTGTCAGGCGGAAAATTCCCATCGTTTGCGGTTTCATTCCGCATAAAATCAGTCTGCGTCCGTTCTCAACCAGCGTTTTGCGAAGTTTCAACAGCCTGGCTAAACTCGATGAGGTTACCAGAGACGTCCCGGCAAAATCGACCACTACATCGCAATCGGATTTGCCGGAGAGCATCCCAATGACCGTCTGCAATTCCTCTCCCAGATACGGTTCCTCAGCAAGATTTACCAAAATCACGTTTTCCGACCAGTTTTGAATCCCCATAATTTCACTCCTTAGCGTATTTCCTGATGGTGGTATCGGCAAAATAAGCAGGCCATTTAACCACAAGACAGGTCAAAAAAAGGACAAATGATGCCGAATCGGGGATTCAGAGGGAACGTAAATACTTATAGGACCATTTTGCCTGTGCTTACTGGGTTTTTCTTGCTTTTAGGGGAAGTTTTGTCTATAATTTCTGTGGCTTCTTAATTTTGCGGGGACGGTATGAATTTAAAATCAGATTTTCCGGTTATATTTCAAAGGAATACAAGTATGAGCAAAAACCACACAATTAAAAGACTTGCCTTGTCTGTGTTTGCGATTCTTTTTGTCTGGGTGGAATGTGTCTTTGCCGAGCAAAGTGTCCAACAGGTTGACTGGCGTATTACCAGCGGCGGGAAAATCAAGCAGATTCGGTACTTGAAAGAACAGCCGAAACCTGCAGCAGCGATTGCTCCTGCGGCTGCGGCGCTTCCCGCCAATGTTATCGACTCTCCTCCCGTTGACGGCTTTGTGCCCTGGATTGTCGCAATCACAACCAATAAGCGCATCGATGAAGACGAAATGATATGGGAAGCAGTTATTGAACCCACCCTGTCAGGCCAGCTTACCAACCCCGATATTCAGAGCAACTATGCCCTCGGCATATTTGATACCGGCGCCAGTGCGCACGTTTTCAGCTACCAGAACGCCGTTGCCGCCAATTTATTCAACTCCACCTATAAAACGAACAACACGATAACGATTACCGGCGTCACCGGAGCGGTTAACGCCTGGGTCAGCCAGCCCCTTGGCGTGTTCGTCAAAGGACTTGCGGCCCTGGAACCTAATTCGCCCACGAACTCCGAAGCCGTGCTGCGCAGCACCGCTGGTTTTGTCGGTGAAAGTAATGTTTCCATCATTTTGGGGCCTAATCCCGGCTCACAACCCGACCTGGCCACCGCTATCGGCAGTCCCTTCAGCGTCTATTATATAACCCAGATTCGAAACGATACACCGATTACTATTACGCGAAACAGCCGGCAAATCACCGCTCCGGACATTCAGATTTACTCGCAGGACGATTCGACCGCCCCGAGTTATTCCAATAAACTGCCGCTGGAACTGAAACCACTGGGCGGCGTCTCCGTGCAATATATTCCCGGCATAGATCTCAGCCTGAATTTCGAGCCCACAAGCCCTTCAGTCATTATTGGCAACTCATCGCAGAGCCTCTTCTTCGTTCACCGCGTCATTGTATCGGAAGGGTCAAACACCTTCACAGACTATCACCGGTTTATGCTCGATACCGGCGCTCAAATCACTGTGGTCGGCTCGCGTGTCGCGGCGGATATGGAACTCAATCCGAACGCTCCTGATTTTGAAGTCAAAATCGAGGGCGTCAACGGCGAGACCATTATGGCGCCGGGATTTTATGTTGATTCGCTGAAGATGCCCGCCATCGGTCAACGATTGGAATACACCAATGTCCCTGTCGTAATGCTCGATATCGCCAGCCCCGAAGGCGGGACGCTCGACGGCATTATCGGAATGAACCTGTTCACCGAATACAACCTCATTCTGCGCGGCGGCGGATTGTTCCTCGAAAACGACCCGGTGCTGGAATTTCAGCGGATTGGCCCTCCCATCGCCGGCGACATCGCGCCTCCGCCTTCCGGTGACAACAAAGTGGATATGCAGGATTTGAACGCTTACAGTCAATTATGGAAGACCAGGACGCAATCCCCCGGCTGGAATCCCAAGGCCGATATCGCCCCCCCAGAGAACCCCGATGGTGTCATCGACCTGCAGGATTTGTTGCGACTGGCCGAGAACTGGCTGGCTGGAACAGTATAAATCCTACAATTTTCTATCCAGCCTGCGATAGCCAATCGCCTCAGCAATATATTCAGGCTTGATGTTCTCAGAATTATCCAAGTCTGCAATCGTTCGTGCGACCTTGCAGATTTTATCGTGGGCACGGGCCGATAAACCAAATTCCGTCATCGCCTGTTTCAAAAGCTGCTGACAGGACTCATCCAGTTGACAGTATTGCCGTACATCCTTGTGGGTCATCGTCGCGTTGGTCATTAAGCCGTTTTTGCCGAAGCGGGTCGCCTGGATTTGCCGGGCCGCAACAACCTGTTTTCGGATTTGTTCGGAAGGCGTACCGTCGGGGCCGCTTCGCAGCCGATGAAACGAAACCGGGGCCACCTCGCAATGAATGTCAATCCGATCCAGCAGCGGACCGGAGATTTTGGAAAGATAGCGTTCAATCTGCGCCGGCGAACATCGACATCGTCGATGGTCGGAACCGAAATACCCGCACGGACACGGATTCATCGCCGCAATCAGAATAAACCGGGCCGGAAATCGCAGCGTTCCTTTGGCGCGGCTGACCAGAACCGCTCCTTCCTCCATCGGCTGACGGATCATCTCCAGCACATGCCGCGGAAACTCCGCGAACTCGTCAAGAAATAAAATTCCGTGATGAGCCAGACTCAGTTCCCCCGGCCTCGGATAGGTTCCGCCGCCGACCAGCGACGGGCCGGAAGCGGTATGATGCGGCGTTCGTACCGGCCGTGTCGCGACGATCGCTTTTCCCTTTTCCAGCAGCCCCACCGCCGAATAAACCCGCGTGGTCTCCAGCGACTCGGCCAGCGTTAAATCCGGCATAATCGTCGCCATTCGATGAGCCAGCATCGTCTTGCCCGCCCCCGGCGGCCCGATCATCATCACGTTGTGTCCCCCCGCCGCCGCGATGGTCAGCGCCCGTTTGACCGACTCCTGCCCTTTGACGTCGGAAAAATCCACCTCATATAGGGCGGACTGTCGAAACATCGCGTCCACATCTACCGTTGCCGGCTCAATCGGCAATTGCCCCATTAAAAACGCCGCCGCCTCAGCCAGCGACCCCACGGCGAAAACCTCGATATCCTGCACCACCGCCGCTTCAGAAACGTTTTCAAGAGGCACGATAATACCTGCAAATTTTTTTTCAGCGGCGACCATCGCCATACTCAACACGCCGTTGACAGGCCGAACTCGGCCGTCGAGAGCCAATTCACCTGCCACGACGTATTTGCCGAGATTTTCACCTGATAAACCGCCGCTGCAGGCCAGCATTCCCAGGGCAATGGGCAGGTCAAAGGCCGGACCGACCTTTTTCACATCCGCCGGTGCAAGATTGATCACCGCCTGCGTCTCCGGATAGCGAAATCCGGAATTGACAATCGCGCTGCGAACTCGCTCGATGCTCTCTTTGACTGCGGTATCTGGAAGGCCGACGATCATTGGCTTATCCCACCCGCTGCGGGAAACATCTACCTCCACTTCGCACAGAATGCCGTCAATCCCTTCCAATGTCACAGAATAAAGTCTGGACAACATATTATTCCTTTCCTGCTTTTATTTGCTGTAGCCGTCCGAGACGCGGATATTGTAGAGATTCCTTATCCAAACAACAAGAACTTTTCACGAATCATGACAAAATCTGGAAGGAAAAATGACTTATTTGGGATAAAACGCCTCTATTACCCACAAAATAGGGGTTTTATAAAATTTTTGGAAATTTTTTCAAAAAATCCTTTGCATAAAGGCCGGAATGGTATATAATACACCATGGATTTATTGCTCTTTTTCTTTTTTAACTCTCTAAGAGCTGAGGCGGGACGATTATAGCAGGTTATTGATAAAGACTAAAATTAAGAACGTCTCAGCAGGCCGATGTCAAAGACATCGGCCTTTTTTATTTATCCACACAGAAAATCCCGCAATTCGCCGCTGGCATTAAAACATTATTCATTTCGTTTACCGGAGAGGGTGGGATTCGAACCCACGGTAGAGATAAACCCTACACAGCCTTTCCAAGGCTGCTCCTTAAGCCACTCGGACACCTCTCCTGGCCGTCATTCGATCCTCGCAAGTCGATTGTTCAAGACGCAAAATCATACCAAAACCCCCGTCGGATTCAATCGCAAACCAGCGAAAAAATCCGGACGAAAATGGGGGCGACACGATTAGTTTAGCCTCAACCCCTGCGGTCGGGGGGAAGGTTTTGGCCTCGTTTTTTAAGGCGGGGTTTGGATTAACGTATCATGTCAGGCGACCTTCCCAGCGGATTCAATTGGAAATCAATGAACCTGCCGTCGAAAATAAAACAGGACGGTTACGAAACATTTCTTTAGTGCGTCGGCAATCCGGCAAATCAAAGATAATCCCGTTGAAGTTTCGCCCCGGAAACGGTATCTTGTGGCCTCAAAACGGATGTGATGATAAATGACCTCGCTGGAAAAACAGAATTCGCATATCTCCGCTGTCTTTGCCGGGCGGGTGGGGATTCTTGCGCTGTTCACGGCGACGATTTTTCTGGGGGCGTTTTTGTTGTTTGCAGTCCAGCCGCTGATAGGCCGATTTCTGCTGCCGTGGTTTGGAGGCTCTCCGGAAGTCTGGACAGCCTGTATGTTGTTTTTCCAGCTTTTTTTGTTGGCCGGTTATGCCTGGGCGCATTTGAGCGCCCGTTTTTTCTCGACCCGTTGGCAGGCCGTCGGCCAAATTTCACTTTTGATTATCGCCGCCGTCACGCTTTCCATCGTGCCCGGTGATTCGCTCAAACCGTCGCCGGACGGAAATCCCCTTCTCCAGGTTCTTCTGATTTGTACCGTTTGTGTTGGCCTTCCGTATTTTTTGCTGGCCGCAACCGGACCTTTGCTGCAAGCGTGGTTTTCACGCCTGTTTCCTGATAAGGTTCCTTACCGACTATATGCCCTCGGTAATGCCGGTTCATTGTTGGCTCTGATTAGTTTTCCATTCGTGTTCGAACCGAATCTGACGCGATTCATCATCGCCAAAATCTGGTCGGTAGGATTTCTTATTTATGCGGTATTCTGCGTCGTAGTCGCCGCCCTGACGTGGAAAAATTACCGTCTGATGTCATCCCCTCAGACGATTCCCTCGACGGACTCGAAAGCAGACTCTATCGATTGGAAACGAGTTTTACTCTGGCTGGCGCTGCCGGCCTGTGCGTCGGTGGAGCTGCTGGCGGTCACCGCTAAAATCACCCAGGACATCGCCGTCATTCCGTTTTTGTGGATTGTGCCGCTGTGTCTGTATCTGCTGTCGTTTATTCTTTGTTTTGACCATCCACGCTGGTATGTTCGACCGTTGTTTTTGTCGCTGTTTATTGCGGGTATCATCGGCGTCATTTTCGCCCGCAATATGGAAGGCAATCTCAATGTCAGTATGTTAATCACCCTCTATGTGGCGATGTTGTTTTTCTGCTCGATGGTCTGTCACGGCGAATTGTACCGCCTGCGTCCACATCCATCTCAATTAACAGCTTATTATCTGGCCATTGCCGCCGGCGGCGCCCTCGGCGGGATTTTTGTCGCGCTCGTTGCCCCTCTGATTTTCAAGGTTTATCACGAATTGCATCTCGGACTCCTGGCCTGCGCCGTCACATTACTGATGACTCAGCAGGGACTCGCCGCCCCGCAGCAAAAACGCCGGCGAATCTGGGTCGGTGTCTTGCTTGTTGTCGGCACAATCGGCATCCTGTTTCAGGGGCGAAAAACCACCGCCAATCAAACCACGATTGACAACTGCCGCAATTTCTTCGGCGTCCTGACTATCTGGGAGGAAGCCCCACAGGACCCGCAGGTTCATAAGCTGCTCCTGCAGCATGGCACAACCTTCCACGGTCTGCAATTCCAGAGCCCGGCCAAAAAACTCCTGCCGACCGCTTACTACAGCCCCCGAAGCGGCGTCGGTCTATTACTGCAGAATATGTCCAGACAAAATCACCGTCGTATCGGCATCGTCGGACTGGGGGTCGGAACCCTCGCTGTTTACGGACAACCTTCGGACATAATTCGTTTTTACGAAATCAATCCTCAGGTGGAGGCGATGGCGCACAAATATTTCAGTTATTTATCGCAAAGCAAAGCGAACATCGAAATCGTCCTGGGCGATGCGCGTCTTTCAATGGAAAAGGAATCGCCGCAAAAATATGACGTCCTCGTCATAGACGCCTTCAGTTCAGACGCCGTACCGGTACATTTGTTGACAAAGGAGGCTTTTGATATATATCTCAAACACCTGGCTCCAAACGGCGTCCTGGCGTTTCATATTTCGACGATACATTTGAACCTGCATCCGGTGATATGGAAGCAGGCCCAACAATTTAATCTTTCGAATTTATGGATTGAAAACGACGACGACCCTGAAACCGGCACATTGGCCTCCGACTGGATTTTACTGAGTCAGGATGCTTCGGCGCTGAACATCCCCTCGCTCCAGACCGCTGCAAGCGCCCCCAAAGCGGATTTGGCCGGCCTTTGGCTCTGGACCGACGACCATATCAATTTACTTCAGATTTTGAAATGACCGATTTCGATTACTTTGTCAAAACCGGTTCCTGCTTTTTCTTCTTTCGCTCCACCGGTTTTTGTTCCTGCCGCTCCGGCTTAGTCAGGTTTCTTTTGGGATAAGGATTCTCCGCCGGGGCGATCTTTCGTTCGGCAGGCTCATCCAGTGGTGTCCCTTCCAGCTCCGGTTCAATTTTACTCAAATCCAACCCGAACCGCTTTAGAATGGTCGGCGTAACATCCATCCGGTCGCCGTCCCGGTTGACTTTCGGGTCGTTGGTCGCAAGAAATACATAGGGGGCGTAACTGTGGCCTTTCTGGCCTTCATCGAAACCATGATCGACCACGACATACACCAGCGTTCTTTCATACAACCCGAGGGCTTTCAGTTTCGCGATAATCTTGCCCGTTGATTCATCATCGCTCTTGAGACCGTCAGAGTACTGCTGAGAGTTCTCGCCAAAGGCATGGCCGACATGATCAGGCTGAGCAAAATGAATAAAGAAAAAAAATCGATGGTCTTTCCGTTTTTCCAGTTCCTCAATAGCCCGCCGGACAACGACTTTATTTTCCTTCAGGCCGTTTTCAAACAAATCCATATGCTGGCTTGCCACATACCAGGGCTTACCGGGCACTTCGATATATTTCTTTCCGTTCTCCTCAACTATTTTACCCCCCTGCAAGTTGCCGAAGCCGGGGGCTTTCTGGTCGATTTTCTTTTGTTTCTGTTCGCCGGCCAGCCAGGTGTCGTATTCTGTCTTTCGGGGAGCGTCGTTATCGACATGACCTTTTTTCCCGATCAGGGCTACCGTGTCGATGTTGTCCGGCCCGAAGAATTTTTCCAGCCGCTCAAAAACCGAACATCCTTCCGGCACAGGCTGGTATATCAAATTACTAAAGACGCCGGTTGTTTCCCACCGATAGCCGGTCAGAATCTGTGTCCAGCCGGCCTTGGTGTCGGTTCTGCCGTTGGTCACATCTATATCCACTATCCGGCCTTCCTTGCCCAGCGCAGCCAGATTTGGCAGTTCGCCGGTTTTAATCAGCTCTTTGACGTGGTTGCGCTGCGCCCCGTCCCATCCGATAAGAACAATATTTTGCGGCCCCTGCGAAGCGGAACATCCAAAACAGGCAAATGCAAAGAACAGAACCGCCCCTAAAAATCCATATTTTCTCATGAGGATATCCTATCTATACTGTCATTGTCATTTGAGTTGTTCGATTCAATCACAGTAAACTATACCTGATTATTGCTGACCGATAAAATTCGGCACCAGTTCTTTCAATACGCGGACGATTTGTGAACGATCCTGCGTGTGTGCGACCCGGAGCAGCTTTTCGATGTCGGCGCGAATTGTTTCACGGTCCTTGGAAATATTTTTCCACACGGCGATTTTAGGATGCCGGGTCGCCGCCATATCTTCGCCCTCGATGGAAAGCTCTTCAAATAATTTTTCGCCGGGGCGCAAGCCCGTAAATTCGATTTCAATATCCTCCCCCGGCCGAAAACCGCTCAACGTGATCAATTCGTGGGCCAGATCGACAATTTTCACCGGTTCGCCCATATTCAGCACAAAGATTTCTCCGCCGTTGCCCATCGCCGCCGCCTGCAGCACCAACTGGCTGGCCTCGGGAATGGTCATAAAATACCGCCGCATCTCAGGGTGCGTTACCGTCACCGGCCCACCCGCGGCGATTTGCTGTTTGAAGATCGGCACCACCGAACCGTTGGAGCCAAGCACGTTGCCGAAACGAACTGTAACAAAGTGCGTCTTGCTGGTTTTGTTGAGGTCCTGAATATAGATCTCCGCCACCCGTTTGGAAGCCCCCATTACACTGGTGGGATTCACGGCCTTATCGGTGGAAATCATCACAAAACACTCCGTCCCGAAGGCGTCCGCGGCGTCGGCGATAACCCGTGTTCCCAGGATATTGTTTTTGATTGCCTCGCCTGGATTCTGTTCCATCAGCGGCACATGTTTATGCGCCGCGGCGTGAATCACAACCTGCGGATAATACCGAGAAAATATCTGTTCGATGCGGGTCTTATCGGTAATATCTGCGATGGCGGATTCCAGCGGAATTTTCGAAAAGGATTTTTGCAATTCGCGTTCGATGAAGAATAGCGGATTTTCCGCCTGTTCCAGAAGCAATAGTTGTCGGGGTTCAAAGGTGCATACCTGCCGGCACATTTCCGAGCCGATGGAGCCGCCGGCGCCGGTAACCAGAATTACTTTATCTTTCAGAAACACCCGAATCTGTTCCATATCGAGGTTCACCGCTTCTCGGCCCAGCAGGTCGTTGATATCGACATTGCGCATTTGGGAGACCTGCAGTTTGCCTGCGGCAATATCCATCAGCGAAGGGACGGTACTGAAGCGGATTTTGGTCCCCTGACAAACCTGTACTACCCGACGTAATTGTTTATGGCTGCTGCTGGGAATGGCGATGGCGATTTCGTCGATACTCTGTCTTTTGCAGATTCGCGACAGGTCATCAACGGTTCCGAGGACAGGGATGCCGTGGATTTCCGTCCCCTGCTTGGCCGGGTCGTCATCGACAAACCCCACAACTTCATACTGGGCGTCTCTTCGCCGCATCATTTCTCGCAGCAGTGCTTCGCCCGCGTTACCGGCGCCGACAATTAAAAATCGCCGGACAATCCCTCGATGCTCCGAGAAAAACTCCTCGTGATACAAACGCACCACCATCCGCACGCCGGAAAGCAGCATAATGGTGGTAAATAAGTCCAGCATCAAAACGCCTTCGATGGGACGCTGCACATCATCCCGAAGTCGAAGCTGGTCGGACTGGAGCTGCTGGCGGGCAGCGTTATCCAAATCCGTCCTTTGCAGCCTGGCTGCGATTTCCCCTGTTCGGCTGACCTCCAGAAAATCCTGAAGTCCCGTTAAATAGAGATGCTGCTTTCGGTACGGCAAGGCCTGCTGGTCGGTAATCGCCGAAGCAATATCCCGCCTCAGTTGCTCTATCCTGTTGCGAATCGTCTGAATCGCCAAATCCGGAACGATTCGATATCCCACCATTCCATAAACGTACCAGAGAAAAACTAAAAGAATGGTGCTGACCAAAGACGCCTTGGCAATTTTGAGCAGGTCGGACACGCCCACATACCGCCACCAGCCGCGATACTGTTTGAAGTACGCAAAAACTCCCACTTTCACCGGCAAAATCACCGCCAGCAAAATGAAAAACGGATAAACCGCCCATCTCCGTCCAAGCCCCCTCTCATAGACAAACGCAAATAAAAAAGCCAGTGCCAGCGCCGCAGCGAACGTCCCGACGTGAGCCAGCATAATGAAGATTTTACGATAACGTATCAGTCCCTTGGGGACGTGAATCTCCGCCGCTGCCGACGACCCCATCTGATTTTCTTGTTTTTCCCTCATTTTCAAGTCTTACAGACCAAACTCCCTGATGCGATTGTCCTTGTATTATCGGATACCGCCCCGATTGTCAATGATTTGTTCGGTATCTTCTGGATTTGGGGAACATGCAAATATAAAAAATCCCCTTTTCACCTGAGCCTATTGCTCTGTTCTTATTCCCGTCCCAGATGCATCCAGACCTTTTCGATTGGCGTCTGGTCCACTTTTTTTCGCATCAGGGCGTAAATAATGGTCATACTGGAAAAAACAAAACTGATGGACAGCGCCGCGATGAAAGCGGTGATGGCCAGCATCAGAAGTCCGACAATGACGCCGGCCAGGTGTTCCGACCAGTCGGTCGCCCCCGCCGAAGCGCCCAGCAGGGAAAACAAACTCGGTTCGGCCCAGATACGTTCCAGCTTACTCGGCCCATTTGGGGGCTGCCAGACTCCCAAGCAAATGGAATGATATGTCACCCACAAAACGGCAAACAGCAGTCCCCGCATCACCAAGTAAAAAAATGTCCCTAAGAGAGTTTGCGCCAGCAGATAGAAAACCATCCAGACCGGCTTGCTCAGCACATAACAGATGGACCTGCCGATGGCGTCCAGGCCCGTGGTCCCTTCGTATGCGATGGCCGGGAACATCAGTCCGGTGCCCGCGATGGATGTCGCCAGAAGCAGCGTAATGGCAAAGCCGATTGGCAGCAGCACCGCCAGAAGTATCGCCAGAACAAACTCTCCAGCCCACGGGATATTCACCGCCAGGCCGATCCCAATCAGGATTAGCGAAAATACGCCCATGAGGAGGCTGGGGATTAGCGGGGCGGAAATCAGACTGATAAATTTTTCCCGGACGAATTCAAACGCCTCAAACACGCCAGGCTTTTCATTACCCGCGAATTCCAGCGCCGCACAGCGGCAGATTGCGCCGCCGGCCGCGCACAAAATCACGAACGAATAGCTCAGGAATACAAGGCTGTAAACCGTATGATACTGCAATGCCCACATCAGCGAACGGAAGCAGAGTTTCAGATTCAGCCAGACCCGATAAGCCACCCCCGCCGAAGCCGTATTGTCATTGGTTGTCGCCGGCGATTCAAACTTGAACAGCGATTTGAACAAAATCACCGTTGTATCATTGAACCGTCCCGTCCAGAAGTGCCACAGCGTCGAGAAAACCCCCTGTCCCAGGCATTTGCCTGCGTTGGTTTCGATAAACCGCCTGGTATGCGCCGGATATTGCAGATAGGACGCCAGTTCGGTGTCTTGGATAAACGCGGACGAATCGCCGCCGAACAGCCCTCGTGGAACCTTGCGATTGGGGCTGACCGCCACCGAATGAGAGCATACATCCATCGTGATTCCCCCAGCGCAAATCAGCGCCACCGCCGCAAACGCAATCAGCGCCTTGGCTGGTCCGACAGCCAGCTTAAATGCGTAAGCCAGCCTTGTCAAAGCCATATCTTCCCACATCTGTCCGAGTGTATGTTCCTGCGACACAAGTCCCCTTTGGAAACACAGGAAATTCTCTTTTTCAGCCGTCGCTAAACATTATCGTTTCATCGGCTGAAATTGCAATCAAAAATCCCGATGTGACAACTTCGCCCCCTTTTACAGTGTACCGTGGTCAATCCCTCGCAATGCCGGCAGACGTATAATTAGGTTCTCGCTGGGGTTTATTGGGTTCTGTCGCAGAAGTTTTCTGTGTCGGCGAGGTATTAGGTTCTTCCACGGCTGTTTGTTCTTTCAGTATGGAATTGGGTTCTCTTGCAACGGGTCGTGGTTCAGGCGGGATTTGTGCCTTGCGAAGCGCATCTCGCATCTGTTCTTGTATACGGCCTTCGATGGCCGCAATAGCCTCGATAAAGGGATTCTTTTCCATCGGGTTCTCAGCGTACCATTTCTGAGCCGCCTGGTCCAGCAAATCAATCGCGGTTTTATCTCCGAATTGACCCAGGTAATGTGCCGCCACAATCTGAGCCGGATATGAACCCGTTCGCAGGATTCCCAGAAGCCCTTCGATATTTTGGGCCGCTCCCAGTTCAAAAGCCAGTTGGATATCTTCCGTCGAATTGGAGGCAGTGGACCGACGGCCGTTTTCCCGTGTGCGAAGGGAACCGTTTGGCTGCGTTCCTGTTTTCTCTTTGCTTTTGGAGGATGTGCCTCCCCACAGCGCAAAAAACAATATCGTCCCGCATAGTGCCGCAATGCCGCATCCGACACACACTTTTTTCTTATTGAAGTTTCTCCACCCCCTCGGCCTGTTCTGAGCCGCAATGGCCATAACACGTTCCTTCAGTTGTTGCATCGCTTGGGGGTCGGGGGTGGGCTTGGGGGCCATTGCACAGAAAACTTTTTCCAGATTTCCTTCCAGCGCCGCCAAATCCGCCTGGGCGGGCTGCGACGCCTCCTCCGCCCCTGCTTGTGTCAGCAACTCCAGAATCCTTCGAAAGGAATGTCTGGCCTTGTACAGAAGCGTCTGCACTTCGGAAATTGCCAGTCCATATTTGGCCGCGATATCCGCCGGCCCTTCCAGTCGAACATATCGACACACCAGCACTTCTTGCTCATCTCGAGACAGCATCGCCAGGGCCTGTTGACCAAGCCAAACTAATTCAGGCCAAAAAAATTCCGTTTTCAGAAGCGCCTGTGTCGAAAAATTCCGAACTGCCTTTTGGATTTCGGGATTTGCCTGCATTTCTGTGACTCGACCGAGATGTCCATCCGCCGCCGTCTGTTCAAAAACAGATAACAGCCATTCGCCCATTGTTTGGCTGGTCTTGGCCGGTCCGTTTATTCGTCCCGCAGCCGACACAAACGTTTCTTCCAGAATCTGCTGCGCCTGTGTCTGGTCGCCCTGACAGCAGTACCACGCCCGTCCGTAAATCCATCCTGCGTAGTCTTCCAGCCACTTGCCCACAAGCAAAGTATCTCCGCCCGCCAAGCGCTTAATTCGCCGCTTTGTCCAGAATGAGTCGATCATAGACATTTCGCCGTCATTTAGAATTGCGCCCGGCGGGACTCGAACCTGCGACCTTCGGTTTAGGAAACCGACGCTCTATCCTGCTGAGCTACGAGCGCGAGCTTTTTTTCTGAGGCATATTTTATATTCCGGCGATCAATATTGCAATTTATTATTCGGAAGATGTTGAGCTTGGTTCAAAATCTTCGTCCTATCTACAAAAACAAGTGCACCTTGAGCATTGGATTGTCCCTCCGGGGATTGAGGGTTCGAGCCTCTGCGGCCTCGTTATGGCCTTGTTGTCGCCATACGCAGAGACGGGGTTCTTTTTTTGTCCCTGACATTTTCAAGAATCAGGTTTCACCGGCCATTGAATATAAGACTGAACGGTTCAAAAATAAGTTTAGCAAAGATTTTCAACGTTGATTTCCCCAAAAATTCCTGTAAATTTTACTCAAAATGGAAATACGTTATATAAGCCTTTATGAATAAACGAGGAAGAAATTTTTGGGAGGGACAGGAGTCTGACAGGCAATCAATCCGCTTTCTTGTAAAACTCGGCTTCGCGGTCGGAGAGCTTTTTTTCTTCAATCATTGTGCGAATTTTCTGTAAATCGACATCCCGCGGCTGGCCGGCCGAATAGGCGGAGGTGGATGAGTACTGGGCCGGTGAAGGAATCGCATCGAAGAATTTATCTATGTAAAGCGCGGATACGAAAATTCCGATTATCAGCACCGAAAGCAAAAGATATCGCGTCAGTCCGCCAAGTGAATATCCTGCCGTAATCTCCGGCGAGGAGGGTTTGAGCCGATAGCGACATCTGTCACAGTAAAGACAATCCATATTATCCCTCGCCGTCAGACCGAACTCACATCCGGCAAAACTTTTTGCGGGAATAAACCGTTTAAGCACAACCAGATTATTAAGCAAAGACAGAAAGGCGCCGACAGGACAAAGATACCTGCACCAGAACCGCCTGTAGAAAACAGAGCCGACGACGGCAAGCATTATTACGGAAACTGCAAACCATAAAGAGATATGAAAGTTGAAAACCGAAATCAGCGGGTCCGGAATCAAAGTCTGTTTGCTGCGGGAAAGGAAAAACACCATTATCAAAATGAAAAGTATGACATACTTTACGAATCGTGCTTTTCGCATCTTTTCGTAGGGAACGGGCTGTTTCAATCTGTCCGGGATAATGTAGCCCAATAGCTCCTGCATAGCGCCAAACGGACAGAGATATCCGCAATAAATATTGCCAAAAAGCAAAACCAGCAACGGAACACCGACTGTCAGTAAAAATGCACCTGATAATCCGGGAGCGTATTTCTGTCCGGACAGCAGCGAGGCAACCTGCTGGCTGGAATATTGGGCGTTGAGAACAAAACCGCCGACAACAAGATTAAACACAAGGACGGCCAATCTACTCCAGAAATTACCCCTATAGATGACGATAAGCGAGAAACCAACTGCAACCAAAAGATAAAGGGCGCTGCGGTCAGGCAAATAAGCGGGCAGGGATGGTTTTCCCCCGGCAACGACAGGCATAGTCCGGCCAAGTATCTGGGAGGCGAATTTTTTGCTCGAAAGTTCAATTGCCAAAACAATGGCCTTGGAGCTGACCGTTGCGCCTGTGACAGAATCGACGCCATCAAACGGACGAACCTGGAATAGTTGGCGACCATTGAGCTTCTGACACCAGTCAGTCAACATCTCAAGGTAAGAAGGAGTTTCATTGGAACGGAGTATATGAAAATTCACTAATTTGCCTGTGGCGTCGATATAAACGGCAAGATTGATTTTGCCCCCAAAGCCATAAACCTCAGGCGCCAAATCCTCGGTGCTGAAGATGTAGCCGGTCAATCTCTCTTTTGTTTCGTAAACCTTGAAATAATGGAATTTTTCTGCTAAGCCCGGCAAAACAGCTTCGGCAGGTTCGATGTATAATTGTCCTGCCAGCATCTGGGCTGCATCCTTTGGCAATGAAGGCTTAAAATCAGCAGACACGTGTGTAAGTAAATTTGAGCAGATGATTACAGAAACAGCCGTGCCGAACAGAACATATCCGACCCTGCGAAAATCCAGGGCCGGCGCAGCAAATGAAGGTAATTTCCTGAACGCTTTTAATAAAGCCGCCGGCACATTAGCTAAAATGATCGCGACAGATATCAATATTGTCCCTTTTGTTCCAAGCATCGGGACAAGGGCAAGACCGGTGACTAAACTTCCCGCTGATGCGCCGATGTGGTCCGCCATTTCGAGCTTTGCACCGGCTAAACCTGTCTCAAAACTGCCCTCGGCAAGCTGTCCTGCGGCAATTGGAAAATACGCGCCGGTGCACAGGCCGCACAGGAAAAATACTGCTGCAAAACTATAATGCGTCCAGGAATCGGCAGGCAAATAAGCAATTGCGGCCAGCAATGCCGCGTGAATTAAAATGACCACAAACAGATTGATGCCGTACTTCTGAAAACCGGCTTTGGTTTTAGATAAACGAACCGGCAGATATCGAACCAGGACGGCGCCGGCAGTCAGGCCGATCATAAACAAAGATGAGATAACGCCGATGTGCAGGTACAAAGAGCCGAAGCTGGTCTGATACAGGTACATCAGCACAACGACCATACCGATGCCGAGCCAGCCGGCTGAGAAAACCAGAAAACAACTATCAAGACTCGAAATGCGATTTTGATTTTTTGCGCGGGCAATGTAGAAAAGCCGCAGGACAACAAAGACAAAGACCGGAATCAGAAACACAAAGACACCCGCTGTCGCAAGAAGTTTTACAATCCTTGTAATGGGTGTTCCTGATTGTTTTGAGGCAAGCAAAAGGCTGTACAGGCTGGCCAGAGGTCTTGAGTCTCTGTTGATGAGTAACTCTTGCGGCAAATCCGCGCTATTGTAGTTTTCCAACGCGACAGCCGCACGGTCAGGCAGATAAACCGAAAGCAGCGCCGAGGGTACAAATACGGCCTCGGCATTTTTTATCTTGGCGTAGCGTTCCTGCAAAATGCCGGGGGCGCCGGTGAGCCTGTCGGAATCGGACGCAATAAACCACGTATCATCGCCGGGTGTTAAAACAAAATGCGAGAAAACCTTTTCGAGTGTGCGTTTTGTTGAGGCGCCCAAATCGATCAACTCCGTACCCATGATATTCTCGCCGCCGGTAATTCGAACAGCCACGATGCCGTCTGCCGCCATTGAATTTTTAAGCTGCCGGTAAAATTCGCACGTGAAGTAACGGTTCAGAACTGAACTGGTCGCCTCGGGCAGATTGACTATCACGATGTCATAAAGATTTTTTTGGCCGGCTAATAACCGGCGAATGTCGCCGCCAAGGCGTAAAAGACGGGAATCGCTTATTTTGAACTGTGCCGGCAAGAACCTGTCAACCTGTCGTACGTACTGGCTGTCGCAGTGCGTCCAGGTCACCTGCTCAATCTGGGGCAGCAGGAGAAATTCATGGCAAAGTCCCAGCCCTGAGCCGACAACCAATATTTTTTTTGCCTCCGGCTTTTGAGATAAGGCAATGGCTGCAATCCGACCGGTGCCGGCCTTGTCAGGCAAAACCTCGCATGTGCTGCCTTCGCGGACGACGACCCACTGGCCGCGGTAAGTTCCATAAAGATATTCGGCCTGGGCGGTTTGAAATGAGCCTGTTAAAGCCTCGGCTGGCAGTAATTTAGTCCATTTTACAATCTGAATATAGCGGCCGAGAGACTTATCGACACCGGCCAACAGGCAAAGCAGAATACAAACAATAATTGAAGAGGCAAAAATAAACGGTGCCTTTGGCTGCTCATATAAAAGCTTTATTTCAGCAAATCGGACAACAAATACGGCAGAAGAGACGACAAGTGCAAGGAGAAAGAAAATAGTTGTGGAATTTACGCCAAGGCCGAGCAGAATAGTTGCGACGATACCGCCGAAGAAACTGCCTGCCGCCTCGAAAATATAAACGCTCGAAACGGGAAGGAGGCTGTCCTGCTCAATCCATCGGCAGGCAAGCGGGAAAAGCATGCCGGTAATAATGCTCACAGGAGCATTGACCAACAGCGACAAAAACACCATCTGGCAAATGGACCATAGTGCATAGGAGCTGACGCCTGCGATTTGCCTGGCCTGAATGATTAAAACCAGCTCAAGCACAAAAGCGGGAATATAAGCAAAAAATAAAAGGTCAATCTTTTTAAGCAACCCGGCAGTGATTTTAAGGGGGCGGTATGCGACGATTGCCCCCAGACCAATCCAGAAAAACCACGATGCGAAAAACAGGCCGACGCTTATATCATTGCCTTCGAACGTCGTGATAAACTCACGAAAAAGCAGGGCCTGCGCCGCAATGGTGAAAAGGCCATAACAAAATATCAGAAAACCGCGGGCAAACTTCATTTTTCACTTTCGCCAAAAACTTCGGCCTGGAAGGTGAGAAAACTGGCGCCCTGTTTCCATCCATCCGCGGGCAAGCCGGCTTTCAGCGACAAATGTTCAAGCATTTCATCGCGGCTCCAGTTCTGTTCCGGCGCGACCTGCGGCAGAAAAACAGCGGAATATCCATTTTTATTCAAAACGACTCCGTCAATTCCAATCCTGATATTTTCAACTGAGCCGACGGGTTTCGGAGGCGTCAAGGCGGATATTTCTATCGTAATATCCTTTAACTCATCTTTGCCGACCGGATAAAATCGAGGGTCATTGACAGCGGCGTTGACGGCGTTGGAAATTACGGATTTATACAACGGCTGTCGCGGAAAGATGTCGCCGATACAACCTCTCAGCTGATAGTTCTTCCGGGGTCCGGGCGGGGCGGGTTCCATGATTTTATTTAGCGTGACGAATGCGGCACGCGGGCTTTTCAGCCGGTCACTAATACCCACATCAGACACATCCGGCATCTGACGTTTTTCCAGAAAAGAAACAATCGCTTTTCTCGCAAGAATCAAAAGCTGCGTTTTATCTTCTTCCGTCAGGATTGAAGTATCAGTTTTCTGCTGGACCGGCGAAGCGTTTGACCACCGGCCGGAAAAAGCGATTGAAAGATAACTGACGGAATTGCTGAAATCGCCTGTCAATTGACCTGAAGCGGCGTAGTTTATTAAATGGGCCTGCGAAGATTTATCCAGCATCGAAAGCAGGATTGCAATCGGAACATAACCGCATATTGTTGCGCCGGTTTTATTCCTGTATTCCAAAAACCCCCTGCTGTCCATCTGCGCAATATATTGATAGGCGCCCATATCGAGATTTTTTATTTGTTCCGGCACATTTTCCGTGAAGGGCACATAGTCATAATTGGGACCGTAATGGACAAAATCGGAACTGGCAATCACCAGCGTATCGCGGTCCGCCAGACTGTTAAGAATTGAAGCGGCTTCGGATATCGTTTGCATCGAGCATTGACCGGCAACAATGGGCACAATTTTGAAGTCCTTCCATTTGTACTGTAAAAGCGGAATTTCTATCTGCACGCTGTGTTCATACTCATTTGCCTGCTGAATATCCTGAAATACCGGATACTGTAAAAGTTTATCGATGAATTCTGTGTCTGTCGGCACCAGTCCCAGCGGCGTTTGATAATGTGTTACTTTTGGAACGCTGAGCATTTCTTCCATAGGAACACGATGGGTGGGGCCGATGATAATGATTCGTTTGTATTCTTTTTTGACGGCCTTCAGCGCCATCGCTGCTGTTTGACCGGAATACTGGTATCCCGCGTGCGGCAAAATCAAGGCAATTACGTTATCCACCGAATCAACCCTGACTTTCTGAAAAAGCCCGTCAATTTGTTTATTGAGCGCGTTTGCGTCCGCGGGATACCATTGGCCGGCAAGCGGCGAGCGAAGAACAATATCAGCGGATTTGTTTGACGGCTGCTCGGTCGAGCCCGCCGAAGTTTTACCACCGGTTTCAGCGGAAGACCTGGGCCGGCAACTTTCCACAAAAAGCAAGACAAACAGACTTGACGCTGCAATCACAAATATCCGAACCAGGTTTTTGAGAATATAGTTTTTCATATCAGCCACTCCATTTGCTTTGTTGAGATACATCTCCCATCGGGATTAAAGTACCGGGATATTTTTTGACCCCAGAGGCGCGCACGAATCTGCGCGGCATAACTGTTTTTGCGAGCCATCTTATACCTGTAAGGGATGCAACTACCACGCCTGTCAGACTTTTAATGAATTCTCTTCGCGTCATTTCCAGACACCGTAAATTTTCCTGCCGCAACTTGGGCAATTTCCGTCTTTAAGCTGGTTTTGCAAAACCGTAAAACCGCTTCGTTCGATAAGCAGTCCTTTACAGTCGGGGCAGTAAGTATTTTGGCCGGTGGGACTTAGTATATTTCCCAGATAAACATAATACAATCCCTCGTCAAGGGCAATTTCACGAGCCATATCCAGCGTCTGCGCGGAAGTAGGCGGCAAATGTCGCATCTTGTACTGCGGGTAAAACTGCGAAAAATGCAAAGGCGTATCGCTGCCAAGATTTACCTTTACCCACCGAGCAAGCTCACGAATCTGTTCGGGCTTGTCATTGAGAGTGGGGATAACCAGGTTTATCACTTCCAGATGAACGCCGCTTGCCCTGGTCGCAACCAGACTGTCCAGAACAGGTTTTAAGGTTGCCGAGCAGACTTCCCGGTAAAAATCTTCGGACATTGCTTTCAAGTCTATTCTGGCCGCGTCCACATACTGGAGCAGTTTCTTCCAGGGTTCCTGATTTATGTACCCGGCGGTAACGAGCGTGTTGCGAATACCAGCGGCCCTTGCCAGCTTCGCGGTATCGTAAGTGTATTCGTAAAAGACAACCGGGTCGGTATAGGTATAGGATAACGACAAACAATTATAACTCCGGGTCAGCTCCACAAGTTTTTCAGGCGGGCAGAACATCGCTTCGCTGTCCTGGGGATTGGCTTGTGAGATTTCCCAGTTCTGGCAGTTTTTGCAATGCAGATTACAGCCGACGGTTGCGAGGGAAAGAGTCCTGGTGCCGGGGAGAAAATGAAAAAAGGGTTTTTTTTCGATGGGGTCAACGTGAATGGAACAGGGAAATCCATAAACAACGGTTCGCAATACCCCGTCGATATTCACTCTGGCCCTGCATTCGCCGCTTTGGCCGGGTTTTATCAAACATTCTTTCGGACATAATGCACATTGAACATTCACGTCGCGCCTTACCTTCTCAATCTATTCGGCAAAATGAACGCCGAAACAGCCAATAATCACCGTAGCAGGGTCTTCACTCAACAAAAGCTGCAACCGCGAAAGATAATAGTAATATGGTTTCGGATATTATACCAAACCTTGCCGGCTCCCGGAAAGGTTTAAAAGTGGGGTATTGAGCGAGTCAGTTCAGTAATAATTTTCGGTGTCAAAAAAGTGTCTGTTGATGATACGATTGGAAAAGCAGTTTAGGAAACCGATGCTCTACCCTGCTGAGCTGCGAGCGCCCAAAAGACGGTGTAAAGTCCCGGCCGGATTTTGCAGGTATTTCGTTCGTTTTAGATTGCCAGCGTATCGCGCAGCGTCGCCATTGCCACGCCGGTAATCAGCGCCTCTTCGCCGCACCGTGCCGCCGTAATCTGAATATCGCGCCGCGTCGCGTCATAGACCTGCTCCTGCATTGCCTTGCGGATGCTTTCCGCCAGATACTCCGCACACTGCCGACACACATATCCGCCCAGCAGCACCGTATCCGGGTCGAAGGCGTTAATGCTCATCGCCGCCGCCCGGCTCAGATGCGACGCCACAAACTCCCGCACCGTTATCGCGTATGCGTCTTTCTCCCGTACCGCCCCGCCCCATAGCGCAACGATTTCCTCCGGCGTCTTCGCATTCACGCCTTTCAGCCGCTCCGCCAACACGGTTTTTTCGCCGCGCTGAATATCGTTTCGGATTCGTTTCGCCAACGCCGGCCCGGAAATCATCGCCTCCAGACACCCCTTATGTCCGCATCCGCACATCGGCC
>Ga0315277_10003044_pt1 | contig 23003 bp, 12 predicted proteins | sample YL17G05_15_MG_FD_203695 | JGI IMG/M metagenome (GOLD analysis project Ga0315277, IMG submission 203695) | Sediment microbial communities from Yellowstone Lake, YNP, Wyoming, USA - YL17G05_15 | ecosystem: Environmental > Aquatic > Freshwater > Lake > Sediment | place: USA: Wyoming | collected...
GAACCCCTCCGGCCGCAACACCTTCTCCAGCAGGCCGACCATTCGGGCGAGGTCCTGCGTGAGTTCCAGTTGCACCTCGTCGCTGAGCTGGTCGAGCCGGGCATGGTGCTGCTGGGGGGCGACCAGCAGATGCCCGTTGTTGTACGGGTAGCGGTTCAAGATGCTGATCGTCCGCTCGCCTCGCCAGACGACCAGCCGCCTGCGGTCGTCGCCGGCGGCCACGCACCGGCAGAGGAAACAATCCCTTTCGGCACCGGGCAATAGCCCGACCGATTCGGCCGAATCGGCCACTTCCTTCTCACTGAGGATGTACTCCAACCGCCAGGGAGCCCAGATCTGCTCGTGTGCCACTGCTTCGGTTTCCTCCGCGTGGTGCCGATTGGTGTGTAGCAAGTCTAGCCTGGACCGAAGGTTAGGGCAAGGCACGTAGCGGGCCCCTCCGTGGGTGTATCCACAAGCCCGGCGGCAGACCCGACGAAACTGGTTGCACGGAATAGGTGTGCTGCTACGGGTGGGCGCCCGGTGCGGGCTGCGGTCGGCCAGTCGCTCTGCCAACAGTCGGTTGCCAGACTGAGGAGGCGCGGGTATCCGGGGCGGCCAGTTCCTCCGCAGGGATAGCGGCCGGACGCGGTTGGGAGAGAACCCCCTGACCCAGGAAGATCCCGGCTTCACCGACGCCGCGGCCGGGGTCTTCCGACTCAAGTTCCCATCGCCGCTTGCCGAGCGGATCGGCTTTCTGCCCATCCCTTTTGAAGAAATCGAACTCTATCGGGATGGTTACCGCGCGGAGCTGCCCGTGCAGGCCGTGGCCGAGGCCCGGGCCATGGAGAGTCCCTCACGGTAACCGTTGCAGTCTGAGCTGCCTCCCAAGCGACCAGGTGCCGGCCTGAGGCGATCCTCCTTACTTGCAGACCATGCAAAACGACCGGACAATGGCCGAAGGGCTCGTGCTGCGGAAGCATTTCACGGCAGATGGGGTACGAGGATGAAAAGCAACCGTTCTTGGTCGCCGCCGCTGCAGGTTGTCAGGAGAATCTTGGCACTGGTCAGCATGGGGTTTTTGCCTGGGCGGACGGTGACCGCCGACGGCTCCGTGCCGAGTCCCCGCACCTCGATGGACGACCTGATTCATCCAGGCCATCACCTCCACGATCGAGCCGACCCGGTGGGACAGCGTGGGCTTGCCCGGCGTCGATCGCCCCCCTGGGCACTGGGCTGCTGATCTCGGCCACCAAGCCACCGGACAAAGCCTTCAATCGGGATAGTGGACGGGCGGCCCGTTAGGCGCTGTCGGCTGCGGCACGCGTGCTGATGAGTCGAGACCAAGTAACGGCCCCGGCATCCAATTCAACGACGGCCGAAATGAAACGGAGATCCGCCATGTCCGCCATCATCTGGATGGTGTTTCTGCTTGCTCCAAGAGCGGATTACCAGTCGGTCCCTGGCATCACTGCGGAGGATTGGGCCCAACTAACGTGTGGAGGCGTCGATCGCCTCGCGCACTTGTTCCCTCCCCCGCGAACGAGCGGCTCGCCAGTTCGCGATGTCTCGGAGATCCTGCTCGCCTTGATCCTCGTGGCTCTCATGAAGATCCTTGCAGTCTTGATCTTTGCGGTTATCTGCACCTGCATAGTCCTCCTGGGGTTGCCCACCGGGCACGTCGTGCTCAGGATTCTTGGGAAAAAGCGGCACTTGTTCTGGGCTTTGCCCCTGTTCAATTTCGCGCTATTCCTCCTTCTTATCGCCGCAGTCTGGCCCGCGTTCGGAGGGCAATCACGCTTTCCCGAGGTGGAGCTAACGACCGAGGCGTTTCTTCTTTTGACGTTCCTGGGCTGGATCTCTGCCGGGATTGTGATCGGCATCAAAGGCGCTACAGCGAGGCTGAACGGACTCCGGGCGGCCAGGAGGGGCTCAACCGCCGACGGAGATCACTTCGTGCGGGACTACTTGGGGCGTCCCCAAGCACTGTCCAAGCGCGCGGCCTTCCTCGAGGGGCTTGCGGCGTCTTGGCACGGGTTGGTGTACCTCCGCCTTCACTGCCGATTGTGGTGGTACGCGGTAATCCCCATTCTGCTGAACATCCTGATCACGGGGTTGGTGTTGGTGTTCTTCTTGGCGGTGGTGATCGGCTACGCCGTGTATCTGCACCCGCTTTTCCCCGCCGGCTGGGGCTGGCTGCTGTTGGAGGCCCTTTGCGTCCTTCTGCTCTTGCTCCTGGCGGCAGGCGGCGCGCTGGGCGTATGGATGCTGTTGCAGGCCGTCCTTTGCGGCCACTATTACCAAAAACTGGCACGCCAGGTCGAGCTGAAGCTCGGCACGAGGCCGGAAGACATGAAGGAACTTTCGCTGGGCAAGCGGGTCGCCGACGCCCTGCTCGACCTGGCGGTTCTCGCGGCTGTCAACCTCGGCTTCCTGCTGCTGCACGTGGTTCCCGTGCTCGGTTCGATCGTCGCCGTCGCGGGAAGCCTGGGCTTTGATTGGTACATCTTCGGAGCGCAGTATTTCGACTTCCCGCTATCGCTGCGCGGGCAGCGCCGCAACCAGCGACGCGCCTTCAGCCACCGCTTCCGAGCCCAGACCCTAGGACTGGGAGCCGTGGTCTTCCTCGCCACCTTGCTGCCCGTGGTCGGATCGGTCGCCCTGGCAACGGCGGTGGTGGGCGCAGTCCTGCTGCACCAGCGGCTCCGCTTTCCCGCGGCACGGGCAGGCGGCGGGCAAGTCTTGAGAGGTTTCGGACAATCTGCCGTTTTGTTGCGAAAGAACGGGGAAGCACAAGGAGAAAAACAATGAACCCCAGAGGAAAGACATTCATGGCGGCAGCCATGGCGGGGATGCTGATGGTTACCCCGCAAAGCCAATCGTCGGACAGGCCCCGACCGATTCGGCCGGAAGTGCCTGGTCCATCGGCTCCAGAGGACTCGGCATCCGCCGGACGACGGGTCGTGAACTTCAACCGCGATTGGAAATTCGCCAAGGGGGAGCTGCCGGGGGCTGAAACGCTGGGCTTCGACGACTCGGCCTGGCAGGCGGTCCGCCTGCCGCATGACTGGGCCATCTCCGGACCCTTCAATCCCAACGAAGACGGCTACGCCGGAAAGCTGCCCTGGCGGGGTGTGGGCTGGTACCGCAAGTCGTTCACGCTCGACCAGGCAGTCCGCGGCCGGCGGGTGTATTTTGACTTCGACGGCGTGATGGCCTTTCCGAAGGTCTACGTCAACGGCCAACTGGCGGGCGAGTGGGACTACGGCTACATGTCGTTCCGCGTTGATGCCACGCCTTACGTGAAGTTCGGCCAGGTCAACGTGATCGCGGTCCAGGCGGATACCCGCCGGCACGGCACCCGCTGGTATCCCGGCGCGGGCATCTATCGCAAGGTAACGATGACCATCTGCGATCCGGTGCATGTGGCGCACTGGGGGACCTATGTGACCACGCCGGAGCTAAACGACGCATCCGCTACCGTTCGCGTGCGCTCGACCGTCGAGAACCACCTGGAGGCCGAGTCGCATGTCGACGTGGAGGTTGTGCTGCTGGGCCCCGACGGCCGAGTCGCGGCCACCGGCAGCAAGAGCGACACGGTGCCGGCCGGCGGCTCGCAGGAGCTTGACCAGTCGTTGGCGGTCAAGAATCCGCAACGCTGGGACATCGCTAATCCGAAGTTGTACACGGCCAGGACACTCCTTCGCGTGGGCGGCAAATTGGTGGACGGAGAGGACACCACCTTCGGCGTCCGCACGTTCCGATTCACGGCCGACGACGGGTTCCACCTCAACGGTCGTCGGGTGCAGCTCTACGGCGCGTGCCTGCACCACGATCAAGGCCCCCTCGGCGCAGCCTTCTATCCCCGGGCCATGCAACGCCAGTTGGAGATCATGCGCGACATGGGCTGCAACGCCATCCGCACCAGCCACAATCCCCCGGCGCCGGAACTGCTCGACCTGTGCGACCGGATGGGCATGGTCGTCTGGGACGAGTGCTTCGACAAGTGGGACGGCACGGCCGATCGCGTCAATCGCGAGCCGCTTCAGGAGTACGGCGAGAAGCAGATTCGCAACTTCGTGATCCGCGACCGCAACCACCCGTGCATCGTGATCTGGTCGATTGCCAACGAAATCGGCCCCCAGTCGGGACGCGGGGAAGGCATGTCGGCCGAGAACGTCAGGTTCATGAGCGATTTCGTCCGCAAGTACGATCCCACGCGCCCGGTGGGAGCAGCCTGTCATATCCCCCAAATGGCAAACCAGCCGATCCTCGACACCCTGGACCTGACCGGGTGGAACTACGGCCGCCGGTATGCCACCTACCGGCAGCGCTATCCCGACAAGCCGATCATCTACAGCGAGTCGGCCTCGGCCCTGAGCAGCCGCGGGTTCTACGAGCTGCCGCTGCCCACCGGCAAGACCCAGTATTCTCGAAAGATGCAGGTCGACTCCTACGATCACAATGCGGCGCCATGGTCGGACATTGCCGACCGCGAGTTTCAACTGATGGAAACAGACCGCTTCGTGGCCGGTGAATTCGTCTGGACCGGCTTCGACTATCTGGGCGAGCCGACGCCTTTTTCGCGCGAGGCACGAAGCTCCTACTTCGGGATCGTGGACCTCTGCGGGACTGCCAAGGATCGGTTCTATCTCTACCGCAGCCACTGGCGGCCGGACGCGACCACCGTGCACATCCTGCCCCACTGGAACTGGCCAGACCGAGTCGGCCAGAACGTGCCCGTCTACGTCTACACCAACGGAGATTCGGCCGAGCTGCTGCTGAACGGGAAATCGCTGGGCCGGCGGGCGAAGCTCAAGGAAGTGGCGGACCCGTCGTACTACGGCGTCAGCGACAAGTACCGGCTCCGGTGGATGGACGTGGTCTACGAGCCGGGCGAGCTGAAAGCGGTCGCCTACAAGGACGGCAAGAAGATTGGCGAGGCGGTGATGCGGACGGCGGGCCAACCGGCGGCGATTCGCCTGACGCCGGATCGGCGGGAACTGGCCGCCACGGGCGAAGACCTCTGCTACGTCCTGGTCGAGGCGGTGGACGAGAAGGGCACGCTCTGTCCCCTGGCCGACAACCTGATCCGTTTCCGCGTCGAGGGGCCGGCCGAGATCGCGGCCGTCGGCAGCGGCAACCCGCTCTCGCTGGAACCGTTCCAGGCCGACCGCCGGAAGCTCTTCTACGGCAAGGCGATGTTGATCCTGCGGACCAAGGAGGGGCCAGGCGGCAGTCTGGGCGTGACCGCGGAGAGTGAGGGTTTGCCAGCAGCACACGTCACCGTGTCATCCCGTCCGGTGCAGGCAGGCCACCCCTTGACCGCTTCCACGTCTGAACATCCCTCAAATTCGTTCCCAGTGGGCCTTGTCTGCCGAGAATCTGCGTTGACTCCTCCTGAACCCCCTCTTCAGAGGTCGGCCTGCCAGAATGCCTTGTGCTATACGCTCTTGGGACAAGGTCCGTCGTTCCAGGAATTGGGGACAGGTCCAATTTGCCGGAACGGCCCGAAGGGTGCTTCGCACAAATTGGACCTGTCCCCTTTTTCCTCCCTTTCCGCCACCGCGGAGAGCCCCTGCATGGCCACTGTGCTCGAGGCAGATCCGGAGTTTCGCCAAGCCGTTGACCTGTTTCACGGTTCGTCGGCGGCGGATCGCCGCCATGCTCCCCGCGAATCGTTTCCGGTCGTGCAGCGGATCGCCCAAGCTAGCGGCGAAAAGGTCCCGGAACGGACGGCGTTCTTTCCCGTGAAATGCCACGACCTGTCCACTCGCGGTTTCTCCTTCATCATCAAGAAACGACCGCAGTTCGAGTTGATTGTCTTGGCGCTGGGCACGCCGCCAGACGTGATCTACCTTGCAGCCGAGGTCAGGCACTGCACGGACGTGCTGACGTATCCCTCGGGGCGAGTGGAGGTCCTCGACGGCCGGGGCACCTCAACCGACCGCCTGCCCCGCGGCGGCAACGGTCCCCAGCCCGGCGTGTTGGTGGGCTGCGAGTTCCTTCGGCGGCTGGAGTCGCAGGATAGTCAGAGCGCGCCGCGGGCCGGTGTCGTTCGTGGTGAGAGAACGTCCCCGACCGCAGCCTTTCAGCTTCCCCCCTCCTCCTCCGGGCCAGTGTCCGCGGGTGATTGACTTCGGCCGGCCTGGCGTGTATGGTGCGGCTGTGGACGATCTGGTTCTCGGCAGAGACAGGAGGGGAGATTCCCGATGAAGCCCTTCAGGTTGTCGCGCAGGCGGTGGCTGGCGTCTGGGCTGGCGGCCGGCTCACTTCCGGCGTTGCTGCAAGCGGGGGAACGAGGGGCCGGCGAGGAGGTCCCCTGGCTAGCCGACGTCCAACACCTGCCGAGGCAGTTGCCGGGGGACTCCCCTCGTTTGAGCCCCCTTCTGGTCGATGAGTCCGGCCGCCCGATCACCTCGCTGTCGGCGTGGCAGCAGAGGCGTGGGCAGATCCGCCGCTGGTGGCTCGATTTTCTCAAGCCGCTGCGGGTGAGTGGCACTGGCGTCACGCCAGTGGCACAGGACCCGCGAGCGGGTACCCCGCCGGCGTTTCGGGTGCTTGCTGAAGACCGGCCCGAAGGCGTCGTGCGGCAACTGGTCCGTTACGAGGTCGAGCCGGGCGAGCCCTGTGAGGCATACCTGCTGAAGCCGGCGAAGCCTAGCCCGCGCTGCCCCGCCGCGGTCGTGCTGCACTCCACGGTCGACCAGACCATCCGCCAGCCGGCCGGCGTCGAGGGGCGCCCCGAAACGGCCTTCGGATTGAAGCTGGCCGGACTCGGCTACGTGACGATCTGCCCGCGGAATTTCCTCTGGCCCACCGACGGCAAGAGCTTCGACGGCCAGCAGGTCGAGCGCTTTGCGCGGCGGCACCCAGGTTCCAAGGGAATGGCCAAGATGCTCTACGACGCCCAGGTGGCCCTGGACATCCTGGCCGCGCTCCCCGAGGTCGATGCCCACCGGCTGGCCGCGATCGGCCATTCTCTGGGGGCCAAGGAGGTGCTTTACCTGGCGGCGCTGGACGAGCGGGTGAAGGTGGCCGTCAGCAGCGAGGGAGGGATCGGGACGGCATTCTCCAACTGGGAGGCCGCCTGGTACCTCGGCCCGCAGATCCGCCAAAAGACGTTCGGCCACGAGCACCACGAGCTGCTCGCGCTGGTTGCCCCGCGGGCGTTTCTGCTGTTGGGAGGCGACAGCGCCGACGGAGACCGGAGCTGGCCGTTCATCGAGGCGGTGTTGCCCGTCTACAAGCTCTACGGACAGACTGCCCGCGTGGGACTGCTCAACCACAAGAAAGGCCACAACGTCCCGCCCGAGGCGGAACGGGCAATCTACGAGTGGCTGAAGGCCTATTGTTAGTTGAGAGTTGAGGGTCGAGAGTTGAGAGTCTCGATCCTATGCTCAGTCCACTCTCCACTCACCACTCTCCACTCACCACTCACTTCACGGCATAGACCCTCTGCGGGCCGTCAGCTCCGATCGATACGGCGAACACGTCGCTGCTGGGACCAACGGAGACGCGGATGAAGTTGCCCTTTTTCGGGTCCTTGCCGTTGGCGACGTACGACAACTCCGTATTCCCCTGCTCGCCGTACTGGGTGTTGTAGTGGATCTGGTAGAGCGCCTTCAGACTGGGAAGTTGCTTCATCGCGCGAAAGGCGTTCGGCTCGATGCCCTTTCTCGGCCCGTTCATGGCGATGCAGACCGTGGGCTTCAGTGCCTGGAGCAACACCGGGTTGTTGCTCTGGTCCAGGCCGTGGTGGGTGACCTGATACAGGTCGACTTCGCCCACGACGTTCTTCGGCACGGCCAGGTGATGTTCCACGTTCCAGGTGATGTCGCCGCCGGCAAAAAACCGGAACTTGCCGTAGCTCAAGACCAGGGCGATGCTCCGGGCGTTGTCGGAGTCGTCGGCCCTCTTGATCACGGAGCCCGGCACGGGGGCGTCGATGTCTCCGTCAAATCCCTCCACCTTCTTCTCCGCGGCCACGCAGTGGAGCCTCAGCGGAGGAATCTTTCCCTCGGGATCATTCTTCAGCGGGACGTCGTCGCCGGCCTTGATGCTCTCGACCCTCCCACCGGTGGCCTCCTGGTACAGCGGGTAGAGCTGCTTGAACCAGCCGGTGTTCACTTCGCTCTCGGGTGGCAGGTGTCCCTTGTCCATGAACCTCTTGACCGGGATCAGCTTGGTAAGCTGCAGGATGCCGCCGAAGTGGTCCAGGTGGAAGTGCGTGGTCACCAGGCAGTCGATCTGCTTTAGGCCCGCATGCTGCGCCGCCGCGTAGATTCTCTCCGCATCGCGGTGCTTCGGTTCCAGCGAGCCGGTATCTATCAGCACCGATTCTCCCAGCGGCGTGACGATCAGGGTCGATCCGCCGCCCACCATGTCGAGAAAGTAGATGTCCAGGTTTCTTCTAGCGGGGGCACCACCGCGGGTGGTCTCGGCCGGCTGGCCGCTGGCGACCGACATGAGCACCAAGAGCATCGCGACAACAAAGTGACGGGTTTTCATGGTTTGTTCCTTTCTTCTGTCCGAGGTGGCCTCGGGGTTTGGGGGTCTAGGCGGTTAGGCGTTTAGGGGTTTAGGCATTTCGACAAATGCTCACTCATCCCCAGCGCCTAAACGCCTAAACCCCTAAACCCCTGCTTCTCACGGTTCTGACCGACGCTTCACTTCACCACGCTAAACTTGTGGATGGTAAGCTGCCGGTAAACCTCGCCCGGCCGAAGGACCGTGGAGGGGAACTGCGGCCGGTTGGGCGAGTCGGGGAAATGTTGGGTCTCCAGGCACACGGCGTGATACGGACCGTACGAAAGGCGGCCGGTTTTGAGCCTGATGCCGCCGGTGTACAGTTGCATCCCCGGCTGCGTGGTGTACACCTCCATCACGCGGCCGCTTTTCGGCTCGACCACCCGGGCGGCCAGCGAAAGCCCTTCGCCCGGCCTCTTGTTCAACACGTAACAGTGATCGTAGTTGCGGTCTTCGACCTGATCGAGGCGGGAGCCGATCGTCTTAGGCTCGGTGAAATCCATGGGGGTTCCCTTGACGGGCTTCAGCTCTCCGGTGGGGATCTTCTGCGGGTCCGCCGGTAGATATTGATCGGCGTTGATCGTCAGCAGATGCCCGAGCACGTCGCCCGAGCCGGCCCCGGCGAGGTTCCAGTAGGCATGGTTGGTGAGATTGACGTGCGTCGGCTTGTCGGTCCGCGCGACGTACTGCATCTTCAACTGATTGTCGCCGGTCAACGTGTAGGTCACTTCCACGTCCAGCGCGCCGGGGTAGCCTTCGTGCCCGTCGGGGCTGGTGTGCGTCAGCTTCACGCCCACGCCCTCCGCGTCCTGCACGGGCGCGGCCTTCCAGACGATTGTCTGAAAACCGTTTCTGCCCCCGTGGATGTGATGCGGCCCGGCGTTGGCCGAAAGCTTGTACTCCGTGCCGTCCAGCGTGAACCTCGCCCCGGCGATCCGGTTGGCGTATCGGCCAATGACCGATCCCAAGACGGTGGGACGGGTAAGGTACTCCTCGGCACGATCCAGATACAGCGTGACGCTCTCGAACTTGCCCTCGCGGTCGGGCACCCTGACCGTGGTGAGCATGGCCCCGTAGGTCAACACCTTGACCTCCAGGCCGTTTGCGTTGGTCAGGGTGTACTGGTCGACCTGGGTACCGTCGGGCGTTTTTGCGAGGGGGGACTTCTCCACGCCGGCCTTCCACTGGGGATTCGGGGCTGGGGATTCGGGGCTCGGGAAGTCAGAATGCAGAATGCAGAATGCAGAATCCCCAAATCCCAAATCCCAAATCCCAAATCCTAAATCCCAAATCCCAAATCCTAAATCCCCAGCCCCCAGCCCGCCCGGACCCAGCACAATTGCACACCACGCGGCCGACACAAGAGTCACGGTCCGCGCGACGGGGAAGCCACCATGTCCACGAGCGAATCTCATTGCTGGGCTCCTTTGCGAATCGTCCGGCACTCGGCCGCGTCCCCAGACCTGCCACGATCTGCCGACCGCGACACTTCCAGTCAGGCCCATAGTCTACACCAGTCCATTTGGACAGGCAACCAGGGGCCCGGGGGGCAGGGGTCAGGGGCTGGGGATTTAGGATTTGGGATTTGGGATTTGGGATTTGGGGATTCTGCCTTCTGCATTCTGACTTCCCGACCCCGAATCCCGAGCCCCGCCCCCTGACCCCTGGTCCCCGGCCCCCAAACCCCTGTTTTGCCACGCATGACATGCCGTGCTAAAATGGCCCCGTTGACGTCCAGCAGCGCGGGCGAACCACAGTTTGCGAGCAGAACCGACACGTGCGTTGGGGAAAGGACAGGCCGGTGATCGACACATCTTGCCGGGCGGACCATCGAGGCCTTCGTGCACTTCTTTCGAGGATTGTCCAGACGGTGACGGTGGGCCTGGCCCTGGCGGCTCCGACCCTCGGCATGGACCTTCCCTGGCGGTCTCCCGACAATTACCGCTTGCTGTTGGAAGTGGATTGCCGGGGCGTATCTCGATCGAACTCGCCCGCTACGGTGGACGTCGACTTCGCCCGGGCACTTTCCGATCAGGGCATTTCGGGCACGTTCGACGAGCACACCGTCGAGGTCATCGCCTATGACCGCTCGGGCGTGCCCCGGGTGTTTGACGCCTCGCGAGACGGATACGAGCGCTACCTGTTGCCGTGGCACCTACAGAAGTACTACGCAGTCAGCAAGGTCACGCTGAGTTTCGTCGTGCCGGACGAAACCTGCAAAACGTTCGCGGTCTATTTCGATACGGTCCAGTCCGGCTTGGGAAGGCCTCGACGTTACCCCGGGCTGGTCGGCGACGGCGATTTTTTCCGGCAGGACTTCCAACGACGTGAAATCGGGGCAACGCACTTCGACACCTTCTGCGATCTCGACGGCGACGGCGACCTGGACCTCTTCACCGGCGGCGTGGAGCCGTTTATCTACTGCTACGAAAACGTCGGCCACAATCGTTTCGTGGACCGCGGCCGGCTGACCTCCGGCGGGGCGTTGCTCACGCTTCCCAAGAACGACCGCAACAATCGCAGTTGGGTCGTCCCCCATTTCTGTGACTGGGACCGCGATGGCGACCAGGATTTCTTCCCCAGCTTCATGGACGGGCCGCACGCCGGCAAGATCGCCTTCTTCGAGAACGTAAGTGGCACTGGCGGGTGGCACTGGCGTCACGCCAGTGGTACGCCCGTGGCACCCGGCCAGCTCACGTTCGTCGACCGGGGGCCGCTCAAGACGATCTCCGGCACTCCCGTTGCCGGTGGGAAGCAGGCCGGCGGATGGTTTCCTTCAGTGGTGTTTGTCAAGGATTTCAACGGCGCTCGCGGCGACCGCACGGACGTCCTGCTGGGCAGCAACAACCACTGCTATCTCTATCGCAACCTGGGGCCGGACGGTGCCGGAGGCTGGCGGTTGGACGACGCCGTCGCCGTCCAGGCCGCCGGCAAGGAAATCGAGCTGTTCAACCCGTGCTTCGACGTGGCCGACATCGACCACGACGGCGACTGGGATCTCTTCGCGGCCTCGCAAGCAGGGCAGATCTATCTGTACGAAAACGTCGATGCGACCACGCCGCGGAGCAGCCCCGTCTTTGCCAAGGCCGCCTTGATCGCCTACGACCAGAAGCAGCTCCAGGCCAGCGGCCATCCCCGGGTGACGGTGGCCGATTTCACCGGCGACGGGCTGCTCGACCTGGTCGTGGACAGGGCCTGGGAGCTGGCCGATCTCAGCAATCCCTCGCAGAAGAGGGACTATGGCGCGCTCTTCAAGAACGTGGGGACCGCCACCTCGCCCAAGTGGCAGAGGCTGGACGCCGACGGCGGGGCGCCCTATACCGAAACCTTTCAGATCTGCGACGCCCTGCGCCAGAACGTCGTCCGCGGCGTCGACTGGAACAACGACGGCAAGACCGATCTGCTGGCCGGCGATTGCGACGGGTTCGTCTGGCTGTTCCTCAATCGCACCGGCAACCTGTTTCCCCTGTTTGCCGAGGGCAAGAGACTGTCGGCCGGGGGCGAACCGTTGAGCTTGGCCGGCAGCGGCGGCCACGCCCGGCCCGACGTCTGCGATTGGAACAACGACGGGCGGAAGGACCTGGTCTGCGCCGACGGCGCCGGCACGGTCACGGTGTATCTTAACAAGGGCACTGATGCGGACCCGGTGCTCAATCGTGGGCAGAAGGTGGCGGCCTATGATGCGAAGGGGGAGCTGAAGCCGATCGACCGCGGCAGCCGGGCCCATTTGATGGTCTGCGACTTCAACCACGACGGCAAGAAGGACCTGATCTTCTCGGACCAGGAGAATCCCGGGTTCTACTTCTTCCAGAACGTGCAGAGCGACTGCGACCCACGCTTTGCCCCCGCCAAGCACCTGGGGCTCAGCCGCTATCTGCGGCCCAACCTGGGGTCCTTCGTCGACTGGGACGGCGACGGCAAGAGAGACCTGATCGCCTGCGAGTTCGAGCACAGCATCCGATTCTACAAGGACGAGGGCTCCGGGCAGCCGGGCGAGGAGCCGAAGTTCTCCAATCCTGACGGCGTCTCCATCGTCAAACCCTACTCCATCATGATGATCTCCGGGGCCGACGTGATCGACTGGAACGGGGACGGCGATCTCGACGTCCTCACCGGCCAGGGGCACGGCGGCAGCGGGCTCCGCTTCTACGAGCGGGACTACATCGAGGATTGCCTCCGTGGTACACATCCCATCGTGCGCGTCACGGGTTTCCAAGTGCACCGGCAGGAAAGGTCGTGCCCCACGGGTGTGCCACTGCTTCGCCAGAAGCAGTGCAGCACTGCTTGCCAGCAAGCAGTGGCACCCAAGGTTCCACTCCGTTCCACCCAGCAAGTCCAACCCTCGCTGCTGGACGTCGTCCGCCGCTACGCCGACGCGATGATCGAGCACGGCCGAGACACCTACGGGCAGCAGCAGAGCGGCCTGCTGCTAAGTGCCCTGGACCGGGGCACCCTCAAGCCGCTGGCGATCCGTCCCACCCCGCCGGGAGGAATCCGCCGCGAAGATCGCGCGGGACTGCCCTGGCGCGCACTCCACGGGGCCAACCCTCAGCTCGATCAGAACCTATTGCGAGTGCTCTATGCCCTGAGCGAAATCACCGGCGAGCCCCGCTACCGGGAGGTGGCCGAGCAAGAGGTCCGGTGGTTTTTCCAGAACACGCAATCCCCGGTCACCGGGCTCTTGCCCTGGGGCGAGCACCTGGCATGGGACGTGATGCTGGACCAGCCGATCTCCGGCAGCACGGAGTTGACCCACGAATTCTCCCGCCCCTGGGTCCTCTGGGACGAGAGTTTCCGGTTGGCGCCCGAGGCGGCCAAGCGGTTTGCCTTGGGGCTGTGGAACCACCAGATTGCCAACCAGAAGACCGGCGCCTACGACCGGCACGCCCCCTACGATCGGCACGGCCCCACCGACGGCAAGGACTTCCCGCGCCACGGGGGCTTCTACATCCACACCTGGGCCCACGCCTACAAGCACACCAAAGACGAGACCTTCCTGCGGGCGATCGAGAGCGTGCTGGCGCGATTCGAGCGGAAGCGGACCGGCCCCAATGGCGTCATGTCCTCGACCGCGGGTCCGCTGGACGTGGAAACGGCCGCCTCGATGGTGCCCGAGCCGCTGGCCTCCCGGCTCCGCGAGTTCGCCCAGACCGAGGATCGGCTGATCCTGGAGGACCTGCGCCGGACCTACGGCCGGCCCGACGGGACGTTGGCCTTCAAGCCCACTTGGGAGGCCGGTTACTCCTCGGGAGTGACGGCCGACTGGGCGATGTTCGGCCTGGCGCGGTATGAGCAAGTGCAGAAGCAGGAATTCCGCAACCTGATAATCGCCGTGGCCGACGCCTACGTGGACACGCTGCCTGCCGAGGACGTGGACGTCTGGCCGATGAGCTTCAGCCACATCATCAGTGCCGAGGTGGCCGCCTACAAGCTCACCAAGCGGAGCGTTTACTTCGAGCAGGCACGCCGGTTTGCCCGGATGGCCGTGGAGATCTTCTTCGAGGACAATCCGCTGCCGCGAGCGAGCTTCAAGACGGGCCACTACGAGACCATCACGGGGGCCGATTCGCTGGCCCTCTCGCTGTTGGAGGTCCATGCGGCAACCAACCATCTGGACATCGCCATCCCTTCCAATACGATCGATCGGTAACGCGACTCATGTGTAAGGGGCCAGGGGCCAGGCATCAGGGGTGAGATCATGAATCATCAATCATCAATCATCAATCATCAATCATCAATCGTCCTCCCGCTGGTTTGTGCTCTATGGGCCTTCGGCTCCATAGGTCGCGGCGCTGAGCTGGACCTGAAGACCATCTTTCGGGAAGGCATCCCTGTTTCGCCATTTGCCAACGTGGTCTACGGATACGTCAACGCCATGCTCGATCACGGGCGTGACGCCTACGGCCCGCAGAAAAGCGGCCTGTTCCTGAGTGCCCTGGACAGGAAGACCCTCGCCCCGCTCACCACTTGCCCGCCTGCCCCGGCAGGTGTGCCCTCGGTAGGTTGCGCCGGGCCACGGGGCGGGCCGCTGGTCGGGGCCAACCCCCAGACGGATCAGAACCTCTTGCGCCTGTTGTACTTCTTGAAGGGCCTCTCCGGAGAGGACCGCTACGCGCAGGCGGCCGACGCTGAGCTCAGATGGTTCCTGAAGAACACGCCGTCGCCGCAGACGGGCCTGCTGCCCTGGGGTGCGCATCTGTCTTGGAACGTGATGACCGACGAGGTGGCCTGCGGCACAGAACAGCCCCTGCACGAGTTCTGCCGCCCCTGGATGCTCTGGGAGAGGTGCTTTGAGCTGGCCCCCGACGAGAGCCGGCGGTTTGCCTTGGCATTGTGGAACCGCCACGTTGTCGACCAGAAGACCGGCGCATTAAGCCGCAGTGCCCTCTTCGACGGCGGCACTTCCCGACCGGCGGCCGACTGCCCGCGGCAGGCCGGTTTCTTCATCCGCACCTGGGCAGAGGCCTATGCCCATACCAAGGACGAGGCTTTCCTCAAGATGATCGACGTAGTGCTCCGGCGCTATGAAGGGAAGCGGGACCAGGCGGGGCGGCTGCCCGGGGTCGATCCCGGCTCGACAAGTGCCTGCGATCTGCTCTCGCTGGCCATCGACTGCGACGGTGCCGCCAGAAAGGTCCCTGAGCCGCTCAGGACCCGGCTGACGACCTCCGCCACCCGGCTGGACGAATCTCTCTGCTCGCTGCCGCACGATCTGAAGGGCAAGCAGGGTTTCGCGCTGCGTCTCGATCCGGCGGCGGCCGGACCGGACGTGGCCTACACCTCCCTCTGGGATGCCGGCCGGGACCGGCCGACCACGGCGGCGGTGGGCATGATGTGTGTGTCGCGCTATGAGAACACCGGCAGGGTCGCCTACCGTACGTTCATCGTGGCCGCCGCAGACGCCTACCTCGACTCGCTGCCCGGCGCTCAGACGGACGCCTGGCCGCTCAGCTTCGGGCAGGCGATCAGCCTGGAGTTGGCGGCGTTTCGTGCCACCGCGCAAAAGGCGTATTACGCGCGGGCCTTCAAGTTGGGCGAGTTCGCCGTGCAGGGGTTCTTTGCCGGCAGCCCCCTGCCGCGTGCCAGCCTGAAGTCCGACCACTATGAGAGCGTCACCGGCGCCGACACCCTGGCGCTGGCGCTGGCCGAACTCCACTTGCAGGTGCTTCACATCACGGCGGTTCGCACGCCAGCGAACACCATCGATCACTGACGCCGGCATCTCTCTCGGCCGACGTGCGGAAAGGCCGCTGAACGCAGATCATCTGTGGGTTGGGAAAGCGGTCGCAGTGTGCCACTGCTTCGTCAGAAGCAGTGCCGTGCGTGACGGCCCTGCACTGCTTGCCCAGCGGCAAGCAGTGGCACACCGCCATGAATAGGCCGGACTGGCACCTCGCATGCTCTTTCTGAGCGTCAGTAACTGGCTGCCGCCCGCAGAAAAAAATAGCCGGCAGCCCCCAGGAGTGTGCAGATGCCGCCCGCCCACCTCAACAGCCAGGTGCTCCCCCGGCGGTAAGCCTGGGCCTGTTGCAGTGCGGTCTGGGACCGTTCGTACCGCTCTCGGGCCTCTGCGAGCGAGCCGGCCTTGTGTTCCTCCTTGTGCTCGGCCCCGTGATCTGCCGCGTGGGCACGGGCGTGGGAGAGGCGGTGCAGTTCGGCCGACGCTTCGGCGTGCTCGCTCGCCTGCGGCTCACTCCAGACGGCCCCGGCGATGATCCTTGGCCAGACCAGGGAGAGCCCGACCAGTATGATCCCCACACCCAAAACAATCAGCGGCAGGTGGCGGATCTTCATCTGAATGCTGAATGCTGAGTGCTGAATGCTGAATAATGCAGAATGATGAATGCAGAATGATGAACGCTGCGCAGAGGATCGAGACTCCTCGTCCTCCACTCTGAACTATCCACTATCCACTGTCCACTATCCACTATCCTACTTGACGTGCTGTGAGACGACCACGACCTTCGAGTCGTTCGCGCTGACCATGTAGGCCATGGCGATCTCGTCCACCTGGTTCGCAACAAAGCCGGTGTGACCGTCGACAAAGACCACGTTCACCCCGCCGATGTGGCGGCTGCGGGGTGCGGCGGAGAGGAAGTTCCACTCCCCCTCGGCGGCCCAGACACCGCAGGGCATGCCGTCCAACTGGGCGCCCGCCATGTCGGGACAGGCGTAGAGCATATCGACGTTGGGGCCTTGGTTATTCGGCGGTTGGGTCACCCCCACGCTGCCAGGGTTGTAAGTGTAGGCGGTGGGGCTGTCGTCGTGGTGCATGTCGAAGGCCAGCAGGCTGGCCCCGGTCCAGGGCAGGGCCCACGCCCCCCGCTGGTCCTGCTCGTGCGATCGCACGCGGACCTCCGAGAGCAAGAGCGTGTTGGACAGGCCGTCGGTGATGTTCCTCAGCGGCTGGCCGGTCCCCACCAGGGCCCCCGGAAAGCGGGGCTGCAAGTCGGTGTGGAAGGGGCTCACGTAGGCGGCATAATTGCCCTTGGCGAAACGCTTGCCGCCGGTCAGCGCGGGGTCGGCGAAGAACTCGCCCCGGGCCGAGTCGCTCGGGCAGAGCAACACCGGCGGCTGGGTCGCCTGCGGCCCGCCGGGCTGCTGCAGCACGCTCCGGTCGAAATCGAACCGCGCGTGCAGCGACTCCAACTCCACCTGCGGCAAGATCAGCACGGCCCAACTGAACATCCTGCCCGAACGGCACTCGAACGTCTCCGGCGACTCCTCCACGATGCCCGAAGGCGGGAGCACCTCGTGGCTGGTCTCGTAGTTGCGGATGGCCAGGCCCAATTGGCGGAGGTTGTTGGCGCACTGCATCCGCCGGGCCCCTTCCCGCGCGGCCTGCACCGCCGGCAACAACAGCGCGATCAGCACGCCGATGATCGCGATGACCACCAACAGCTCGATGAGGGTAAAGCCGGATCGACCGCGCACGTGCAAGCCCCTCCGCGAAGGCAAAGGATCGCGTATTAGACAACTTCCCGAGTTGGCCGTTTAGCGGTCGCCGGTACGGCGACCCACGGTACGTTGTTTTTTCCCCGCAGCCACTCAAGGCCGACGTGCCGTCGGCCGCTAAACTCCAAACCCGAAATCGGGAAGCTGTTTGGCACACGATCCTAAGGCCGCCACGAGCCCTTACCCGATTCTACGCGGCCGGCCACCCCGCGCCAACGGGGCCCAATCTCCCCAAGGGCACGTCACTCGACCGCGAGATTCCCATCCGTAACCACCACCACGGTCTGATTCAACTCTGGGGCGGTGACCGGAAAACGGAGGGTCTTGCCCGAACCGGTCTCCGCGGCGACGTAGTACTCCAGATCGCCCGCAACCGCGCCACCCGACAGCGTGACCGCGTAGACCCCGCGGGCAACGTGCTTCAGCGGCACTTGGGTGAAATCCCCGGGGCCCAACGGCCGCCAGTGGAGCACGACTTCGCGTGGGCTTGCGCCCAGGACCGTTGCCTGGAGGTTCAACGCCTCGCCCGCCATCAGGCCGGTGCGGACCACCGGCACGAAGATCCGCGGCTGGCCGGTGTACTGTTGCGACGGCACGGCGTCGGCCGGCAGGTCCGCGCCGAGGATCTTCGCGAGCTGTTTCTCCGAGGGCTTGATCAGCATGGGCATCACGTGCTGCTGCCAGTTTGTCACGTTGCCCAGCTCCCCGGGAGTGTTGACCGTGGCCAGCAGATGCCGATGCACCTCGGCGACCTGCGCGACGAGCTGCTTGTGCAGGGGCAAGGCCACCTCGCGGGCAAGCCTCTTGCTTGCCTCCGCGTCCTTTTCGGCCTGGACCTTCTTGATGGCCTCGTTGAGCCGGGCCCAGGTGCAGTTGACCTGCCCGACGGCGCGAAGATAACGGAAGTTCTCGAGCCAGTAGTCGAATCGCTCCAGGTTGCCGGCCCCTTTGACCCTCGGCCGCAGCCCCGCCAGCTCGTCGACGAAGGCGTATTCCTTGCGGACTTCTTCCCACGGCCTGGCGTCGGGCTGGATGCCGCCGGGGCCATTGACCCAGGTGGAAGGCCGCGGCAGATTGCCGTCGATGCGGGCGAACAGCTCGGCGATGGGGTACCCGCTTGCGGGTCCGGCCGCCTCTGGGCCGAACTCCGCCAGGGCCCAGTCGGCATAGAAATCGCCGCAGGGCAGGAACCGCTGCCGCCCGCCGGCGGTCGACTCGGGCCAGTCGGCGGCGTAGTCCTGGTAGGCCGGGCCGCCGCAGTTGATCTTCCGCGTCACACCCGGGCCTTCGACCACGATCGCGGCGATGCACGGGTATTCGACCTGATGGACGAACTCGATCGCCAGCCGGCCGTCGGTCACCTCCACGTCCTTGAAGGTGTAGTCGAGCGCCTTGTTCTGGCCGACCTGGCGGAAGATGTCCAGCGCGTCGATCAACCGTTTGCCTTGTAGATCGACGCCGAAGACCCGCTTCTGGTTTGCATTGTAGTGCGGCTCGCAGAATTGCAGCCGCACGGTGTATTTCCCGTTGGGCACGTCCAGGTGATACGCGCCGACGTCGTAACGGACCGTCTGGTAGAGCGGATCGTCGTCGGTCTCGGCGATGGGGTTGTTGGGGAAGCCGGCGAACTTGCCGCCGCGGGGTCCCTCGGGCGGTTTGGCCGTTGCGGCGTGCCACTGGCGTGACGCCAGTGCCACTCGCGCGCCCATGGCGGGGTTGAACGTGCTCTGATCCCAGGCCGCCCGGGCCAGGGCTGAGACGTTCGGTCCCAGGATCCGCGTCCGCCAGTGGATGCCCAGCAGCCCGGTGCAGCCGTACTTCAGCGCGTCGGCGGCGTCCTGCCGCATGCGGCCGGCCCAGAGCTGCGGGATAATCATGGCCGGGTCGTCTTCCAGCCAGGGGATGGCCCACTTGGGCCGGCCGGTGACCTTGGCAAAGCCCGGCTCAACCGGGGCGTGGCCCACCTCACGGTTAATGCAGCTCATGGGCATGTTCTTCGGCAAGGTGTTGTCGAACAGTGCCCGATCCTGCTGCGGCCCCAGCACCCAGCCGCAGGTGGCCAAGGTGAACGGGGCCTTGACCTTTTCGGCCGCCGCCATCGCCGCACGGAGATCGGCCAGCGTGGCGTCGATCTGCTCTTTTTTGACTTCACTCCACGTCCAGTCCTCGGGCGTCCAGAACCAGTAGTAGTCCAGCGGATGGGTGAGCCTGATCCGCCGGAACATGCCCTCATACACCTCCTGCACGACGGCCGGGTCCTTGGGGTCTTTGCCCGCTGCCTTCAGCCGCTCCTGGACCGCCGTGGGGATCACCAGCGGCGTCTCCGTGCCGATGCAGGTCTTGATGCCCAGGTACCGGGCGAAGGTAAAGGCGTCCTTAAGCAAAATGCCAAAACGGTCGAACAGTTCGTTGCTCTGCTCGGGCGACATCTTCGTCCAGGGGGCCGGGGTCCCCGCCGGGGCCTGCATGTAGTCGGCGGCATAGTCGTCGCGGTCGAAAACCGCCGCCGCGCCGAAGCTGTAGTCGCCGGTCTTCATCGGCCGGTAGCCCCAGGCCCCGGTGACGTTGCCGGTGGTGAAGTGCCGCGACGGGTAAGCGGACTTCACCGTGCCGTCCTGGTTGACTTCCTCCGCCGTGCCGATCCAGGTGGTCGGCTCGGGCCCCACGCCGCCCTGTGGATAGGTGTGCAGGCCGAAGAAGTTCATCCGCAGCTTGGGCAACTGCCCCAGGATGGCCTTGTAGCCGTCGGTGTTCCACCAGTCGGGCCCCTCGGGAAAATCGTGGAACGGCTGGATGCCCCGGCGGTCGAACAGAGGCTTGGCCTTTTCGTCGAGCTGGGGCATCTCCAGTGCGATCTGCCCGTCGGGAATCACGTCGCCGTGCAGGTAAAACCGCACGCCCAGGTGCTCGGCCAGGTGATAGGCGGCGTACAGCGGGCCCACGGGATAGCCGCCGGCGAGGACCAACAGCGGCCGCCCCTTGTGCTCGATGGTCTTCAGCACGTATCGGTCGGAGACCAGAGGAATCTGCGAGAGCGCCTTCAGATCGGGATGCTGGCCGAGGCCGAAATAATCCAGACGCATCTTGCAGGGAAAAGTCACCAGGATGATGCCCCCGGGCGGAGCCGCCTCCAGCTTGGCGACGATGGGCAGCAGCTTTCCGGTCCGCAGATAGACATATCGGCGGACTTCCTTGGCGGCCAGCCTTTCGGCCGGTGTGCCGGCCTCAGTGCACACCACGGCCACCGGCGCGACCTTCGGCTCCGCCCGGGCCCAATCGGCCGCCGTCGCGAAGATCCCAACCAACAAGGCAAGTGAGATACCAACGCGGAGAAACATGGCGACTACCCTCCTGCGGTGCGAGGCCTTGGAGACACCACGGCGCCGATTCTAGGCCGCCGCCCAGCACCTGGCAAGCCGCTGGCGGCTTAGCAAGCCACCGCCCCGGCCCCGGGGCGGCAAGAAGCGCAAAAAACCCACGAGCGCATACCCGTGGGTCTGGCTATTCAATCACGTGCCCGCATGTGGCAGAACGAACTACGGCAGCACCGCTCGCACCACGTTCCGGACGGGCTGGCCGCGGAAGTAGACCTTCGAGCGGACCACCACCCCGCCCGGGACAATCACCGCTGCCGGGTAGACCACAGGAGCCGGGTACGCTACAGGGGCCGGGTAGAACACCGGCGCCGGAACAACGACCGCCGGCCGGTAAACCACCCGAGGTCCCACCACCACCGGCGCCGGGTAGGCGTACACCGGGCCCACCGGCCAATAGGATTGAACAACCATCGGTGGGGGAGGAACCACCACCGGCCCCACGTAGGCCCAACCCGCTGATACGGGCGAACAGGCCCCCAATACCACGGCCACTGCGGCCAACGCAACTAGGCTCTTCATCTGTCGCAACCCTTTATCCAAGGAAGAAAGGGACGAGCCAACCCTGGGCTTCCGCACGCACCCAGCCGAGAGAAAGTATAGGCCGCGCTTCGCCGGCGGGCAAGCTCCCGGTTGGACTGGACTGTACGGCAAGAGGTGGCAGGGGTGGCTGCGGCGGAGCGCCTGCGATGCCGCAGGGGCTGCGCCGCCGCAAGGCCACTGTAACGTCGAGGGCTGCGATCACCCTCGTTCGATGCTGCGCCGAAGACTGAGTATGTCGATGGTGGCCCAGCAAGCACGCGAGAGATGACTTCCCGCAGGCGGAAAGCCCGCTTGAATTACGCGAAAGCCCCGCAGATCAAGAAACTCAACTGCCGGCACTAAGGGCCTGCGCAAAAATAACTTTTACAATTTAGTCCGACGAGGCGAGAGGGTGTAGTTCCAGTCGCCGTGAAATTCATGGGGTATCAATCGCAGCCGCGCGAGTTGTTCGTCGCTAACTTTGATCTGGGTTTCGTAATGCGCGGTGTCCAACGCAGCTTTGACGATCAGGCCGGTGCGCGTCGTGGTGCTGGCGATCAGATTGACGATGGTCTGATGACTTACCAAGGGCCGGCCGCGCCAGTTTTGCGTGATGAAACTGAACAAGCGATGTTCGATCTTGTTCCATTTGCTCGTTCCCGGTGGAAAGTGACAGACCAAGAGTTTGATCCCCAGATCGTCAGCCAGTTCCTGCAGCGACACTTTCCACAACCGCGAACGATGGCCGTTGCTGCCGCCGCCGTCCGCCGTGATCAGCAGTTCGCTGGCGCGCGGGAAGCGGCGCTGCCCCATCTGGTTCCACCACCGGCGAATGCTGTTCGCCGCGAACTGTGCCGTGTCGTGGTCGATGCCCACGCTGACCCAGCCTTGGTTGTTCAGCATGTCGTACACGCCGGAGGGAATGCCTTTGCCCAGCGTCTTGTCGAGGAAATCATGCACCCGCACCGGTTCGGGTTCTCCCTCGGGCCGCCATTCCCGTCCGCCATTGCGAAAATCCCCGATCAATTCCCTCTTTTTCGTGTCCACGGAGATCGCCGGTTGGCCGCGTGTTTGGAACCGTTGTACACAGGCATTGATCTGTTCGAATTGGGCGTTGCGATCCGGATGCGAGGCGCCTTCTCGCGTCTTGCAGTTGGCTTGCAGACTGTAGCCGGCCTGACGCAGCAAAGTGGCCACGGTGCCGGGACCGACCGGATGATCTTGCCGTGTCAGTTCGTCGGCCAGTCGTCGCGTGCTTTTGCAAGTCCAACGCAAGGCCGACTCCGGGTCCCCGCGTGTCGTCGGCTCGATCAACGCTTCCAATGCGGCAAGCAAGCCAGGATCAGTTTCCGTCAGCGGTCGGCGCCCGCCGCCGGGGCGTCGCACCCGAGGCGCTTCGGCCGCGCGTTGCCTCGCCGGCAGTTCCAACTCCCGCAAGCCGGCCGCGATTGTGGGCCGCGACAGCTTGGTGGCGCGCGCCACCAGCGTCACGCCGCCCCAGCCCAGCTCGCGCGCTTCGCTGGCCACCCATTGTCGCCGCATGCGTTCGTCCATTTCCGGCTTCAACGCTCGAAACTTTCGCCGAATCCTGGCAATGATTTTGGCGTCCTGCATGCCAAGGTCATCGCAGATTCGGTCATTTGG
>Ga0315277_10003046_pt1 | contig 23002 bp, 21 predicted proteins | sample YL17G05_15_MG_FD_203695 | JGI IMG/M metagenome (GOLD analysis project Ga0315277, IMG submission 203695) | Sediment microbial communities from Yellowstone Lake, YNP, Wyoming, USA - YL17G05_15 | ecosystem: Environmental > Aquatic > Freshwater > Lake > Sediment | place: USA: Wyoming | collected...
GTTCCGGCGGACAAGCTTCCGTTCAAGCCCTTTTCGCAACTGTGGAACCATCCTCTTTTCACCCCCAAAGGATTCGTTGTCTTCTCGTTCGAGCTGCTGAAGACGTTCTGGAGGGGCGAATTCAACTGGCACCTTCAACGGTTGAAATGGGGTTGGATGGACCGGTTCTACGTGCTCTCCTCGTTCGTCTTTCTTTGCGGTGCATTCGTCCAGCTCCTGAACCGCGGCGGATCCCGCCGCATGCGATGGATCCATCTGTTGAATTTCGTCGTTTTCCTTTCCTATGTGTTCATGCTGGCGTTCATGTCCATCCTCTTCCAGTTCGGGGACCATTGGATCCCTTCGAGGTTCTACCCGTATTTCACGTTCGGACGGTATATCACCGGAGCGTTGTTTTCGTTCGCCGTTTTGTACGTCAGCGGTTTGGAATGGATCCTCGCCAAAATCCACAGACGAATCAACGTCCTGGCGGTGATCGGCTTGATTGGTCTTGCGGTGTTCATCTCCGAGATCTGGATGTCGTTGAACGTGTTCCAGAGCCCGTACAATTTTTTTCACGTGCTTATGAAATGAAGACGGGAGGGATGCATAGGGGGTGGTGCTTCAACATTCGCCTTGAAGGGTAAAACGTTCAGAATGTCCTCTTTCTACAACCGGGCCCGCCTCGCCCTGCGCGCGTTCACGTCGCTCAAATCCAGCCGCTCGAACCGGGCGTTGATCTCCATGGCCGTGCCGATTTCGGCACCCGCGATCTCGTCGTACCTGGCCATCCTTCCCGTCCGGAGAAAGTCATCGATTTTTCCGGCAAGCCCTTCGCCGATTCCCGGAATGTCCTTCAAACGTCTTTCCCTCCAGGGCACCTCCGCGCCCTCCTGAAGGTCACTGAGAACCCTCCCTGCCTTCCGGTACGCGTTTGTTTTGAACGGGCTCTCATCCTGAAATTCGAGGACATCGGCCATCCGATTGAACATGTCGGCGATGAACCGGTTTTTCATGGGGCGGTACTGTCACAGGCTCCGGTACAGAAACCACTGTGCCGAATAAAACAGCAGGCGCATCCCGATCCGGGAAAACGCGTAAAGCTGCTGCAAGACCAGAAGCAGCAGAATACCCGCCGAAACGCCCACGGATTTCGCCAGCGCGAGGTACACGGCAGTCAGAACCAGTCCGAAAAGCCCGATCGTGCCGTAGAGACAGAGCGTTTTTCCCGGATTCCGGAGGACGAAACGAACGGCGCTCTGAAGGTTTTTCTGCATTCGGTTTCTGGTTTTCGCAACCGTGACGATTTTGGCATAATCGAAAACCATGTTCACGGAAAAAAAGAGCAGTGCCACGACGAAGATCCGGGTCAACAGAAAAACCGTTCGAAGCCGTTCCGAATCGGAGGGGACGAGTTGAAACAGCTTTCCCAGCAGGCTTTGGAGCAGCAGCGCAACCAACAGGCACAGAACCGAAATTGCCGCCAGCCCGAGAAAACGGAGGAAGTACCGGCTGCCGCTTTCGAAAAAAAGGTGAAGGGCATTTTCCCTGTTTTTGGCCAGACAACCCAGGATTCCCGCATTGAAAAACACATTCAGAACCAGGTAAAGGAGACCGAGCAGGGCCAGCAGCGAAAACTCCATGGAAACGGAGTCCGAATGTGTTGCCAGGAATTCGAAAACCAGGTTGGCTCCGCGTCCCCGAAGCAAGTCATCCCCCATGAGGCTGCGGTCGAGTACGGAGCTCCACCGCGAAGCGAACGGTGCCACCAGGACAAAAGCCAGCACCAGCTGAACGGTAAACAGAAACATCCAGGTCCGGGTGTTTTTTAAAACCCATGCGCCGCCCGAGAGAAGGGCGCGGGTTGTTTGGGTGCGGTTTTTTTTCAGGCGGTTCCTCCGTGTCCGTTCGTCTCGAAAAACGGGCTTCAGCTCAAGAACGCAAAACCGTGGAGCAGGCTTTCGGCCCAGAGGAGGAAACGGACGAACAACAAACGCGCCGGTTTGTTCCGCGGTTCCACGGTTTTTGAGTTGTTGGCGAACTTTGAATCGAGCAGCCATTTCCGATCGGGATCCACCTCGGCATGCATCAATGCATTGGGTTTGACGTATTCAAACCGTTTCCACAGGTCCATGCCGTCCCATTTTTCCCGCACGGTGTCTTTCTTGTCGAACACGACCAGCACGTCCACGGGAACCGTCAAGGTCCCCCTCCGGTGCACGTCCACGATCGAGCGGTAGGCCTTCGGGGAATCGGAGGATTTGGAACCTTTTTTGCCGCTTTTCCGTCCGACTGCGGATCCGGAATCCGGGTGCGCCGATGCATTCCCTTCACGTTCGAAAATCCCCTCGGAATCGGCGATTTTTTCCGTCCGAGCCGAGGCGATTTCGTAATCGAGTTCGGCCGAGCCGTTTAGTACCTGATCGAGAAACCGGGCCGGATCCGGACCGGCGACTTCACCGACCACCCGGAGGAAATCCCTTGAACGGGGATGCTTGAATTTCCAGCGCTCGAAATAGGTTTTCAGGATCCGGTCCATCCGGTCCTGTCCGATCCAATTTTCCAGGGTCAGAAGCATGAGGGCCGGTTTGGAATAGGTCATTGTGCCGTAACCGCCCCCGATGTACGTCCATGAATTTCTCAAAATCCGGTCTTTTCCGGGATCGGCAATGTATCCACGGCGCAGTTCGGCCAGTTGGCCTATGCGGATACCAAACAGGTTCAGGGATGATGTTTCTTTACCGTAACCGGCATCCATGATTTTGCCTTCGAAATACTGGTTGACGCCTTCGTCCAGCCAGGCTTCCTCGAATTCGTTGCTGGCCACCATGCCCTGCCAGTAATTGTGCCCGAATTCATGGACGATCACCGATTCCGTCATTCGGATTCCGCGGGGCATCAGGCTGTGTGTAAGACCCGTGAACAGAGTCGGGTACTCCATTCCCCCCGCTCTCAGGGCCCTGGCAGGCGGGTCGATGATGGTCAGGCCGGGATAGGGATAAGAGCCTATCCGCTCCGAAAAATAGACCATTGTTTTTTTCAGGGCATCCAGGTACCGTGCGACAGACGATCGGTGACTGGAACCGTAGAGAAGCGTGATTTCGACGCCCCCAATTTTTTCCTTTTTTGTTTGAAATTCGGGCCAGGCCGCCCAGGCGAAGTCGTGCACGTCTTCCGCGCGGCAGGTGAGTGTTTTACCGGAATCCGTTTCCGCAGTATCCAGCACGGTTCCCACGGTTCCGACGATGAACCGTTTCGGCAGCGTGAGACGGACGTCGTAAACGCCGAAATCCGCGAAGAATTCGGAGTCGAAATGAAACTGGTGGCAGTTCCATCGGCCGTCCGTGAGCACTCCGATTTTTGGAAACCACTGGGCCACCATGAAAAAATCCTTGTCATATCCCGTGCGCATGTACAAACGCGGCAGCTGGGTCACGAAGTCGATTTCAAGACGGAGTTCCCCTCCGGGTTCGACTGCTCTGGGGAGCGTCACCCTGCAGACGGTCCGGTCGTCGGGGTTGCCGTCATCCGGCTGTATGAATACCAGGCCGGGCTTCAGGTCAAAACCGTCCGGCAGTTTGATGGAGCGGATTTCGATCCAACCCCACGCTTTTTCCCTTCCCAGAACGCCCGTTCTGCCGTTGTTCTCCCGGAACAGGGTGGAACGGTTGTTTTTAAAAGCGTTCATGTACAGGTGAAACGGGATCTCCCGTACGGGGTTGGGCGATGTGTTCCGCCAGGACAGGATTTCGCGCCCACGGATTTGCTTTTTCCCGGCGTCCAGGAGCGCCTGTATCCGGTAATTGGCGATTCTCGGGCTGAGCGGCTGCTTGAAGAGGATTTGTGTCCGGACCGGTTGCGCGAGCAAAAGCAGTGTCGACAGGCAACAGACGGATTTTTTCATGTTCGAAGCCTTTTCTTGACACTTTCGATCAACCCGCCGTTTTCGAGGATGGACATGATGAAATCGGGAAGCGCCGGGAATGCAAGTTCCCGGTCTTTGGTCCGGATGGTACCCTTGGTAAAATCGATGAAAATGGTGTCGCCGTTTTCCACGAGGCCTGCGGCTTCTTTGGATTGAACGAGGGGAAGCCCCTGATTGACCGCATTTCTGAAAAAAATACGCGAGAAGGATTTGGCCACGATGCAGGCCACACCGGCCGTCCGAAGGCAGGTGGCGGCCTGCTCCCGCGACGATCCGCAACCGAAATTCGAACCGGCCACGAGGATGTCCCCTTTTCCCAATTTTTTTGGAAATTCCGGATCCAGGCCTTCCAGCGCATGAACAGCCATTTCTGCCGGTTCGAGGATGGGCAGGTATTTACCCGGATAAATCAGGTCTGTATCGATGCTGTCGCCGAATTTCCAGACTCGGCCTTGAAGGGCTTTTTTCATGGTTGTTTCCTCTGATGATGGATGGTTGGTGTTGTCCGCCGGTTTTCGTTTCCATCCGGAAACAAAACGGCCCGACTGCAGATGGGAAAAACAAATGGGTTCGAACAGACCCGCACGTTAACGACCGGGTGATTCCCTCAGCTTTTTCCGCATTTCCTCGAGCTTGTCAAGGTACTTTTTTTCACCCGGATTTTTCTCCAGCAATGTCTCGTACACTTTGACGGCTTTTTCGTACTGGCCTTGTGCGGCGTAAATTTCTCCAAGTGTGGGAGTCACGATTTTTGGCATTTTCTTCTCTTCGCCGGAGGTTTCCTGTCCCGGAACCGGAGGTGCGGCAACAGGCGTTTTTACGCCGGGGGATTTGGGTGGCGATACGGGCGGCTTGAAAATGGTGGGAGCGGCCGGTTTCGAAAACAGTGAGGACAAATCGGATGCGATGTCCTCCGGAGCCGGTTTGGTTTCTGTTCCCTCCTCGGAATGGATTTCGTCAAGGGGGGCAGGTTCAACGGTCAAGTAATCCGAGTCGGATTTGATGTCGGCGGTCGAAGTCCCGGTTGCTGTTTTATCCGTGCCCAGGGTGTCGTCCAGGACGGTGGGCTCGGTTGCCAAATCCGTCTCATCCAGGATGCCGGGTTCGTTGAAGAAAGAATGGATTTCCGATGCATCCATTCTTTCGGCTTCTTTGGGTGGAATGGGTTCCTCGGATGTCGGAAACAATTCGGCGGTTTTCGCCTGGCTCGATATGGGCAAGTCCGGAGAGGGAATGACGGGTTCATCGCGGACCAATCCGGGTATCTCCTCGAGATGAATTTCGGAAGCGACATGGGGGGTAGCGAATTCCACCGGTTTTCCGGGATAATCCGACGCCGTTTCCCCGATGAGAGGCTCGTGTGAACTCGCCGGTGTTTTTCCGGGGGCTTCTGCCGGAGGAATCAACCTGTCCTCCTGCGCCGTTCCGGATTCCGGTTCCTGGGATTCCCCTTTTTCACGTGAATCGAAAGCAGGAAAACCCGCGAACGGATCCCTGTATTCGCCGCCGGGCGGCCTGCCCGTGGTTTCGGGACGAAATTCCTTGATCTGGTCCATCCAGCTTTCGTCGATTCGTCCGGTGACGGATTCCGACCTGGGAGCGGCTTTCGGCTCCAATTTCTTGGGTGGAGGTGCGGGTTTGGGCGGCGGGGTCGCCGCTTCCTTTGGGATACGCTCAAGCGCCTTTTGCACTTTTTCTTCGAGCGGATCCATGTGCAGGATGTCCTGGTAGTGTGCCACCGCCAGGCTGTCGCGGTTGGTTTTGCACAGGATGTCTCCGAGGAGTTTGTGAGCCGCGGGGTATTGCTGGTCGTGGGAGAGCACTTTTTTCAGGGCGACTTCCGCTTTTTCCAGGTCTTTTTTGGCGACGTAGGCTTTGGCCAGGATGAAATGGCCGGTGACGTAATAGGCGTGAAACTTGGCGGATTCGGTGCAAAGGGCAATGGCTTCGTCGATCCTGCCATCCTCGAGGTACAAATCCGCCAATCGGGCGAAAACAAGCGATTTCGGATTGTCCTTCATGCGTGTTTCGAGGATTCCGATGGTTTTTATAACATCGATGTTCATGGATGACCTCTCAGAAATTGTTTATAAAATATAGAATTTACGAATGATAAAATCAAGCAGGATTTTCCCGTGCCATTTTCAAACGGGAATTTCCTCTTCGGGACCATCATTCCATAAAGTCGCATATTGGATTCTTTCTTTAAAATCCATTCGGTCGGAAGAAATGACACAAGCATGGCTTTTTCCGCAAGGTTGTCCGTTCAGCCTGATCATGCTACGCGCGACGATGGCTTGTCGAAGGCTGAACGGAAAATTTGCCAAAGTCGAGTTGGTTATTGCAATTTTTTTTCATTTATTTCTCAGAACGCAAACCAGGTTGGCCTTTACCACCCCGAAACCGTCCTGTTGATGATGTCCGCGGACAATTTTTCAACGGCCTGGCGGATTCCGTCGTCACGGCTGCCGGTGTAACTGCCCCACTGGCTCAGCGTTTCCTCCCAGAGGTTCTTTCTTTTTCTGACGTCTTCAAAAGCGACCTGGACCGTGATGGTTATCCGGAAGTCCGACGCCCTTTCCTGCTGGTCGTATTGGCCCGCACGGTCTTCAACGCGGAGGATGGAACCGACGAGACGCGCATCCGCGTCCCTGGATCCCGCGATTTTGAGTGTGTTGTCCCGGGTGATGGCGGAAACCAACAGGTCGGTGATCTGCTGATCGATGCCGAACTCCGGCGTCTTGTTCTCGAACAGGGGGACAAAAACCGTCCGGATGTCCGGCGGCAATGTGGAACCGGAAAAAGAATACACGCCGCAACGGATCGCGGCGGTCGTCAGCACCAGCAGAACGAGCAGGCCTGCCGAGGTTTTACCGGTCAATCCCGTACTCCTTCAATTTTCTATACAAGGTCCTTTCGCCGATGCCGAGGGCTCTGGCCGTCTTCTTCCGGTTGCCCCTGAATTGCTCGAGCGTTTTTTCAATCAGGTTTTTTTCCATGCCGTTCAAGGTGGTTTCGGAAGGAATGGGCGGGACAGAAACGTCCACGGTGCCTTCGTCCGAGTGGGCCGGAATCCGAAGCGGGGCTCCCGCCACGATCAGGTGCCGCAGGTCTTCGAGGGCCATTCGGATGTCGAGCAACGCCCGGTAAATGAGTTCGCGCTCCGCCTGTTCCGAAGTCTTGTGCAGCAAGACGGGAAGGTTGCGGTCCGTTTCCACGCGTTCCCGGATCTGGGTTTCAAGAACGAGACGGTCCACCATTTCCCCTTTTCCCAGAACAATGACACGTTCGACCACGTTGCGCAACTCGCGGATGTTTCCCGGCCAGGAATAATTTTTAAGGTACTCGAAGGCTTCTTCGGTAAATCCCTGGAAGCGGATGCGGTTCGCCTTGCAAACCTCCTCGGCGAAGTGAATGGTCAGCTCCCGAATGTCCTCTTTTCTGTCCCTCAGCGGCGGAATGAAAATGTTCACCGCATTCAGGCGATAAAACAGGTCTTTCCGGAATTCCTCCCTTTGGACCGCGGCCTCCAGATCGCGGTTGGTGGCCGCGATCATGCGCACGTTGACGCGAAACATTTTGTTTCCGCCCACGCGCATGAATTCCTTTCCTTCCAGAACCCGGAGCAGTTTGACCTGGGTTGCCGGCGGCAATTCGCCGATCTCATCCAGGAAAAGCGTGCCGCCTTCGGCGAGCTCAAAATAGCCTTTCCGAAGATCCGCGGCGCCCGTGAAGGAGCCCTTTTCGTGTCCGAACAGCTCGCTTTCGAGGATGCCTTCCGGAATGGCCCCGCAGTTGACCGTGAGCATCGGTTTGTTTTTACGCGGGCTGAGCTCGTGAAGCGCGCGCGCCACCATCTCCTTGCCCGTCCCGCTTTCTCCGAAAATCAGAACGGTGATGTTGGTCGGCGCGACCTGTCTGACGGTCTCGAGGATCTGCTCGAACGCTTCGGATTTTCCCACCAAACCGATGGTGTCCTTTAAATCCGGAGCCGGTTGTCGCTTGTTCGGTGTCTCCATTCAAACCTCGATCACGCCTCCGTCATTCATGTGCCGTTCATTCCAATATTTTACCATAAAACCGGGACAATCGGCACGGTTCGGTGATGGGTCGTGCTCTTTTGGAGATACGATTCATCAAGGATACGACACCCCTTGACGGAGTCGGTGAATCGTGCCGGTTATTTCTTTTCCTTCTCGACATCGGCAAATTTGCATAAAAGGGTTTGGAGGACCGTTCACGCTGATCATGCTACGCACGACAATGGCCAGTCGAAGCGTGAATGGGTCCGTTCAACCTTCGACAGAGTCAATCCCGTACTCGGGACTCAGGCTGAACGGGAAATTTGCCAAGGCCGATTTCCTTTTTAAAATATTCCACCGTTTTTTTGATGCCGTTCTTCAACGGGACCTTCGGCTCCCAGCCGAGAAGGCGTTTGGCTTTTTCATGGCTGATGACGCTTCGCCGCTGTTCGCCGGATTTGGCCGGACCGTGCGCTTCGAGCCCTTTTCCACCTGCGCTGTCGTTGATCAGATGGAAAATCCGGTTCACATCGGTCTCGATTCCAGTGCCGATGTTGAAGGTGTCGTTCTTGTCGTACGCCAGGGCTTTCAGGTTGGCCTGAACCACATCGCCTGCAAATACGTAATCGCGGGTCTGCTTCCCGTCCCCGTTGATGGTGGGATTTTGACCGGCCAGAATCCGGGTGCAGAAAATGGCCACCACGCCGGCTTCTCCGTGCGGATTCTGCCTGGGGCCGTACACGTTGGCATATCGAAGCACCACGTATTGCAGTCCGTATTCCACACCGTAAAAAAAGAGGTATTTTTCCGCGGTCAGTTTGGTGATGCCGTAGGGGGAAACGGGTCGTGTGGGATGATCCTCGCCGCACGGAAACGTGTCCTGTTCGCCGTAGATGGCGCCGCCCGTGGAGGCGAACACCACTTTTTTTACGCCAAACCGGATGCAGTTCTGGAGGAGGTTCAACGTGCCCTTGACGTTCACGTCCGCATCGTACATCGGATCCTTGACCGACATGCGGACGTCCATCTGGGCGGCGTGGTGGCACACCGCGTCGAACCGTTCGATTTCAAATACCTTTTCCATTTCCTGCGCCCGGATATCCATCAACACGAATTTGGCTTCGGGATTCAGGTTCTCCATTCGGCCCATGGCCAGGTTGTCCGCGACCACCACGCGATGTCCCTGGCCGATGAATCCATCCGTGATGTGCGATCCGATAAATCCGGCTCCGCCGGTTACTAAAATTTTCAAGAAAAGTCTCCTTTTTAATCAACGTTTCAGGTCTTGAGATACAATGGCGGGCTTTTGGCACAGCCTCGACGGATCTGATTCCCCGCCGCTTGCGGCGGAGCAGTTCATTCTGCCGGTTTCTCCTTTCGCACGCGGTTTCTCAGGGTGCCGAGTCCTTCGATGGTGATTTCGATCGTGTCGCCGTCCTGGATAGGGGACACGCCTTCCGGCGTCCCCGTGGCGATGATGTCGCCGGGATGCAGCGTCATGAACCGGGAAACGTGTTCCAGGAGCACCGGGATCGGAAAGAGCATGTCCGAGGTGCTGGAGTGCTGGCGCTGTTTGCCGTTGACGGTCAGCACGATCTCCAGTTTCTGGGGGTGGACGATTTCTTCAGCCGGTACCAGGTAAGGGCCCATGGGGCAGAAGGTATCGATGCTTTTTGACCGAAACCAGGGTTCGCTCCGGCCTTGGTCCTCCTTCTGCATGGCCCGGGCGGTGACATCGTTCACGATTGAAAATCCGGCGATGTAGTCAAGAGCCGCTTCCCGCGGGATATTTTTTCCCGTTTTGCCGATGACCAGCGCGAGTTCGGCCTCGTGGTCGACACGGCTGTCCAGCCAGCGGGGAATCACGATGTCCCCCTCGTGGGGAACCAGGGAGGATGGCGCCTTCGCGAAAAAGACCGGTTCCTTCGGAACGGCGTGATCCAGTTCCTTTGCATGCGAACCGTAATTTCTGCCGAGGCAGACGATTTTCGAGGGCCTGGCGATGGGCACGTCGTACCGGCAATCGGATCCCAGCGCAAGTTCCCGGTCCTTGGATTGAACCCAGGGATCGGATAAAATTTTTGTGACGGCGGATTTGGAAAAATATCCCATTTCCACCATGACCTGCAGGAAAGCAAAGGAGACCGGTTGGTGCACGCCTTTGGCTTGCTGATAAATATCGAACGCCCGCGTCAGGTCATAATCCCCCTTTTCCGTCTGTACACCGATGCTGTTCAAGTTGTTTTTGCTCAAATAGGAAAACAGTTTCAACGGCGTCTCCTTTCAGAATCCATGCCCGAAGTGATTACATAAAATATAAAAAAACAGTGAAAGTCAAGTGTTTTTTCATTATTGTCTTGACATTATTCATTTCTTTTTATATTTTCGCATGGCTTTAACCCTAACTTTTTCAAAAACGAGGGGATCCCTCCGGAGAATCGAGCGGCATTCGAGCATGGGTTCCATACCGTCGCGGTATAAAATGAGCTTGTTCAGCGCCGTGTGCATCGTGATCGCCAACATGGTCGGCACGGGCGTTTTCACTTCACTCGGATTTCAGCTCCTGGCCATCACCGATCCTTTTGCCATTCTGATGCTCTGGTTTGTGGGAGCCGTGGTCGCCGTGTGCGGAGCACTCGTGTACGGCGAGCTCGGGTCCGCCATGCCGCGCTCGGGCGGCGAGTACCATTATTTGTCGAAGATCTACCATCCCGCAGTCGGATTCAGTTCCGGATGGGTTTCCGTCACGGTCGGGTTCGCGGCTCCGGTGGCGCTGTCCTGCATGGCGTTCGGTTCGTACCTGAGCCGTGTGTTTTCCCTGGCGTCGCCTGCGGGCATGGCCGTTTCCATCCTCATTCTGGTCACCCTGATCCACTGCCTGGGTTTCCGCACCGGGGTTCTTTTCCAGAACGTGTTCACGGTCTTCAAAATCGTCCTGATTCTGGGTTTTGCGCTTCTGGGTTTCCTTCTGGTCAAAGAGCCCGTGGGCGTTTCGTTCTCGCCGAATGCATCGTCTTTCCGTTTCATCTTCCGCTCGTCTTTTGCCGTGTCGCTGGTCTACGTGTCCTATGCCTATTCCGGTTGGAATGCCGCCGGTTACGTGGCCAACGAACTGGATCGGCCGCAAAAAAAATTGCCGGTCTCCCTCTGGACGGGCACCGTCGTGGTGGCCGGACTGTATTTGCTGCTCAACGGGTCTTTCCTGGCAGCGGCGCCTATTCCGGAAATGGCCGGTCAATTGGACGTGGCGTTCGTTCCCGCGCAGCGGGTGTTCGGATCCGCCGGCGGGAAAATACTGGCGGCCATGATCGCGATTCTGCTTGTTTCGTCCGTGAGCTCCATGGTGTTCGTGGGACCGAGGGTGACCCAGGTCATGGGCGAAGACATGCAGTTGTTCCGGTTTTTCTCGGGCACGAGCCGGGCCGGCATTCCCGTCCGTGCCATCCTGTTTCAGTCGGCGATCAGCCTGATCCTGATCGTTTCATCGACGTTTGAGCGGGTTCTCACCTACGTGGGTTTCACCCTGAATTTGTTCACCGTATTGGCCGTGTTCGGGGTGTTCATCCACCGTCTCCGTTTTCCGGATGCGATCCGGCCTTACCGGACGTGGGGATATCCCGTCGTTCCCGTCGTGTTTCTGGCGTTCGCATGCTGGATGCAGGTGTACCTGGTCCTGGAACGGCCGGTTCAGGCGTTTGCCGGACTGGGCACTGCCCTGCTGGGTCTGATCTGCTATTTCATGGATTCCGCGTTGAAAAAACGCCGCAACACCCTGCAACCGATCCGGAAAACCGAGGTTGGCCACAAGTCCTAATCGGCGATTTACACGTGAAAGGGCGATTATGAAATCCCGTTTATCGATCGTTCTGTTGATTGTGCTGGAATTGTGTATTGCGCATTGTGGCAAGCGTCCTTCGGAGCGCCGCCCGGAAACGGTGTCCATCCAACCGGCGGACACGTCGGTGGCGGGCATGGAAAACCTTCAAAAAAAATCCGTTCCCGTGCGCCCGTCCGAATCCCGGTTTGACGGGATCGCCCGTTTTCTTGCGGGCATGGAGCCCGACAGCACGGCCGGGTTGTCCGACCTCTGCAATACGGCGGCATGGAAACAGCATCGGCGAACCACCGATTTGAAATGGAAGCGGTTCGATGCAAACCACCTGCAGCCGATCCGTCGATGGGCCGCAACCGAATTCGCCGAAGCCAGGAAAAGCAGAACCGTGTTCTATCCCTTCGGAGGCCCCGATTTCCTTTATGCGACCTCCTTTTTCCCGGGCGGTGAACGGTACATCCTGTTCGGCCTCGAACCCTCCGGCAGGATCCCGGACCTCCGGCGTATTCCCGCCGACTCGCTGGCCGGCTTCCTGGAAGCCGTCAACCAAAGTCTGGACGACGTTCTCAGCCTCAGTTTTTTCAAGACCAAGGACATGCGCCTGGAATTGAAGGAAGGCAAGCTCCAGGGGAACATCCCCATCCTCATGTACCTGATGGTCCGGACCGGAAATCGCATCGTGGACATGAAGCCGATTCACGTAGACACCAGCGGTGTCGTGGCGTCTGCCGATTCGTTTTTCACCGCACCCAGCGGTTACTTCAACCACGGCGTCGAGATCCGGTTTCACCCGGAGGGAAGCGATACCGTTCGGCGTCTGATCTACTTTTCCGTGAACATTTCGGATTACGGCGTGAAAGACAACAAAAACGTCCGACGGTTCCTTCAGAAACTCGACACGTCCCTGACCACCTACATCAAAGCCGCCTCCTACCTGATGCATAAAAAGTACTTTACCGCCATCCGCCAAACCGTTCTCGCAAAAAGCCGTGCGATCCTCCAGGACGATTCTGGAATTCCGTACCGTTTCTTTGATCCGTCCGTCTGGACGGTTGCCCTGTACGGTCAATACACCCAGCCCATCGACATGTTCAAGGAATATTTCGAAGCGGACCTGAAAGCGGCCTACGGGCTCGGGGCCAAGCCCGTGGGTTTTCGTCTGGGATACGGCGCCCAATCCAATCTTCTGTTTGCGGTGCGGAAAAAACCGTGATTCGAAGGTGCGGTCCCCGCAGTCCACGCGTGCTGCGGTTTCTTTTCCTCCTATGGATGTCTGCGGTTTCTTTGCCCGCATGGTCTCAGAGCGCATCCGAGAAGGGGGTTTCCGTCCGGGTGCTGCACGATTCTTTGATCGTGAATCTGCTTCGTTCCCGTCCGCAGGCGTTTCAGCGCATTCTGAATTCGGTCGGACGGTACGAAGTTCAGGTCATCTACACCCAGATCGACCGAAACCGCTCAAACGTTCCCTTTTTTACGCAACATTCCTACCGTCTTCATCCCGACGCGTATTTTAATCCGGCCAGCCTGGTGAAGCTTCCGGTCGTCTGCCTTGCGCTTCAGAAACTCAACCTTATGAAAATTCCAGGCCTGGGCAAAGAGACGCGCCTTTCCATCCGGAAAGAGCATCCGTGTCCCACCGCAATCGAACGGGACAAGACGGCGCGGGAAGGATACCCCAGCATCTCCCACCTGGCCAGGAAAATGATGATCGTCAGCGACAACGATGCCTACAGCCAGATGTTCGAATTTCTCGGCTGGGACGACATCCATCGGGGACTCTTCAACCTCGGCTACAAAGGGGTTCGGATCATACGCCGGTTCTGCGCGTGCAGTTATGAGGAGAACCGCTTTACCAATCCGATCACGTTCTTCGACCCGAACGGGCGCATCCTTTTTCATCAACCCTCCTCGTGCAGCCTCATCGGCTACACCAATCCTCTGCTGGATGTCCTGAAAGGCGACCGGCATCTTGACGAACGGTACCGGATCGCCGATGGACCGTTCGATTACACCACCGCGAACTGTCTGAATCTGCAGGACATCACCGATGTGCTTCGGTCGGTGGTGTTCCCCGAGACGTTTCCCGCCTCCCGACGCTTTATCCTGACCGACGACGATTACCGGTTTCTGCGAAAGATGCTTTCCATCCTGCCCCGGGAATCGGATTATCCCCGGTACCGGAACTCCAGACTGTATCCCGACAACGTCAAGAAATATTTTCTGTACGGCGATTGGCCTGCAGGCCAAAAAATTTCCGGAACCGACGCGCGGCTTTTCAACATGGTGGGTTTTTCAGACGGGTATCTGTCGGACTGCGCCTATGTCTTGGATTTCGAACGGAAGATCGAGTTTTTTCTCAGCGCGGTCATTTATGTCAACCAGGACGGCGTGGTCCGGGACGGAACGTACGAATACGACACCGTCGGCCTGCCGTTTCTCGCCGAGCTGGGGAGAACGGTTTACGATTTTGAGAAAAACCGGAAAAAGTGGTTTTTGCCGGATTTGAGCACATTCCGGTTCGTGTATTGAAACGGGTGATTCGCATTTGGAATACTTGACAATCATGCAAAATTTTTATACATTTATCTGCTTTGAAGCCACCCTAGCTCAGTTGGTAGAGCAGCTCACTCGTAATGAGCAGGTCGTCGGTCCGATTCCGACGGGTGGCTCTTTTCTTTTTGGGATGGAACACGGAATAACACGGATAAAGCGGATGGACACGGATATGAAAGCAAGAATAAAAAAAAGAAGAAATGCATCCGCTGATTTTGGAGTTCTCATTCTTCGGGCATCGTTCGCCTGTTCCCTCGTGATTTCTCCCTTTTTCCTTCACGCGGGGGAATCCGCAGGGAGAGCCGGTTTCGATTTTCTGCGCTCGGAAATCGGCGCCCGGCCTGCCGCCATGGCCGGGGCATTCGCTGCGGTCACCGGTGACCTGAACGGATTGGCCTACAATCCGGCGAGCCTGGGAGGGATGGACCGGCGTCAAGCCGCATTCACCTATGTCCGCCACGTGTTGGATTTTCAATCGGGATTTGCCGGATACACCCAGAAGGTTCCCGGTGCCGGACAGGCCGCCCTCGGCATCTACTACATGAATTACGGCAAATTCACCTGGCGCGACATCCTCGGAGAGGAGACCGGCTCCTCCACGCCATTCGACCTGCTGGTGAGCGCGGCGTATGCCGACAGCCTTCCTTTCCATCTCCGGTACGGTATCTCCCTGAAATACATCCGATCGACCATTGCCGAGTACTGGTCCGACGCCCTGGCCGCCAGCCTCGGACTGATCTATTCCATTCCCGGCCAGCGGATGACAATCGGCGCGGGAATTTTTAACATGGGCAAAGGCATGCACGCCTTTCTGGACACGCGCGAGCATCTCCCCGTTTCGTACCGGATCGGAATATCCAAACATCTGGCCCATCTTCCGCTGATGCTCTGCATCGATCTGGTCCGATACCAATACGAAAAAAGCAAGACATTCGGCGGCATGTACTGGATCGTCGGCGGCGAATTCACCCTCAGCGAGCATGCGTTCTTGCGATGGGGCTACCATTCCCGCGGGCAGGAGGAGAAAGACAGTTCGGGAAACAACCGTTTTGCGGGTTTGTCGTTCGGTCTTGGGCTCCGTTACGGAACCCTGGCCATCGACGGCGGAATGAACCAGCTCGGCATGCTCGGCACCATCAGCCAATTCAGCGTCACGAAATCCTTTTGATTGCTTCGGCTTTCGACCTCCACTGGAAAAAACCGGTTTTGCGGATCGATCGTTGCGGATAAAACCGCTTGCGAAAAGTGCCCTAAAATGATACATTTCACATCATGCATCACCGGGCCGTGGTATGGATTATTTGGGGATGTTTCGTCTTGTCGGCTTTTGGGGAAGCATCCCCATGGCGCAGACTGGTCCGCGGAAACGTGGTCTTGTACTGCCATGGAAACGATCTGAAGAACGGGGAACGGATCCTTTCGGTGGTCGCCGAGTGCGGGCCCAAAATCCTGGAAGATCTGGAACTCGCCAAACCCGACAGCCTGACCCTGTTTCTGGCCGGTTCCAGGGACGAATTCAGGGAGATGACCCACGACGCGATGCCGGAATGGAGCGCCGGAGCAGCGGACCCGCAGCGGTCCGTGCTGTACCTGCAATCTCCGCGGTTTGCCGATCCGGACACACGGATGGAAACGGTTGTGGCTCATGAATTGAGCCATGCGATTCTGGGAATGGCCGTTCGCGGCATGCCGGTCCCGCGCTGGTTTGAAGAGGGTTTCGCCATGATGGAATCGGGTGAATCGGGATTGAACGGTACGGTTCAGTTGATGCGCGGATTCGTTTTCAACGAGGCGCTGGATCTCTCGGAAATCGAGGACGTCCTGCGGTTCAACCGCGAAAAAGCCTCACTGGCGTACCAGGAATCCCTTGCGGGAGTAGAATACCTCGTCGAACGCTTCGGACCGGAATCGATCCCGGATCTCGTGTCCGCCATGAGGCAGGGCGGTTCCATGGCCGAGGCCGTGCGCGTGGTCACGGGACTACCGTACCGGCGATTCCAGGCGGAATGGTTCGAATCCATGAAGCGCAAATACAGAAAGGCCGTCGTCCTCGATTTTTCATTGCTGTTGAGCCTTGTGTTCCTGACCCTTTTTGCAGCCGCCTGGGTGAGCACCAAAATCAGGACGGAACGGAAGAAAATGGAATGGGAAAAACAGACGGAGAAGGATCGTGAAGACCATGAGGCGAATTCGTCACCGGATTGAATACACGGCCATGGCCGTCGTGGTTTTTGTCCTTTGCAGGATTCCCTGGCGAGCCGTTCTGGCTGCTGCGGATGTTTTCGGCTGGATCGCGTTCCACGTTGTCCGAATGCGGCGCAAGGTCACCTTGAACAACCTCCGGATCGCCTTTCCGGAGAAGACCGAGTCCGAGCGGAAAGCCATCGCCGCGCGGGCCTACCGGAATTTTGCAAAGATGGTTTTTGAATACAGCCGCTTTCCCGTCATGAACCGGGAGACCGTCCTGTCCCTCTGCGAGATGGAGGGCAAGGAACACGCGGACTGGGTGCTTCAGAACGGGAAAGGCGCCGTCCTCGTGGCCGGGCATTTCGGCAACTGGGAACTCATGGGTGCCGCATTCGCACAAATGGGATACCCGATCCAATTTCTGGTCGGTGAACAGCACAACAAGCTGGTGGATGACGGGATGAACCGAAACCGAGAACTCATGGGCATCGGCATCATCCACATGGGGGTGGCTGTGCGCGGCGTCATTCGAGCGCTGCGGGACAATACATTTGTTGCGCTTCTGTCGGACCAGGATGCCGGAAAAGAAGGCGTGTTTGTCGACTTTTTCGGCAGACCGTCGTCCACCCATCAGGGACCGGCCGTGTTTGCATTGCGGATGGAGGCGCCCATCCTCTTCCTGAGCGCGATCCGGCTTCCCCGGGGCAGGATGCGCATCCGCATCGAGCTGCTCCGGTTCGAGGACCTGAAGGAGGTCACGGCGGAAAACATTCGAAACGTCACGCAAGCCTATACCGGCCTGCTTGAAAAGGCCGTCCGGGAGCGCCCGGACCTCTATTTCTGGATGCACCGCCGCTGGAAGAACAGGCCGCCCGAATCCAACCCGGATCCGGCCTCGTGATACCGTTCCGCAATATCCTTGTCGTGCAAACGGCCTTTGCCGGAGACGTGGTGCTGGTGACGCCGCTCATCCGGGCGACCAAGCTGGCGTTTCCGGAGTCCGGGATCGACGTGTTGTTGACTCCCGAAACCGCGGTTTTGTTCAAGAACAATCCGTACGTACGGTCCGTCCTGGTATACGACAAACGGGGACACGACAGGGGGATTGCCCCGTTCGTACGATGGGTTGAACGTCTCCGCACCAATCGATACGATCTCGCGCTGGTGCCTCACCGGTCCATGCGCAGCGCATTGCTGGTTTATCTCGCCCGGATCCGGCGGCGGATCGGATTCAGCCGAAGCAGCGGATTTTTTTTGTACACGGACGCCGTTCCGTATCCGAAAACCATCCACGAGGTCGATCGCAACCTTCTGCTGCTCCGGCGGACCGGGTGGAAAAAATCCGTTCCGGCGCCTGTGCTTTTTCCCGGAGCGGGAGAAAAAAAGGCGGTCGATCTTTTTTTGTCGGAGAACGGCATTGCGCCCGGCGAGCCGTTTGCGGTCCTGGCACCGGGTTCCCTCTGGCCGACGAAACGCTGGCCGGCGGAGCGGTACCGGGAAACGGCGGACATCCTCTATCGCAGACACGGCCTTCGAAGCGTGCTGGTCGGCGGGAAAGAAGACGCCCGACTCGGCGAGGCCCTCGCTGCCGGTTCCGGAAAGCACCTTCTGAATGCGATCGGACGGTTCTCGCTTCTCGAATCCGCCGAACTGATCCGTCGTTCGCAATTGCTGCTGGCGAACGACAGCGCACCCCTGCATCTGGCCGTGGCGGTTGGAACGCGGGCGGCGGGGATTTTCGGACCGACGGTTCCCGATTTCGGATTCGCACCCTACGGCAGCGGACATGCCGTCATCCAGAAAGAGCTGGAATGCAGACCCTGTTCGATCCACGGCGGATACACGTGTCCGAAAGGCCATTTTCGGTGCATGGTGGACATTTCCGCTGAAACGGTTGCGAATGTGCTTGAACGGTTCCTGCCTCGGGGCAAGACCGCATGATCCTCAGGATACGGCACCTGCCGGTTCCCGATGCAATCCTGTCGCAAACCGTATTTGTGCTGGACCGCGGTGGAATCCTGGCCTACCCGACGGAAACCGTGTACGGGTTGGGTTGTGACGCATTTCGGGCCGATGCCGTCCGGAACGTGTTCAGATTGAAAGGAAGGGAAAGGGACAAAGCGTTTATCCTGCTGGTTCGATCCGCCGGGACCGTATCGGATATTGCCAAAAACGTATCGTCCTGCGCCGAGCGCCTGATGAAGGCCTTCTGGCCGGGACCGCTGACTTTGGTTTTCGAATCCGCATCCGGTCTTCCGGCGCACCTGAAAGACCGGGGGGGACGCGTGGGCGTCCGGGTTTCACCCGATCCGGTGTGCGAGGCCGTTCTGGAACGGTTCCGCAGACCGCTCGTTTCGACGAGTGCAAATCCGTCCGGAAAGGATCCCGCGCGGAACGCCGGGAAAGTGCTGGAATATTTCGGCGAGCGGGTCGATCTGGTTCTTGACCACGGTAAAAGAACATCCGCCATTCCTTCCACGGTTTTGGATGTCACGGGAGACCTCCCGGTGGTTCTCCGGAAGGGTCCGCTTTCCATCGAAACCATTCGGCTGACGGTCGGAGAAGTTCTTGAAAAAGCATCCGTTTGACGTGTTGTTCGTGTGCACGGGCAACCAGTGCCGAAGTCCCATGGCGCAGGGCATTCTGCAAGCCCTCTTGCGAAAACAGAACATTCAATCCATCCGGGTGGATTCCGCGGGCACCCATGCGGTCGTCGGTAATTCTCCGACGGACGAGACGTTGTTCATCGCCGGGAAACACGGACTGGATCTCTCCCGGTTGCGGTCCAAGCCGGTTTCCGAAAGCATGGCAGTGTCTACGGACCTGATTCTGGTCATGTCGAAGATGCACCGGTCGATCCTCCGGGATGCGGTCCCCTCTGCAGTCGAAAGGCTGTTTTTATTGAAATCGTTCGGGCGAAGCGAATCCGATCCGGAATTCGAGGCCGAAATCGCCGATCCGATGGGCGGAGAGCCGGAAGAGTACATCCTCTGCTGGGAGGAATTGGAACGCGAGATCCGGCGGATTTTGCCGCTGATCCAAAAGATGGCAGGCACGAGGGAGTTCTATGAATAAGCCCGCCGCCTCCGTCCTCCGGATTTTGATCGTCAGGACCGACCGCATCGGGGACGTGGTGCTGTCCCTTCCCGTGGCATCGGCCTTGCGGAGATCGCATCCGGAATCCCACCTGGCCATGCTGGTTCAGCCTGCGGTCAGGGAAATCGTTGCGGACCATCCGGATTTGAATTCGGTTTTATTCGACGGACCTGAGGAACACGGCGGGTTCGGCTTCTTCCGTCTGATCCGCCGCATCCGCATGGAGGCATTCGATGCCGCCCTCCTGCTCCATCCGACGTTCCGCCTGGCCCTGGTGCTTGCCTTGTCCTGGATTCGGATCCGCATCGGGACGGGTTACCGGTGGTACTCCTTCCTGTTCAACAGACGGGTGTTCGAACACCGGAAAACGTCGGTCAGGCACGAGGCGGAATACAACCTGTCGCTGGCCCGGATGCTCGGCTCCGATTCCAAACCCGTCGAATTCCGTATCGGAGTTCCGGAATCGGCGAAACGGAATGTCGAAGCCTTTTTGCGCGAAAAACGTATTCATCAATGCCGCCCCTTGGTCGTCCTTCATCCGGGAAGCCGCGGATCGGCGCTCGACTGGCCGATGCAATCGTTCGCCCGATTGGCGGAACGGCTCGTCGACGAAGCCGGTGCCTGTGTGGTCGTTTCGGGTGGAGTCGATGAAACGGAAATAGCGTCGCAGGTCGTCCGTCCCGATTCGCGCCGTGCGGTGTCGGCGGCCGGACGCTTTACCCTGAAGGAATTGTGCGCACTGCTCGAACGGGCCGATCTTTTTATCGCCAACAGCACGGGACCGCTGCATCTCGCCCGGGCCATGAACGTCGAGGTCGTCGGGTTTTATCCTCCACTCGTGCCAGCCAGCCCTCGGCGATGGGGTCCTTACGGTCGGATCGGCAGTGTCCTGATGCCCGACCTGCCCGGATGCCGCACCTGCCGGCGAGGGAACTGTCCGGAATGGAATTGCATGAAAAAGATATCCGTGGAGGAAGCCTGGAGAATGGTGTCGAAAAAGCTGCAAGCCATGGGTTATCCAATCCGAACGATCGGCGTGGCCTTTCACAACGGAACGTCCGGACAATGACGGCCGGGCGGTTGCATGGACTCCGGGAGGGGCTGGCTTCGGCGCTTTTTCTGGCGCTGTGCGCCCGCGCGCAAACGGACACGACGGCCGTATCGCAGAAATCCGTACCGGACAGCGTGGCGGTTTTCCGCAAGGTGGAAAACCGGGCATTCGGCGTCGGAGAGAAACTGGTTTTCGACATCGCCTACGGGATGGTCAGGGCCGGCACGGCGGTCATGAGCATTCCGGATTCGCAGCGGGTCGAGGGCCGGTCGTGCTACCACATTCTCACCACGGCGGAATCCAGCTCCTTTTTTTCCGTTTTTTTCGAAGTGCGCGACCGGGTGGAATCGCTCATGGACATGGAGGGTCTGTTCGCCTGGAGATTCGAGAAGCACCTCCGCGAAGGCAAGTTCAAATCCGACCGCTACGAGGTGTACGATCCGATTCGTCTGAGGGTTTTTGCAAAAAGCGATACGTTTCCCATCCCCCTGTACGTTCAGGACATTCTGAGCTCCTTCTACTATACCAGGACCGTTCCGCTTGAGGCCGGCCGATCGTTCGACATCGACAATTTTTCAGACGGTTCCGTTTATCCCCTGCGGGTTTTGGTCCACCGGAAGGAGAAAATCAAGGTGCCTGCCGGCACCTTCGCCTGCATCGTCGTCGAACCGGTGTTGCGCGTCGAAGGGCTTTTCAAGCAAACCGGAAAATTGACGATCTGGCTCACCGACGACGATCGCCGGATGCCGGTTTTGATGAAAAGCAAAGTGTTCATCGGTTCCATTGACGCAAGGTTGAGAACATACACGGCGAAAAAATGATGCCACCGGGAAGCACCCCGGGAAACGGGAACGAGGCGTGAAGCCGTGTACAAAAGGTTTGTCGAAAAATTAAGGGGAGAGCCATGTCCCGTTACCGAGAAGCGGATGTCGGCAAGGTCAAAACGGTTTCGATCCGGGACCGGAAAAACAAGGTTCAAGCCGCACAGAATGCCCGACCCCTGCAGCCCGGGAGTTCGTTTTGTGCTTTCCTGGACGGCCTGCCGCGGATATTGGCCGGGCAGGATTTGCACGAGCTGGCAGACGGTATTGCCGCCGCCGTGCGGAGCCGGAAACCCGTTCTCCTGATGATGGGGGCCCATGTCGTCAAGGTCGGTCTATCGCCGCTGGTGGTGGATCTGATGGAAGGCGGCATCCTCAGCGGGATCGCGCTGAACGGGGCGGGTGCCGTGCACGACGTTGAAATGGCCTATTTCGGCGGTACGTCGGAAGACGTGGCCGAATCGTTGAAAAACGGCCGATTCGGGATGGTCAAGGAGACAAGTGACTTAATCAACCGTGCCGTACAAGTCGGATCGGAAGCCCGTTTGGGATTCGGAGAATCGATCGGGAAATGGATGTCCGAAAATCCCCCGCCCTTTCATCGGAACAGCATTCTCGGACAGGCATACCGTCTCGGCATTCCCGCGACCGTTCATGTTGCCGTCGGCACGGACATCGTGCACCAGCATCCGACGGCAGACGGCTCCGCCATCGGCGACACGAGCTTGCGGGATTTCCGCATTTTTACCCATCTGGTTTCGGAAATCGGTGGTGGTGTGGTGCTCCTTTTCGGTTCTTCCGTGGTGCTTCCCGAGGTTTTTCTCAAGGCGCTCACCGTGGCGCGCAACATCCGGGGAAGCGTGAACGGTTTTGTCACGGCCAATTTCGACATGGTCCGGCACTACCGTCCGCGAGTGAACGTCGTGGAACGGCCCACGCAGGAAGGGGGAAAGGGATACCATTTTGTCGGGCATCACGAAATCATGATGCCTCTGCTCGCGCTGGCGGTGAAGGAGAAGCTGGGGGGGTGATCTTAAATAGACCCCCCGTAGCCCCCCTTGGCAGGGGGGCAAATAATGAGTGTCCCCCTTGTCAGGGGGGCACCTGAATCTGCTCATCCTTGGCAGGGGAGCAAAATACGCACGGGACCGATCGAACAGTTCGAGAATGAAGTGCCACGCACTTGCGGCTGAAGGGATGAATCTTTCGAAGGAGTGCTCGAAGTGCGTGGCACTTTAGAGGAGTTGTCCGACGGAGGATGGGATTCGGATTGTGGAGGGCGGGTGAGGAACCCCCCTTTATCCCCCCTTATCAGGGGGGATAAAAAAGGTTGTGTCCCTTGGCAGAGGGGCAAATAATGAGTGCCACCCTGACAAGGGGGGCCATGGGGGGTTGCTAAAAACAAACCTACAAACAGAAATTTCTGCAGCCCATGAAAAAAGATAATAAATTTCTTCCTTATGACACGCGTCTGACAGCCAAAGCACGGGAGAACCGCCGAAAACAGACTTATCCCGAAAAAATGATGTGGCTCGG